>Ga0315315_10003762_pt1 | contig 13974 bp, 15 predicted proteins | sample M140m3416metaG_FD_203699 | JGI IMG/M metagenome (GOLD analysis project Ga0315315, IMG submission 203699) | Ammonia-oxidizing marine archaeal communities from Monterey Bay, California, United States - M1 40m 3416 | ecosystem: Environmental > Aquatic > Marine > Intertidal zone | place: USA...
AAATCAAAAAGAACAAAAACAATAGATAAAATTGTTGATGCTATTTTTCAAATTCAAGGTGGTTACGCTTTAGTAATGCTAACTCAAACTTCCTTAATTGGAGTAAGAGATCCTTTTGGTATTAGACCGTTGATAATTGGGAAATTAAAAAATAGTTACGTCTTAGCATCTGAGACATGTGCTTTAGATATAATTGGAGCAAAATTTATTAGAGAAGTTGAGAATGGGGAAATTGTATTAATTGAAAATGATAAATTAGAAAGTATAAAACCCTTTCCTCCTAAAAAAGTTAGACCTTGTGTTTTTGAGTATATATATTTTGCAAGACCAGATAGTATTCTTGATGGTAAAACTGCATACGAGCACAGAAAAAATCTTGGCGCTGAGCTTGCAAAAGAAAATGATGTGGATGCTGACATTGTTGTTCCCGTACCTGACTCAGGAAACGCCGCAGCGCTAGGTTTTGCTCAACACTTAAATATGAATTTTGAATTAGGATTAGTTCGTAATCATTATGTTGGCAGAACATTTATTGAGCCAAGTCAAAAAATTAGGAGCCTAGGAGTTAAATTAAAGTTAAACGCTAATCATTCAGCTATTAAGAATAAAAAAATAATTCTTATTGATGACTCATTGGTTCGAGGCACTACATCTTATAAAATAGTTAAAATGCTATACGATTCAGGCGCTAAGGAAGTTCATGTAAAAATTGCTTGTCCAGAAATTAGATATCCCGACTTCTACGGTGTCGATACTCCAACTAAAAAAGAATTGTTAGCTGCAAATAAAACAAATAAGGAAATATGTGAATATATAGGTGCGAAATCTTTAAAGTTTTTATCTTTAGGTGGAATGTACAAAGCGATTGGATTCGAAAAAAGAAATGAAAACTATCCTCAATTGACAGATCATTATTTTACAGGAGACTACCCTGTTAAACCAATTGATGAGCAAGGTGATAATAAGATAACGCAATTGTCTTTACTTAACACAGCCTCAAATAATTAAATGAAAATAGTAAATTTTACAGAAATGAAATCTGGTACTAAAGATGAATATCTTTTGTTAGATAAATATGAGCAAGAATATATCAATGGTACAGCTGATAGAATTTTAAATTTTATGAAAAATCTTACTGCTACTTTAGAGGGGTATAAAATATCTAGACTTGAGCATTCGCTGCAAACAGCAACAAGGGCATTTAAAGATAAAGCGGATGAAGAAATGGTTGTTGCCGCCTTATTGCATGACATAGGCGATGAATTAGCGCCCCTGAATCATTCGGAGTATGCAGCTGCAGTGCTTAAGCCTTTCGTGAGTAAAAAGACTCATTGGATAATAGAAAAGCATGGGGAATTTCAAATGTATTATTATGCTCATCATCTTGGTAAGAACAGAAATCAAAGAGATAAGTATAAAGAACATAAATATTACAATGATGCAGTTTACTTTTGTGAAAAATGGGATCAAGCTTCATTTGATCCAAACTTTAAGAGCATGACTTTAGAGGATTTTGCTCCAATGGTAAAAAGAATATTCTCAAGAAAAGCATATTCTTCACTTTAAATTTTTAAATAGAGTACTATTTAAGATCTAATGATAAATAATAAAGAACAAATAATAGGATATTTTGAGTCAGGAATTAAAAAAATTAAAGATTTCAAAATTGGAATCGAGCATGAAAAATTTTTATTTAATAATCAAAATAATAAAAGAATTGATTATCTAAAGATAAAAGAAATGTTCTCATCATTATTAGAATTTGGCTGGAATCCAATTTTAGAAAAAGATCATATTGTAGGATTAAATAAAGAAGGCAAAAGTATTACTCTCGAACCTGGAAATCAAATAGAGTTATCAGGAGATAAATTAAATAATATTCATGAGGCATGTGCTGAGTCTCAAGATTATTTATTTGAACTAAAGCAAGTAACAAAAAAACTAGATATAAGCATTGTAAGCGCTGGTTTTGATCCAATATCAAAACTCAATGAAGTTCCTAAAAATCCAAAGGAAAGATATAAACTTATGACTAAGGATATGCCTTCAGGAGGTGAGTTAAGTTTAGACATGATGTACAGAACTTGTGGAACACAATTAAACATCGATTATAATTCAGAAAAAGATTTTGAAAAAAAGTTTAAAATCGTTAATTGTATTGTTCCAATTTCAATTGCTTTATTTGCCAACTCATCCATTGTTGAAAAAAAAAGAAGCAAATATTTATCATACCGATCCAAAGTTTGGCAAAATACATCTCGAGGAGGGCTACCAAAATTATTTTTTGAAAAAATGAACTTTGAAAAATATGCAGATTTTATAATGAACTTTCCAATTTTATTCATTCAAGATAAAAAAAAATATTTTTCAGGTCACAAATATTTTTTCAAAGATTTTATGGAAGGTAAAATTAATGAAATTGATAATAGATTGCCCACAGAGAGTGATTTAACTATTCATTTAAGCACTATCTTTACCGAAAATAGATTAAAAAAATACATAGAACTTAGATCTATGGATACATGTGGTTGGGATTGTTTGTGTGCAGGACCTGCTTTTAATATTGGTTTGTTGTATGGAAATATAGATGAAGTTTATGATTTAGTTTCAAAATGGGATAGAGATAAAATAATAAACGCCTATCTTGAGTCGCCTCAAAAAGGATTTAATACCCAACTAATGGGTAAAGATCTTCTCTATTGGGCTTCAACTTTATTAAATTTATCTAGAAATGGTCTAGAAAAAAGAGATGTTCTTAACAAACATGGAAAAAATGAAACTTTATTTCTTAATCACTTACAAAAAGTGATTGATAATAAAACAACAAACGCAGAACATATGATTAGTAAATTTTCTAATGATGAAAATTTAAGTGAATTGTATGATAAATAAAATAGTTGCTATTCAAGGAAATCATCCCTCTAAACTTAATCCTATAACAGATACGAGTATTTTTTTAGCTCAAGAAATTCAGAATAGAAATTATAGAATTTTCTATTATGAGCCTAAAGATTTATCATTAATTAACTCAAAAATTATAGCTAATGGTTTTTTTATTAAATTTAATTACAAACAAAAAAGATTTTTTAAAATATTAAAAAAACAAAAATTAGATCTTTTAAAATGTAAATTTATTTTAATCAGACAAGATCCTCCATTTAACCTTGAATATATTACTACAACTTACATTTTGGATAAAATTAAAGATAGGGTAAATATCATTAATAATCCAACATCAATTAGAAACATTTCTGAAAAACTCTATTCAGCAAAATATTTAAGATTTATGCCAAGTACTATTTTTACCAAAGACATTATTGAAATAAAAAAATTTATTAAGAGACATAAGAAAATAATTTTAAAACCTATCCATAGCTATAGTGGAAATGATATACATTTATTAAATAAATTTAATCTAAAACTCATACAAAAGTTTATAAAGAAACATGGTCACATAATGTGTCAAAAATACTTATCTAAAATTAACAAAGGTGATAAAAGAGTTTTTTTAATTAATGGGAAAGTAACTGGTGCTATATCAAGAGTGCCCAAAAAAGGTTCTTTTTTAAGCAATTTAAGCAAAGGAGCAACAGCAATTAATATAAAATTAACCAAAACAGAAAAAAAAATATCTACAATACTGGGAAAAGACTTAAAAAAAGAAAAAATTTTTTTTGCTGGAATAGATTTTATTGATCAAAAACTTAACGGTGATATCAACATTACATCCCCTACTGGATTAAAGACTTTATATGATTTATCAAAAATTAACCTTGCTAAAACTTTTTGGAAAGAATTAAAAGCATGAACAATTTAACAGATCAGCAAAAAGGTTCATTACTTGCATTTGTTGCTGTTATGTTTATTACACCAGATTCATTATTTATAAGACTTTCAAATGTTGATACTTGGGGATTAGTTTTTTACAGAGGTATTATCCCGTTTTTTACAGTTTTTTTAGGAATGTTATTAATTTATAGATTTAACTTTTTTAAAATGCTTTTTACAAGTGGCTATCATGGCCTTATCTACATAAGCACCTTCAGTATAACAAATATTACTTTTGTGGTTTCAATACAAAATACAAATGTAGCTAATACTCTTGTAATGATAGCTACGGCTCCAATGTTATCGGCTATACTTGGTGCAATCTTTTTAAAAGAGCCTCCAGATAGAAAAACTTTGATATCTATTATTATAACTTTTCTAGCAATTATTTATATTTTTTTTGATTCTATAAAGTTAGGTAATTTTTATGGAGACATACTAGGATTTATTACTTCAATCGGTTTAGCTGTGGGAGCTGTAACTATTCGTTCAGCTAAATCAAAAAATTTAGTACCTGCGGCTGTTGTTGGTAAATTATTTGTTGCTACTTTTGCACTATTTTTTATTGAGAGTTTTGTACTTGAAAATAATGACCTGATTATAGTACCTTTAATGTGTATTCTTTGTGTGGCAATTCCTTTCGTATTAGTGACCATCGCACCAAGATTTATTCCAGCCGCTGAAGTAAATTTGTTTTTTCTATTAGAGACGATAATAGGACCGATCTGGGTTTGGTTTATCATTAAAGAACAACCTAGTATTGAAACCCTTCAAGGAGGGGTGGTTATAATTATTACTATTGCAATTCACTCATTTTTAAAGCTTAAAAATTCTTAGGCTTGTCACAATTAAGACTTGATTTAATAATACATCGCAAATAATTACATCAGTTTTTATGAATAAAGTTTTAAAGAATTCTTGGGCACTATTTTTAGGCATGGGTTGCTTAATGATGGCTTATGGATTTCAGGGTTCTCTTCTAGGGGTAAGAGCTGTACAGGAAGAATTTAGTTTAACAGCGACTGGATTTATGATGTCTGGTTATTTTGTTGGATATTTTATAGGTGCAGCAACCATACCAAATATTATTTCTAGAGTTGGGCACATTAGAGTTTTTGCTGCATTTGCATCATTGGCCTCATTAGTTATTCTAGTGCATTCTATTTTAATAAATCCATTTATTTGGTTTTTATTAAGAGTGCTAACTGGGATAAGTATGGTCTGCATTTATACTGTTGCCGAAAGTTGGTTAAATGATAGATCAAGTAATAAGAATAGAGGAAGTGTTTTATCAATATACATGGTTATACTTTATGGTGCCATGGGTATCGGAATGTTTCTACTTAATTTTAGTAGTCCTCAAAATTTTCAACCATTTATTTTAGTTTCAGTTATTACTTCTGCAGCTCTTATTCCAATTTTATTAACCAAGAAAAAACCTCCTACATTTAAAAGAATTAAAGCAATGACACTCAAAAATTTATATGAAGCATCTCCTTTTGGAATGGTGAGTTCATTTTTTTATGGAACGATTCAAGCAGCTTTATTTACCTTATTAGCAGTTTATGCAACATCAATGAATTTTACTATTCTAGAAATATCAATCGTGACTTTTCTCTTAGCAATTTCTGGGGCAGTTTCCCAATTTCCAGTTGGAAAAATTTCTGATATGTACGATCGAAGAAAAGTTATAGTATTCTCTACTTTTGGTGCGTCAATTTTTGCTTTATTGGCAATTCTAGTTTCAAGACAAATGTATCTACCAGATGGCCTGGCTACGAGTAAAACTTGGTTTTATATATTTTTAATTCTTTTTTCTTTTTGTAGCCTACCAATGTTTTCCTTAATTTTAGCTCATACAAATGATTATATTCCAAAAGAAAAATTTGTTGCTGCTGGTGCAGGTTTGCAATTTGTTTTTGGTTTGGGTGCAATGAGTGGTCCTTTTTTATGCTCTATGTTTATGGATATTGTAGGTTCTAATGGATTTTTTATTTTTTTATTTTTTTTTCATGCTGTAATTGGTGTTTTTGGAATTTACAGAATGAAAGTTAGGAAAACTGTGGATAACCCTGACTCCCAATTCGTAGCTATGCCACAGACTATAACACCTGCAGGTATTGAGCTTAATCCAACTACAGAACCAATTGCAGAGCCTGAAAAAACTTTAGACAACGAAAATTCATCAATAAATTAATTTTATTATCACGTTCAGGTTGTACCCAATTGAGTCAGATTTTATTTATTTTATTTAAAATATCTATTGAAAAATAATTCTTTCTCTAGTGAAATAAATAAAAATATAAAATGACTCAGAAAAAAAAAAAGAAAAAACAAAATATTAAAAATGAAAGTGGTTTTGCAAAAATTGCTACGATAACTACAAAATCCATTAGCACAGCTTTATCGAATTATAAAAAAAATAAAGAACTTGAGAAAATAAAATCTATTAAACTACAAAAGCTCGAGGAAAAAAATCAAGTATTGAAAGAAAGAAAAGAATTGAAAATATGGGAGGAAAAACTTGTAAAAGAAAATAGTAAAATTAAATTAAGTGAGGAAGAGTTAAAAATTAAGGAAAAAGATTTTAAAATTAAAGAAGAGAAACAAAAAATAGAAAATGAAAGACTAATTAAAAAAGATGAGCACTTAATTCAAGTTGCTAAAGAATTAACAAGTAAAGAAAAGGAATTAAAATTAAAAGAAGAGGAGCAAAATAGGAAAGATATTGATCTTAAGGCAAGAGAAGAAGAACAAAAACTCAAAGAATTGAAAGAAAGAAGAAAAAAAGAAAAAGAATTAAAGGCCTTAAAACTAGAAGAAGAAAAAAATAAGCAGCTTGAATATATCAAGATTAAAGAATGGGAAGAAAAATTTGATAGAGAGCAAAAATTAAAGGAACAAGAAGAAAATTTAAAAGAATTGAAATTAAGAAAAAAAGAATTTGATAAAGAAAAAAATTTTGAAAAAATAGACGATGATACAAATAATCTTTCTCTAGGATTAGATAAATTTGATATAGATAAATCAAAAGAAAATTAAGAAAAAACTAAATTCATTCATTTTATTTATAAATAAAAGTATTAAATATACGATACTTCAAATGATGACTCGTTTAGCCTAAAAGGATATAATTCTATTTATAAATATGGACCAAAAGATTAAAATTAATATTGAAAAATCACAAGAATTATTAAAAAAAAAAGATTTTAATAATGCTGAATTAATTCTTTTAAAAAACTTGGATATTTCCAACGAAAGTTTTGAAACATTTTTTTTACTTGGTGTGATCTCAGGAATAAAAAAAGAATTAAGTAAATCAGAAATGTATTTTAAAAAAACAATTAATTTAAATCCTTCACACGTAAATTCTTTTTTAAATTTAGGTATTATATCAAAAAAGATGAATGATAAAAAAAGGTCGATCGAATATTTTAAAAAAGTTATTGAATTAGACAAAGATAATTTAGATGGTTTGTGTGGTCTTGCACAAATTTTTGAAGATGAAAAAAATTTTACTAAGGCCGAAATTTATTACAAAAAAGTAATAGAAATTAATTCTAATCATCAAATTGCAAATCATAGTTATGGTAAGCTATTACTTAAGCTAAATAAACATATTGATGGTTTAAAACTAATTGAAAAAGTATCTGGAATAATTAGATTCAAAAAGAATATTTTGCAAATAATATAAATTATGAAAAGACTTAAAATAGAAAACAATCAAATTAATTTTATTGGCTCTTGGAAACTCGAAAATGATGAAATATCAAAAAATATTATAAATTTTTTTGAAAACAATATTGATTTACAGAAAGATGGTTCTACTGGTGATGGCAAAAACTTAAATCAAAAAAAAACAACTGATATTAATGTTCATCCAAAAAATTTAGATGATGAAAAATTTTTTGTAATTAAACAATATATTAACGAATTACATAAATGTTATATTGATTATCAAGAACAATGGCCTTTTTTAAAAGATAAGATTAATACTGTCGACATACCAACTTTTAATATTCAAAAATATAATCCAGGTGATCACTTTTCACATATTCATACAGAAAGATCATCATTAAATAGTTTACACAGAGTATTTGCTTGGATGACTTATTTAAATGATGTTGAAGATGGAGGAAATACGTATTTTACTCACTATGATTTAAAGATTAAACCTGAGATTGGAAAAACTTTAATTTGGCCTGCAGAATGGACCCACGCCCACTGTGGTGAAGTATTAAATAGTGGTATTAAATATATAATTACTGGCTGGATGCATTTCCCTACTTCTAATAATAATTAGAGAAAATGAACAAACAAAATGCAACTAAACTTTGGAAAATTATTCAAGAAGCTGGCGATTATTTGGTAGGACAATTACCCGATCATCCAAATCACCCAAAAGGAAGAAATCCCTATGCACATGTTGCGTTATGCGTTAAAGAGAAATTTAATTCCAGTTACAAAGACATTGAAGATTACAAAATAAATGAAGTTATAAAGTTTATTGATTTTTTAAAGAAAAATCCAAGTTAATTTTATTGATTAGGAAAATAGTCTTTTAATTCACCTTCTCTATAAACATCAGCTGTACAACAATGAAGACCTCCTCCGAAAGCGTATGCATCTCTCAATTCGACAGGAATAACTTCCATGCCTAATTTATCGAGTTGTTCTGCTTGAAATTTTTCACTCTTTTCTACACAAACTGTTTTTGGATCTAAAACTAAAACATTCATTGAGAGCCAAACAGATGAATAGCATAAAGGGGGTGGTTCATTATGTGCTGGTTGAGCAGCATCAATTATTTTCCAACCATTTTTTTCAAACAATTCTCTTTGTTCTTTAGGCAATCTTCTTTGTGGATTATTAATAATTAATCCTTCTTTTATAGGAGTGAAAGTTGCATCAATATGAATTGGATAAGGGTCTCCAGGAAAATTTACTGCATGAATTCTATGGTCTTTATAATGTCTTTTTAACCAATCAATACCTTTTAAATTTGTTGTAAAACCATGTTGAACGACTAAATCTTTACCAAACCTTAGAACATCGGCAGCATCAAACAATGGTTCTTCCTCTGTTGTTACAAAGAACTTCTCCTCTGTCCATTGAAGTCTTTTTTGAATACCTATTTTATCTGATAAATAATCTTTTCGATAATCTGTATCTGTTAATCTAGGTTTTGGAGCAGACTCATGCCTCATGTTAAGATCAGAATTATAATATTCTTGTAAAAGAGGTCTATAACAAAGGTACTCGAACCATCTACATCTGTAACTCATTGTGGCCTCTAAAATTTCATTACCAACTGTAAGTAAAACATCTCTTGGTGGCATACAACCAAACATGGTTTCCGACTCCCAATCTGGAGTTGATGTTTTTTGATTAAATTTTATAGGTGACGGTCTATCTACTTTGATACCACGTTTTATAAGCATATTAGAAAAATCATCTAATAATTGATTAGCCTTATCGACTGAATCTTTTGTTCTTGGACCAAACTGTCCTCGCATATCTGAGTCCTCAGGCACTTTTGCATCTAATGCTGGTTCAGGAGCAGGTATGCAGGTTCCGTCAGCTTTACCAACTATTACATGTTTGAGTGGATCCCATTCATTCCAACTATTTACAATTATATTTTTTTTAATCATTTTAGTTTTTAATAATATTATGCTCAGGGCCAAATGGAAATTTTGTTATATTTTCAACTTTATCCTTTCCAATTACAAGAATATCATGTTCACGATACCCACCTGCACCTGGTTTTCCCTCTGGGATTAAAATCATAGGCTCCATTGATATGACCATGTTTTCTTCTAAGACTGTATCTATATCTTCTCTTAACTCTAAACCTGCTTCCCTTCCATAAAAATGTGAAAGCATCCCAAAAGAATGTCCGTAGCCAAAAGTTCTATATTGCAGATATCCAAGTTCAGCAAAAAGTTCGTTTAACTCTAAGCAAATATCTGAACATTTAACTCCTGGTTTAATAAGTTCTAATCCTTTTTTATGTACTTTAACATTTGCTTCCCAGGCTTTTAATGATGCATCATCAATTTTATTTAAAAAAAGTGTTCTCTCTAAAGCAGTATAATAACCAGATATCATAGGAAAAGTATTTAAGGATAAGATATCACCACTAATCAGTTTTCGATTTGTTTTTGGATTATGAGCCCCATCAGTATTAATACCTGATTGAAACCATACCCAAGTGTCCATGTATTCTGCATCAGGATATGTTTTTGCTATCTCTCTTTCCATTTTATCTCTTCCTGCAATCGCAATTTCTAATTCTGAGTTACCTTCTCTTATATTTTTTATAATTTCTTCACCTCCTATGTCAGCGATTCTTGCTCCGTTTTTTATAATCTCAATTTCCTCATTAGATTTTATCATTCGAAGGTTCATTAAATCTTTTGAAATGTCTTTAAAAACTGAAAAGGAGAAAATTAAACCAATTTTTTCTCTTATATCTAATGTTATATGATCATTTTCTATTCCGATAGTTTTGGGAGGATCATCTCTTCCAACTATAGAAACTATTGCTTTTAGAAAATTATCTTTTTTCCAATCTGTATAAATAACATTATCGAAATGCGATCTACGCCAAGGTTGACTTGCATCAATGTTTGCAGAAATTGTCGAAATTTTTTTATTTGTTATAACACAACCATATGGACGACCAAAAGAACAATAAATAAAACCAGTGTAATAAGCTATGTTATGCATAGAAGTTAAAATAACCATATCAAGATTTTTTTTATCCATTAAATCTCTTATTTTTTTTAATCTTTGATCGTATTCTCTGTCTGAGAAAGGAAGCTTTACTTTATCACCATTCTTTAATGTAAAAAAATCAGGTCTTTCCATAAATCTTAGAAGTTAATTTAGAGCAATATATCTTTTATTCCATCTCATGATTAGACTGTAATAAATAAGCGAAACAAATAGAAAAAAGCCACCAATTATAGTATTTGTAGATGGCACTTCGTTTATTCCAAGTATAGGCAACCACACCCAAAAAATACCCCCTATTACCTCTGTTAAAGATAACAAAGTTAGCTCAGCTGCAGGAATTGCCTTTGATCCAATAGAATATAAAATCAATCCAAGACATACTAAAGTTCCATGCAGAGAAAACATTGTACTGTTATAACTTGTCGCAAAAAATGGTTGATCTTTAATTAAAATCATCAATGTTGCAAAAACAAAACAAAATAGTCCTGCTACTGCAACAGTTGTAAATTTTGGAGTTTCTTTTCTCCATCTAAGCGTTACAGAAAATACTGAAAAACCTATAGAAGAAGTTATGCCAAAAATAAAACCAACAAGAGAGTTCTTTTCAGTATTACCTAAAGCCATAATTATAATTCCAAATGACGCGATCAAAATTGAAATCCAAACATTTAGTGAAATTCTCTCTTTTAAAAATAAAAAAGCTAATAAAGCGGTAAAAAAAGGCATTGCAGCTAAACATAAAAGAGTAATTGCTGCACTTGTATTTGTTATAGAATATATAAATGAAATCATTGCTATACCCAAACCTACGCCTCCTATGAGACCAGACTTACCAATTTTTTTATAATTTTTATAAAAGTTAATTCCTTCCTCAAAATATAAATATAAGTTTAAAATTATAAAAATAGTTAAACCTCTTCCGAAAATATACTGCCAGGGAACTAAATGGGGGTCATTCATGTATCTCACAACTAAAGGACCAAAAGACCATAAAATACCAGCGAACAAAACAAGAGGTACAGCTATTTTTTCATTTCTAAGTTCAATCATTATTCGATATTTAATTCTTAAAAATGAGAACTACAACAAAAATGAGATAACTTAAATTAGAATTTTATTGGGATGATTTGGGAAAAAACAATCAACAATCTCCCCTCTTTTGAATTTAGATTTACCAGATGGAAACATTGTCCATATATTTGATTTTACAAAAGACTTGATTCTAAACGACTCTTGTCCTTTTAAAACTTTGACCTCAATTTTACCATTTTTAGTTGTATAAAAATTACTTTTAATAAAGCGGGTAAAATTTGCTTTTTTCGTAAACTCATTTTTTAAAATTGCTTTAATAGATTTTTCCTTTTCCAATCCTAATAAATTTTCTAGATAAGGGTAAACAAAAAATCTAAAACATGCTGCTGATGAAATTGGATTACCTGGTAGCCCAAAAATTGCTTTTTGCTTTCCTTTAATTTTTGCAAATAAAATTGGCTTCCCCGGTCTAATAGCAACACCTTTAAAATAATTAGACAATTTAAATTTCTTAATTATTTGAGGTATATAATCAAACTTTCCTGCTGATACTGCACCAGATGTTACGATAATATCAATTTTCGAATTAAGTACTTTTTTTATTTTTTTTTCAAAGACTCTCTCATCTTTATCTTTTAAAATTCCACCATAAAAAAAATTAAAAAAAAAATTCTTATCAATTGATTTAACATAATAACTATTCGAGTTTCTAACTTTCCAATTAGGAACTTTCTTCTGATCAGTTATCTCATTGCCAGATGAAAAAAATATAATATTAGGTATTTTCTTTACTTTAATCTTTTGAATACCTAAAGTTTTTAATGCTAAAACATGATTTGGTTGCAAAATTGTTCCCTGTTTGATTAACAAATCATTTTTTTTATAATCCGATCCTTGAAATCGGACATGTTGATATCTATTAATTTTTTTATCAATCAAAATGTATTTGGGGTTTTTTTTATTAGGATAAAAAATTATCTGTTCTATTGGTATTATTGTGTCGAATCCTTTTGGAATTAATCCACCAGTCATAATTTCAAAAGTTTGAAATTTTTTAATTTTTATATTTTTTGGTTTATCTCCAGCTGCAATTGTTCCTAATATTTTAAATAATCTATTATTCTTTTTACTCAAATCATTAGTTTCACTAGAATTTATTACAAATCCATCAAATGCTGCATTGTCTCCTAATGGATTATTTGCCTTACTTTTGATTGTATTTGCAGCAACTCTATTTAAACAGTTATTTGTTTTAACAATCTCATTTTTAATAAAAATTTTTGATTTTTTTAATATTTTAATTGATTGTTTATAGCTTATCATTATTCAAAATTTCAATTGCTTTTTTTAAATCTTCTTCAGTATTGATATTAAAGAATGGGTCAGGTTTTTTACAGTCAATATTTACTATTTTTACACCAATTGAGTTTGCCCAAACTTCAACTTTTCTCTTACCTTTTAATAAATCATTTTCTAATTTTTCTATTAAATCTATCGACCAAAGACCAAAAATATTATGTCTTCTATTTTGATTTTTAATAAAAAATAATTTACTTTCCTTAAAGTTAATATTTTTATAGAAAAAATTTAGCTCCTTACTTGTAAAAAAAGGTGTATCAGTTGGAAATGTTGAAATCCATTTATATTTCTTATTTTTTTCTTTAACCCATTTCATTGCTGTTAATATACCTCCAAGTGGTCCTAATCCTTTTTTAAAATCTTTTGTAATTGAAATTTTATTTGATTGCATAAATTTTATTGGCTCATTTGCAACAATTAAAGTTTCATTAAATTCACTGACAACGACATTTAATATATAATCAATCAATAATTTATTGTGTAATTTTACCTGGGATTTATCCCTTCCAAGTCTCTGTGACTTTCCACCTGCTAGTACAACACTTAATATATTGTTAAGATCCATATATTAAAATATAAAACATTAAATTTTGATTTAAAGAATTAATATGGATTTAAAAATTTTAGAAATTGCTTCTAACACTGAAAATAACAAAGTTATTGATAATTTTACACATAAGTCAAAAAATAAAAATCCAATTTGTGGAGATGAAATGGAAATAAGTCTAATAGTAGAAAATGACAAAGTTATAGACATGGGTTATCAATGTAAATCGTGTGTTTATTGTCAGGCGTCTGTCAGTTTACTTTCACAAAAAATTAAAAATAAAAACTTAAATGAAATTAAAAATTTTATCAATTCTTGCGAAAATATCTTTGAAAATACTAAAATAGTTTTGGAAAAAAATTGGAAAGATTTTATAGAATTATTGAACAAAAAAAATGCACCTAGAAAAGAATGCTTGCTTCTTCCATTGAGAACTGTTCTAAAAGCTTTAAGGATATCATGATTAA
>Ga0315315_10003765_pt1 | contig 13971 bp, 14 predicted proteins | sample M140m3416metaG_FD_203699 | JGI IMG/M metagenome (GOLD analysis project Ga0315315, IMG submission 203699) | Ammonia-oxidizing marine archaeal communities from Monterey Bay, California, United States - M1 40m 3416 | ecosystem: Environmental > Aquatic > Marine > Intertidal zone | place: USA...
TATTTAGGCCAAATACAGGATCTGAGATTTCCCAACATTCCTAAATATTTAGAGCATAGGCGACTTCCAGAAAATGGCCCAACATTCCTAAATATTTAGAACAGTCAAAAAATAACATAAATAGCACATATATATGTTTAATTGTAGCACAAAATAAAATAGGACAGACATGGAACTGCCAAAGTCCGCGGGTGACACGTGTTGGTCCAGTGATTTTGTAAAAGAGCACCCGTCTCTTCCGCAAGGGTTATTGAAAATGCCCACTCCCCTACCATATGAGACACACGGTATTGGGGGTTTTGTCGAATATGACCAATGGGCCCATGTTGTTTGTGACACAGCCATTGTCCCGTCTCGCAAAACGCCGGGCGCTGCCGGTCATGATTTGTATTCCATTGAAAAAAAGACGATTCCAGCGGGTGGTTCGAATACATTTGACACAGGAGTTGCGGTCGCATTGCCAAAACAACATTACGGTAAAATTGAAGGACGCTCTTCTCTCGGTTTTAATCATTGTATTGTGGCGTTTGGAGGCATTGTCGACGAAGATTACAGAGGTGTAATTAAGGTGAAGCTGTTCAACCACGGTGTCGACGACTATATAGTACAGAAATACGACCGTATTGCCCAATTGATCGTTCAAAAATATAGCGTTCCGTCTTTTCGTGTTGTGTCTGCGTTTCCGGTTTTGAATGCTATTGGCCCATCTTCAACCCGCGGATCTGCAGGATTTGGTTCTACAGGTAAATAATATAGTATAAACAAACGATTTTATTTTTTAACATATGTACAGATCTAATTATAAGTCATTGTTTCGATGCCATACATTAGTTGAATGTGTCAATTACTCCCTTGAACCTAATATAAGCTCGGCAGATTTGTTCTTGTATTTATTAGACACTTATGATATTTTATTGTCTCATGCGGATGGTTCCATGATATTTGACGAGAATGACGACATTCCTTACACGCGCCTGGCCAATAAAATGGAAAAATATGTATTTGAATCATGGGAAAAAATGTTTAGTCGCATTCCTGGACAATTAAAGGGTTGGTGTTGTGGCATGTTTATATATACTTGTATTTGTATGTGTCGGTGGTTGGCTTCTAAGCCTGGGTGTACCTCTATACCGTCCGAAACTCGCGATTGGATGCGTGATAATATGATGAGATCCCACAGTTCATACGACACTGCCCAATATAGTTTTTCTGACATTTTGAACGCTCTTGACATTTTTGAGATGCGCTGGTATTCATTTGACGGACTTTCACATCACGTGTTGTTGTATTTGGACGCTTTAGAATACCGCGCCTCTTGGTTTATTTGTCATTCTGCCTCTGATTCTGTGTTTGATCTTCGCAGATATCGTATTAAATTGGACGACAGGCGTTATCAGATTCACCCATCGGCGGTATACGAGTTGTATGTCCGATTTGTCAGCATTCGTCGATCCTTTGCCCAGTATACGATGTTTGACACTGTCCCTCCCATTGTGGAAATGCCTTCAAACCGTTGGGGCGAATTCGTTGAAAAGGAGAACCGGCATTTGAACATTCGTAAATTCCGTGATCGTTTGGCCGAAATGACATGGCAGAACATGAATCGTTTGTCTGAAGGAGCGCGATGTTCGTATGGGGCGCGCGGGTCGAGAGTCACTGCTTATCAATCTTTGGCCGAAAATAGACCTCTTGCTGTCCTTGACGGTTTGAACAGTTTGACTTCATACGCAAAACCTCCCGTTTTGCATGCGAACAAGACTATTATAAACGGACTGCATCTTCAGATGGTGCATGCTCATTTCATGTCTACTTATTCTGTTTCGTTTAAAGATTTTTTCTATTGTTCTTCTGAAAAAACTTGGAAACACCGTACAAAACTCCCACATATGGTTGTCCCGATTATTATTGAGCGGCGGCGGCGGTACGACGTGATGCACCGGGCGATACTTCATTTAGTACCCAATGGAACATTTGCAGAAGCTTTTCAACTGTGGTTGTTGATGGTGAGACGCGATTATAGGGGAATATTATATAGTTCGATGGATTTTGGGCGTTTGTGCCGTACACTTTTTGATCCTCCAGAAGCTGCACAACAACGAGAGTTGTCGGACAACATGTCTGCCTATAAATGGGATATTTAATATTTTACGTATGTATTATGTGGTCTACAGAATGACAAAAACTTTGTCTATTAATTGGAAGTATAAAAGGTTACTACGTCAGTGTCGTATGCGGTTTAAAACTGGACCATGTACAAAAACTAAATCCGAACTGTCTGTCTATAAACCACCCTCGGTGTTTAGGCAACAGGCAGTGGTTGAAACAGTGATGAATGTGTCCCAGCAAACATTTCCCAACCAGAAAAAGTCGGAGTCGGTTGTTCGTCAAACGAATTACGATCTTACCTGCGGCATGCGGGCTCTCCAAAATATTTATGGAAGACATATTGTTTCCAGACAAGAAATGGACGAGACCGCAAAACAGTTGGAAAAAGAAGCGTATGGCGAAGAGTTGTACGATCCAAATCTTGGACTTTATTCCATCGAGGTTTTAGAATCGGTCTTAAAATCAAAGAGTAAATCTGTACAAAGAATTGCTCTTGAAAAAATACCTTCCCCCTACTTTTTACAAGCTATTCAGGCAAATACTTCATTTGCGGGATATATTGTTGCCGTTGGGCGGGGTTCAGCGAAACATTACATAGCTGTTCGGCATAATTCCGGAAACTACAGATTGGTCGATTCGATGCCCGGTGTAACCCCGAAAGATATCAATACTCACGCGTTATTCCTAAAAAGACACGACGGTAATATATATTGCACTCAGGATACACAAGATACCCGCCCTGTTGTCGCACTCTTGGCGGTTGCATCGACGCCATTTTTAGAGTATTCTATTATGCACCAAACTTGGCGGCTAAACCCTCCTTCACCGGAAAGATATATGGGTGCCATTTTTAGAGTTCTTCGTCATAATTCCAAATTCGTCCGTAAAAAAGCACGTCTCGCCGGCGTCTCTTCGTGGTATGACAAACTCAAATCTGGGCGGTGTTTACCGCCTGACAATTGTCAGGATTTCATCGCCAGGTTTATCAGTGATGAAATCTCAGACGAAATGACTATTTTGGTCGAAATGGGGGATCAGCGGACGGCACTTCGCACTTCGACCATGGAGGGCCTTATTGGCGATTTACAAAGTATGGGTTGGATATACCCAGACAAATCTTTTTGGTTAAAACAACATGACATTATTGTGCGTGATGGTTTGGATAAAGAATTAGAACACAATTCAGAGGGACTGCTGTCAGACTATAAGATACATTCGGGCTCTACTCTGACACTCATCGTCGATCATATTCCAAAAGCGCAAGCGCAAATAGGGGGGTTTTACACGTTCAACTGTGTGATAGAAGGAACATGTATCAATCAACAAAAAAATTTCTACTCTGTAAGAGATAGAGACGGTAACGTACATATTGTCTACAAGGGTTCTATTTCAAATGTAATAAAACAGTAAATCTTTCAAATAAATTTGTATTTTTCTTTAACATTCCAAAACAAATACTTGGACACCTGATGTCTTTTTAACAAACGTTGTCTGCAAACAGGACACTTGTGATTTACCTTTTCTGAAAAATTTTCCAGACATTTCACATGACCAACTCGAGTTGTACAATGGCAATGTAACACAAGATAATCGTGCGAAAAACTAAAAGGTTCATGACAACCCCGACATGTAGGAGATGACAAAACAACAGTATTTGTGGGAGATGACTCAACTTCAACACTTTCCTTTGTCACGTCCTTTTTCATTGACACACATTCTAAAGAACGAATCATATTTTCACCAAAAGTAACATTATTCGTCATCTGGTTAAACCATAACAAACGAGACCTGGTCAGCTTCATCTTTTCAGGACTTTGACATTGTATGGCGTCCAACCACGCATCATAACATTGCCGCGACGACGGGTCTAACAGTATAGCGGCAGCCGTCTTTAAATATTCATTCCCGTCCATAAATACGCGCTCGGAAACCAAAGAGGCACGGTTGGACGGCAGTTTCGAAGATAAACGCGCACACACTGAAGAAATATCCCACTCTGCAGATCTTTTTTTGCATTGCGCCAAAATTTCGAGCGGCGCGGCAGACCTCTCCAGATTGAATAATGCATATATCGAATGGTCTGTCATTGTTATTTAAAAAATAGTTTTTATCTGTGATCCGAAATATCATTTCGTGATTCAACCCATGTTTATGGACGGTAAAAAATCAGTATAAATATTAAAGACCAAACAACGAATGGACAAAATAGCCACTATACACCAGTATGTCAGAGTAGTTACCGCACCTCTCACCGAAAAAGATCTGATATTATTGGTCTATCGGTACTGGCCAAAATGTTCCCTAAACTTGTCACCGACTGTTTATACAGCTATTTTGAGAAAAATAGCCACAAACATGGTTCCGCCCGTCTCAAACCTGGAACAATTAAAAGAAGATATCAACAAGATTTGGGCAAAACGCAAATCTATTCTTAAAGATAATATTCTCTATAAACAACTCGAAAAAGAACGAAAATCTTGTTTGACAGACCAACAAGAAGAATTACTTACGCAAATATATCAATCATTTCCAAAACGAATAAAATCACTCACATGGGGAGTTTTGAGTGTTTTGAATCAACGACTTTACAAAACAAAATCAGACATTCAAACAGTATGGGATTTGCGTTATAAAGCCGTAAACGGAAAAGAGCGTTATTTACAATGGAAAAATCTTCCCAGAATTACAGCGGAAGAAGAAAGCCAATTAAATATAATATATAAGAATTGGCCAAAATTTAAGAATGGTACCTGGGCCACACGATTAACAGATAATGTTAAAGAACAGTTGATTCAGAAAACAGGGTTTACAGAATATAGAATTGAGTTTCTGTGGGATTTACGTAAATATACAAAAGGGCCGGATTTTAATACTTATGGAACACGACTATGCGCTGCTGTCTATATAGAGGATATGTACTTGATTCAGTGGTATGTTGGTCAAGGAGACGATATAAATGAATTCGGCACGCACGATTGTCCTCTTACGTTGGCCATACAGCGAAACAACCGAACAATCGTTGATTCTTTGTTGGAACAAGATTCTATCAATGTAAATGCTCAACCCTCGCGCGCACACACGACCCCGCTTTTAGAGGCGGCACAATACGGTTATATCGACATTATAAACCTCCTCCTAAACAACGGTGCCAATCCAAACCAAATAGGCAAATACCAACAAGTAACACCATTCTGGTTGTTATTGCATGAAAACAACCAAGAAGATTATGAATTTGATGCAATAGAAATGTTATTCCCAACATCAACAGAGGCTATTCAAAAAGCTTCCAAAAACTCTCATTGGGATGATGGTCACTTAAATATATTGATGATGGCATGTAAATGGCACTCGAATCTTATTAAACCCATCATGGAAAAGTCGCATAATGTAGTAAATATAAACAGTAAAAGTCAACATTCTTGGACAGCTCTTCATTTTGCAGTCTCTATGCCATTAGCTCAATTCGATGATCTCAAATATTTACTGTCCATTCCCGACATTGATATAAACATACAAAATAAATATGATCAGACTCCATTAGACATTTTTCAAGAACATTTCGATGGCACTTTGCAACACCACCTCGATATTCAAGCCCTTTTGATATCAAAGGGCGCAAAGAAAGGCGTTGCCCATGTTCAAATATCCTCTGAACGTTTCGAGACCATAGAACGTTTAGTGAAAGAACAAGTCTCGCGCGAAGTTTCGCGGTCACCATCTCCACAAGGGACTCCCATTATGTTTAATCACCACGATTGTTTGAAATTCAGTCTGAACCAGGGCAATGTTGGCATTTGTTACATGGTGTCCATTATCACATTGTTTCGCAATGAATTTTCTATTTTACGTAAATTGGAAGAATGTATGATCGACGAGGATATTTACAATAGAAAACACAAGCAAGCCCCCAATGAACAATATAAAATTGTGGATAAAATGGCTGATTTTTTATCCAAAGATTATTCGTCCTATAATTTTGAAGAACAGTGTCCTATATTACCAACATCTTGGCAAAAATCGGTTTTCGAGACCGAAGAAGTTACTCGAGAGTCCGTTGTAAACGGAGGCCACCCGACATTATTATTGCTTTATATTCTGCATACTCTCAATCAATGGAAACCAGATGTTTTTAAGGTGTATTTTGGATATATGGATCAGGGCGACAATAAATTTGGAACGTTGGGCCACCTTGAATTTGAGACAATATATAAAAAATTTAAGGAACATGACCATAATATTGGTTTGGTGCGTATTTATTTCAAAGGACAGTACGGAAAACAACATTGTCGTTTGGGGCCCAATATATTCGACAAATTTGAACGTCTGTATAAAAAATATACAGAGATACGCGGGTTTGTTATTCGAACTGCGGGTGATGATAATCGCGGGCACGTTTTTGCAGGATCAGTGTGTGAAGATCAAGTATACTATTGCAATTCGTGGGGAAATGGATGTCACAAAAACAGAGATCTGGCTGAAGAGCTTTTAAATAAAGACATGTCTACAAGAATTACGCATATACACATATTGTTAAGAAAATAATTATTTTAATCTTAATACTCTGCGTTTTAATGGTGCTGCCAATCTTAAACAAGTTATTCGCATGACCCTCAGTGGAAAATCAAATTCAAAACGCGAACAGAATGTTCTACATTCTCGTACAATGGCTATGAGAGGTTGCAATCTTACTTCGTCGCGTATGTCGACAGAAATCATGTATACTTCCGGAAGGGATGTGTCTATATTTATTTTAAACTGGCATTCGATGTCGGCGTGCGCGTTCATGCCTCTTAAAAGTTGTTTTAAACATTTCTTGTCGTGTTTGTCCACGTATGAGAGATCATATTCTAAATCTTTTCGGATTGTTTTTTGTCGTAACCGTCGTTTTTTTTTGTTTGTAGGGCGTTTTTTACCGTCTCTCCAGATGTCAATTTTAACAGAAGCTGATGCCATGGACAGGCGAATCGACCGTATATTATCGTTCATGTTTTTAATGTTGTAAAAATCGTTCATGGTCATCGTGGGCAACCCGGATATTAAAATAATATAGCGTGTTGGATATTTTGTGTTTGTTCTCAAGGTTAGATTTGTTTTGACCGCTCCACGGATAGACGAAATATAATGTAATGTTTTTTCAACAAAGGCAGTTTCGGATAGTTGTAATGCAACGGAATTTTTTATGTTGACAACATTTCTGGAAGAGGGTATCGGCTCGGATTTAAACAATGTAGCTGTTGATAAGACACCGCTATTATCAGAAAAATCATTGTTCTCAGTAGCCATGTCCGAGATAGATTCGTCGCATTCCTTTTATACTCTATATTTAAATCTATATTTCCATCACTGGTATTTACACGGATTTTTAAAGCATACGCACCCCTTTCGCGAGCTATAGCGCGCCATTCTTCGACGTCTTCGTCCTCGAAAGAGTCCACAAAGGTTAATCTTAACTTTACACCCTTTGTATAGTTTAGGTATCCGATAACCTCCACGTTTAAATCCGCATTATTTTCTGAAAAATCAGAATCATACAAATCTTGTATAACAAGCTGTATGGATTGATCCATAATTAGGACGTGTCCAAGAATTTATACTCTTTTGGGAATATGTTAAATATCTAATGTCTGTGAAAAAATATACAAATGAATTATGACCGCGTCCATGCTTGGACGATCCTGAAAAAATATCAAAGTTCGGCTCCACCCCTGCAAAAACTTGTTTTGCAGTTGTACAAGTTACTACCGAACAAGCGTACTCTAAAAAAACAAAATTATGAGCAAATATTGGACCAATTTCGAATCCAATATTTTAATAAATTTGTATTCGACCATCAAACGGTCGCCAGTGGATCCAAAGTTGACTTGTTTATTTCTTGCATAAGGGTCTTTGATACGCTTGAAATAAAACATCGTAAACATTTTGCAGAACTATTCGGCGAACTATTGTCATTCAAAGAAGATTGGCCGGGAGGACACTCTGGTGGAACTCCTCTTTTAGTATATTGGAATGAAGATTTATCATTCCAATCGCCGCATTATGAATCCATTTGGTATAAAGATGAAGTCAAACAAATTCGGGACGAAATGCATCTGACCGGGCCAATGACACTCCTGGCTGAGCCGGAATGCCCTGCAACAATGGGGCCCGTGCAACTCGACAAACACAGCGAGTATTTAGAAAAAACCGCCGTTTTTGCATTGCCCAAGGTCCCCGCCTTTATATCAGAGCTGAGTAATAAGGTGGTCAAAATGTACATGTGTGGATTCGAAAACCCAACGGCAGCATTACAAGACATTGTCCACAGCTCAATGGGCAATCCAGACACGCAGAAATATATGGAGACACAACGACACAACAATACACTTTCCGCTCAGTTAAAGAAGGTTCGAGAAGAACTCCGACACCAAAAAAGCATGTATCATGAATGTCAAATAACATTAGAACGAAATACACAGCGCGAACTATACGAAATACAATCGCGCAATGCCTATATTGATAGAATGACTCAAGATTTTAGAACGCTTTCGCAAAAATATCAACATCTTCAAGTACAACTTATCAACGCAAAACGTGTTGAATATAATGCCCGTCCCCCTCCAATGCCTCCTCCACCGGGTTATGCACCCCCTGGTTATACAGTTCCGTCACAAAATAGTCCCCGAGTAAGTTACAACCGATCGTATTGAGCTGGTCTTCTCCTCCAACACAACACGCATACATATCGTTCAATAATATAATTTGCGGAGACGTTGCGATCCCGGGCGCTCTGATTATCTGGTAACCAGAACAAGCGTCGTGTACTGCGACGGATATATATTGCCGCCCTTGTTTTTGGACTGGAATAGGTTCAACAGTCCAAACTGTTTTTAGTGTATCGCGCGCACGGATATAATGAGGACAGTTAGGGTATCCAACAATTTTAATATACATTTAATATGGTGGTAGATTGTTTTATACTCTTAAAAAATAAAATCTATATATTCATTATGAATCGTATTGTGGATCATCTGTATTTGCAATGATAGAATGGACAATGGGTGAAATGTCCAAACATGAGAATTTTACATGTCTAATTCCTGCGCGAGTGGTCACTTTCGCCGCCTCGTGTTCAATATACTTGTTTTTAGGAATTGAATTCGTGACATAAACACAATGAACGTCGTTAGAATTCAGAAAACGATACCAAGAAGGCCATTTAGTGGCATTTGTGTAGGTTTTTTTGTAATTTGAGGCGACCTTACCTGTCTCATCTATCTTTGTTTCTGGAAATACGCCATGCGTTGCATACATGTGTACTTCGGCATTGCCGTATTGCTGACGAATAGCTTTGGCGCATTCAATCATGGTACCGCCCGTTTGAATCATATCGTCGACAATAAATACGCGTCTGTCGGATATTGAACGCGGGCCTTCTTTAATGTTGATGACGCGCTCGCCCGACACGCGTTTTTTTTCACAGACAATAATATCTCTGTCAGTGAACATGCGTTTGTAGCGTTTGGAAGCGCCGTCGTCTGGGAATGCAATGACGTCAGTGGGATTTAGAGGTAATAACCCCATCCCAGTTTTTAACTCGATGGAAACGTTGTCGCCAAAATAAAATTGTTCTTGGAGAGCGTGAATGTCTAAGAACGAGACCACTGTCGCCCCCGTTACACCCATGGGGGTGGCGGACAAGAGCCGTGCCATTGTACTGGCAGTTGCAATTTCTCCGGGTTCAGAGACACGTTCCATTGTACCTGTTGGAAACCACGGGACAATGACTTTCATGTTGCGCGCGCGGTTATGAACAAGGGCGTATATAACCGCCAATTGTTCAAAAATGACCGCGGGTGTGTCGAAAGAAGCCAAAAATACACAGTCGTTCACTTTTATATCGTGGAAATTATTAATAAATAAATTTGGCCAGCCGTCGGCAAAAGCTGGCCATGTTGTGGAGTCCGACTCTGCCGCAAGTGTTCCCAAGTTTATCATGGCATGGTTTTCTGCAATTTTTATGGCTATAGATTTCATTGACGGGTGATAAAATAACAATGTTTGATTGACTGTTGTTTGGACATAAGTAGCCATGTTTATAAAAGTAGAGTAGTATATATATATATGCTGTTATTGTCGATTTTTTTGTACTTTTATTTCAGCTTTTTGATTTCGATTCTTTGATTTTTTCTTTTTGAGTTGAGCTTCAAGAGCTTCAAGAGCTTCAATTTTTTTGCGGGCTAACAATAAACGATGCTGAAGACTCAAATACTCGTCGTCCTTTACTATGGTGGGTTCGGCAGAAAGAAATGTTTTAAACATGTGATGTACATATGATTTAGTTTTATACTATTAAAAAATTAATTTAAACATAAATGATTGGGTGGTATGCTATACTCCTCGCTGGCGTCTCTGTACGCCTTTAGAATGTTATTTTTACAAGCAGTAAAGGCGGGCTTATTAATATGGTAAGAATCCAGAGTATTTGCTTCTGGCAAAATAGAGGCGAGATACGTGTCTTTGGGAATCACTTGAACCCCACCGAGTGCCAACCCACCCTTCATGATGTACATCATGGACACGATGAAAATTTTAATGGGAAACAAAGCCGGCGTTTGGATACCCAACGGAAATTTCCGTGTAATCAGTGTCCAATATCGACAAGTCATGTTGGCGTAAAAATCGACGACTTCTTTTATGGATCGGTTTTTGGGAATTAAATTTCTAAAAATATGCCGCCTATTCATTTGATTAATGTAAAATTGCGCTATATGCGTAAACACAACCACATTTCCATTTTTTTCACACGTCTTTATGTATTTCTGTACCACTTTTTCAGCTTCAATTTTCATTTCGACATACTTGCGCTGTTCCATGAACAATCGTTCGTTCGAAAACATAATGGCTTCTACTTGACACCGACTTATGAATTGATGCTGCTGCTGCCGTATAGTGTCGTTTGAGTCGTTGTTTACTTCAAAATCAGTGTCACGAACCAATCTTAACGGATCTTTATTTTCTTGATGAGTGGCCGTGACACGGTGCTGTACAAACCATGTGTCTGAATTGATAGAATCGTAGCGTATTCCAGAGATCCTGCAGACATAACCCCCGCCTGAATGATCTATGCTGGTACAATCACACTTTTCATCACACCAATGTGCATTTCCACTATTCAAACAGTTGTATAAATTTCGGTATTGTTTTTTTAATGTTCCGCGGTTGGCCCATTTGGGGTGTGATTTACATATTGTGGGTATACAATGATGCGTTTGGCCTTTATAATGCCAAACGCCACCAATCACGTGCTGGATAGTACAACATTCCATAGAACAAACGTGATTGGGCGTTTCACATTTGTCATTATGTTCGCGCCATTGACGAGAATATATATTTTTCAAACTTTCAGAATCCATCCCATTAAAATAATATAGTGATATATTACGGATCTGTGCGATATTATTGGATTTTTAGACATAGATTGGTCATATGTTATTTTTATTTTATACATGGATAAAATAGTACAAAAATGTTCACACCTGGTGACCTTATTATTTTCAAAGTTGCTGATAAAAATTTTTATGCCGAAATTGTGGGCATTGACGCCTCGGGCAAAATTGAAGTGTCGCGCTTGAAAAAGACTGAAAAGCAAGAAGGACGAATTTGGCATTTTGTGGACGATGACAAATGGAGTGCCATTGATAGCAAACTTGTCACAAAACATGTCCGGGTACCAGAAGGTAGTACGCGCGACGTCCTTGTTAAATCCTGGAAAGAAATAGGATTTATACCTGGAGGAGACGGCATTACATTTTGCCGCGTCGAAGATGAACAAGATACAACCATGCCACTGTATCAGGGCGAAGAATCGTCGGACGATGAAGATTCGACGGGCCTAACTCCGTCGAATAAAACCGGCATGCATGGGTATGCTTCCGACGACGGTTTTATTGTACCCGACCATGAAGGCGAAGAATTCGAATTTGCAAATCCAGACGAGTTATCGGACGAAGAAGCCATCGAATTTGTTCGTGAAACACACAAAGCCGTTCGAGAATTTGACCAGTGGCAGCCGGATGATAAACAGGGGAAAGCGCTCAAAAAATATATTGAACGTATGGACCAGACAGCGTCAATTCAAACAGACAATCAGAGGTTGGCCGCCGGTAAAGGAACTATACGAACATCTAAACCACCGCTCAAAAAAAGACGCACAGAATGAGAAAATACTATATATAAAATAAGAACATAATATTATGCTAATTGCTTATGAATATTATTATAAAACTTTTAAACGCGAAATCAAAACACACACAACACCCGAGTTTGCCTTTTTATTTGTCCAACAATACGGCCTCGGGGCTTGTGGCGAAATCGACGAATTACAATACGCATGGGCTACAGCCATCGAACTGTACGAATTGACCAGAAATTCAGAAATAACACTCTATGAAAGGTGTATGGCGGAAAGGGGTATGAGGAAAATCTGGAAAACATTTTTATGTCAATTTCAGTATCAGGAACCAAAACTACCCACCGTACCACCGTTGCCAGAGTAAGTAGTGGGTAAATTGTACTGGCAATCCCATTCACAACCCGTACTCGTGGCCATATCTGCTGCGGTCATCAATGTCCAATTTGTAGCGTCATCAACAATACCAAGCTCTACAAGTATATAACAAACGAACGCCGAACAAAAAAAACGTGTTGACGTGCGCCTATTTGATATTTTTAACCAGGCCGAAACCCAATCTTTCACGCGTGTATCGTAAGGCTTGTCGTAAACTTTTTTTTGAATGCGTTGCAGTGTAACATTGTCCCATTTGGCGTATGTAGAAGTATTTGTCGGCCTTCTAATGTAGATATTGACAGAGCCCGGGTATTCGGTCAAGTAAAACGAAATTGGTGTCAATTGCACACCAAATTTTATTTTTCCGTCTTGGGGGTCTTTAATCCCGTGCGAACTGGACTCCCACACATAGCAACCTTTTAAATCTGTCCAAGGTGGATCTATGACTACGATGGCGACGTGAGAATATAGTGATCTTGTACAACATTTAATGATAGATGTTAAACAGCACATGAGACACTGTGAGGGATGTTCGTCAAAGAACAAAATATCCCCCGTGCGCAAACATTTTATATGTTGCATACTGCATGAGAAACCCCCCTTATATATTTTATTTTTCGTATCGACATTGCACTGACAAGTATATAAATCACAACGCACACAGAACAAATGGTCACGGACGAGGAAATTGTCCAATGTTTTTTTAGAAATACGCACGGCATACGTGGCACGGCTGGACGATTGGGGATTTCCCGTGTTCGAGTCGGAAAGGTCGTGACGGCATATAAAAAAAAACACCACATTCGCTAATAGTCGAAAACTTATAATGATGTGCAAAATACATTGGTGCAGAGTATAAATTAAGACACTTAATAACTGGATGATCTATGTCATTGCAGCAGTCGCACAAGACGATGTCATTGGATACAACGGGAATTTACCATGGCACATTTCGAGGGATATGCGATGGTTTAAAATGCATACGTACGGAGGTGCTGTAATTATGGGACGCAAAACATGGGAATCTATTGGCAGAATACCCCTTCCGGGTCGAATAAACATTGTGTTGACCAGAAGTCCGGCAAGAGTAGAAAATGGCGTTTATTTTTGCAATTCTATACAGACAGCGATTGAAATATGTGCTGCTGATAGAATATATATTATAGGTGGTTCCGAGATATATAATACCGCTTTTTTATCTGGTCGTGTTTCGGGTATAATACTTACGCGAATACACAACCAGATAAAAGGCGACCGGCACATTGTATTGCCAGTTAAAAAACGGCTCGTGTATTCTTCAACGACATTCAAATCCAAAA
>Ga0315315_10003766_pt1 | contig 13967 bp, 12 predicted proteins | sample M140m3416metaG_FD_203699 | JGI IMG/M metagenome (GOLD analysis project Ga0315315, IMG submission 203699) | Ammonia-oxidizing marine archaeal communities from Monterey Bay, California, United States - M1 40m 3416 | ecosystem: Environmental > Aquatic > Marine > Intertidal zone | place: USA...
TTGCAGCAAATGATGAGCGGTGACAGTGTTCGCGGCCCGCATCGTTGTGTGGTGCTGTTCTTTGTAAAAAGTGAGAAAGGGGGTAGAGACAGAGTGCACAGCTGTATACATCAATCATCCAGATGTTACTACTAAGATCGTACAGTACTAGAGTACGAGTAGCTACTCTAGAAGTAGTATCACATCATGCCATGTTTTTTACTGAGCAGGTATGTGAACAAATCACAAGCTCACCCCGAACAGAAACAACCAGTCAACCACATGGTCTCACCACATGGTCCCACACATTCCAGCTCTTCATGACGCATTCGCTCTTCTAGCATCAAATGGCACGAGCGACCTTCCAATCATTGACCATGTCTCTTCGGCAGCAGTACGACGCTATATCACGAGACTCCTCGTGATATCTAGCTTCTGTATGTATCTCTGTGTACGTTCTTATCGTCGTATTGGTAGTAGTAGGATTCTATGCATTCCTGCTACTTACCTCTCTTACTGCTGATATTGCTGGCAGGATTTACGATCTTGACCAATCTCTTATTCATACTGTTACTACTAGCTAGTAGATAGTAGTGTATGCATATTACTATATATATATATATATATACTAATCCATACTACGCGCGTAGATAGTATGGCATATGCAAAATATGTAAGAGTCGTAGTAATAGTAGAGTACATTAGTTCTTTTATGAGTAATAATATTACTAGTAGAGTATATTACTATTTTGTTTTCTTATTATGCATATTACACATTATGACATCATGCTAATGTATGTATGCATATCATACTCTATTATGTGTACATTTGTACTACTTATTATCAACAAGTATCATAGTACAGTCATTTTTGTTGTGTGCCATATATATCCATGCTATACACATACAATAGAGGTATGTATGATTACTATATTCTATGCATATGAATATTATATATTAGGATACCGTTGATAATGAAAAGATGGTATCTCACTTTGAAGATAAGGATCTTCAAGATCTTCAACGGTTTTGGACAGCTGCAGCGGGAAGGATATTATGCATAATATGCTTACTACTATCCACATACTCGTACTAGCTAGATTAGCTTGGTTGTTTGCATAAGTAAAACAGGATTGACAGGCGGCATTTTTTCTTCAGAGGTGTCAGAATATCTTCTCTCATAAGTCAAACAAAACCCCACCAACAAAATGGCTAACGTTGACGACATCATCGACAGGGCCTCCTGCTTCCTTTTCGCCTTGTTCGGCGTGAACTGGTGAGTTGCATATTAGGAAGGGCCAAAAGCGCGCATGTAGCATTATCTTTCATGGTGCTCGATCTCGATTTAAACAGCTTTCGCTGACGCCTCTCTTCTCCCCTCGCGTATCCTTAACCGCAGGTTCATCGCCCTAGGCCTCAACGTTCCCTATTGGACGGAGACGCTCCTGCCCGCCCTCATGAGCAACTTCAGTATGACGCCCCCCGCCACACCCTTCGACTACACTTCGAACCAGATGACGACCTATGGAGGATGCTGGGCCCTCGGAAGTGTCCTCCCCAACATTATAGCCCTTCAAGGACCAGAGTCTGCAGACGTGAAGGCATCCAGGCAGCTCGCCAACCTCGGCGGATGGTTCGGATGGATGCTCGGAGCAGGACTTTGGTCCTACAAGGGTGGCCAGGGCGGATACTTCGGTAGCCCTTTCAATATTTTCTGGAACGTCCTGTTCTCTGTCATGGTCTATTACCACCTGAAATGGGTGGGAGGTCCCGCAGGAGTTATGAAGAAGCTCAAGCTTGCTTAGCTTTAAGGCGTACAGCACGGATGTTCCCTTTGATAATTATTGATTTTCACGTTGATGACTTACAAAGTCTTATGCAAGCTGCACAGAGAGGGTCGATGACGGTATAGTTTTAGCGTATATATGTAAAATACCGTATTATACTTACGTTCCTGATACCGGAGCCAAGGCCTGTAAGTATATTATGTTATCATAGAATGTGCTCAGCTTGGTGCCCAGCTTTGCGACAGAGGTCTCCCCAAGACCGTGCTCCTTCTTCGCCAGCCAGCTAGAACTCATCCCCGAAATCATCGTCGTTACCGATGGCGTCCTCTGGGTTCTTCAATCCTCCTCCTCCTTTTTCGATAAAGACAGACCTGAGCAGATCGAACTTTGCCTCTCTCTTTATACTCCTCAGCTTCTCGTCATATTCATCCATGAGCTCTTCGTACGCGTCCTGGATCTGGTCGATCCCGTCCTCCCGTTCCTCCTCGGTGGCCTGCATTAGCTCGACGACGTTCGCCACGGCCTCCCCAAGATCCCCCAAACTCATCGAGGAGAACATATTGATGGCCTCCCTCTGATCCTGGTCACAAATATCAAGGTTGGAGGGTGAGCACGAGGGCTTTAGGTGCTCAGTGGCAAATTCCGAGAGCTCCTCGTACGATCGCCCCCCCTCGTACTCTTCGAGGTCGTTCGCATCGCCATACTTTAGGGTGGGGAATCCTTCGACGTTGTTAAGGTCACATATGGCCACCGTGTTGTCAGCCGTGCAGTCCACCTCGGCGATGAGGGCAGAAATACCGTTGGCGGGTGTGTTGCCGGAGAAGTCCTCGGCCAGCCTCTCCCAGTCGGCTGCCATAGCCTTGCAGTGTCCGCACCACGGGGCGAAAAATTTGATGAATACCGGTACTCCCATAGTAATTTCATCGTAGTTTGCATCATCGAGGCTGGTGACGGCCGCGTGTGAAGCGGCGGCGAGGAGAAGCGCCACCGCGAGCCTTAGGGAGGTGTTCATCCTGAACTAAGCTAGGTGTTTGGATTCCCGGGTCCCGGGCGAGGCGCTGGGGAATAGGGGGAGTTTTGCGCAAAAAATGATGTATGCATACTCTAGTACGAGTCGTACGTCGTTCACCATGTACGACTCGTATGCTGAAAAGGATACGACGTCTACGCTGCGTACAGTAATAGCTAGTATGCATACTCTAGAGAGTATTATGCATACTACTTAGTAGCATGATATATATATTTATAATAATAATAATAATTACGAGCTCGTACTACTACTGTTTTGTTTGTTAATCGGCCTCCGGGATCCCACCTCCTTTGCCATCTAACGATGACCCCCCAAACTACTGTAGCTAATACTAGCTAGTAGCTATGCATTTTAGTATGCATTCTCACTAGTACAGTACGAGCGTACAGTATACTCTCGTATGCATATACATACATAATATACTAGCTTGTACAAATAATAATATGCATACTGTATTTTTACTAGCTAGTAGACAGGTATGCATACTCTGGTCTGGTATGCATACTAAGTCTGCGTAATAGGGTCTAAATTCTTCGATTGATGATGGTTCGATTTCTTACGTTTTACTAACAGTACAATGCACCATTGCATGATTGTTATAGATACTCTATAAGTAATACGGGTTTATTGATAAGTTCATACCGTAAAACTCATCCGTTACTACTAGCTAGTAGGAGCTGCGCGCGTGCTGCATACATCCTACTCACTCTACCGCATTCTTGAAAGAGGTACGTCCAGGAGGAACTACGTCCATGGAGGACCAATCGAGAAGCCGGGGTCGATGGAGGGGCGCACGCAGATGGTCGCGCTAATATGCGTAAACTGATGGTCGAGGGAATGTCGGCGAAGGATGGCATCCTTGATTGCTCGTGGTTTCCTCGCCGAGTTATTGGCGGAGCGAGCGATCGAGCCATGAAACGGGTTATGAGCTGTTTGATACTACCGCATCCATCTCAGTATCGCACGCAATGTAGAGCTCCGGACGTGGGTTTACCGCGTGCCGCGTTGGAGGGGCGTCTGTGACCAGACAGCATCGGCCTCTGCAGCGCAGCATCCTATCGATCGAGAAGGCATCTGCCTGATCGCATGAAACACGTTTGTATGTGTTCGCTGCGGACGTCGGGTGTGAGCAAGTCTGGTCGGGACGGATGGGCCCACGACAGAAAGGATTGAGTTGGCGCTTGCGTTGGAGGTGGGAGAACGGCGGTGTCGTTTTGCAGTCTTGGAGACGTCGCCTTCATCGAGCTGTCCTCGAGTAGCACAGCAATTTCAATTCCTGCCCAAGCTATGGCACGAAGCCGTGATACCAGTCTCTCTTTATAGCTCTCTTACTTTGAAATCCATTTCGCTCACAACCGTCGCGCACTCGCCTTTCAACTTGCCCCTTTCCCCGACAGAATCGATTAGTCATTAATTGAGTGATATCATGCCGAAGCAAATTGTTGACATCCGTGACTTCCTCCAGAAGGCCCGCCGCCGGGACGCCAAGCTCGTCAAGATCCGCAAGAGGTCTGCGGAGACCAAGTTCAAGATCAGGTGCTCCAGGTATCTGTACACTCTCAAGGTTTCCGACCCTGAGAAGGCCGAGAAGCTCACCCAGTCCCTCCCCCCCGGCCTTCAGCGTAAGGACATCTAAACAGTATTTTGCGGATTTTGGAGCAAGCGTATCCTATTCGGCTATACCCTAAAATCATAAAAAGGAAAGAAAATTGAAAATGGATGCTCACAATATTCTCTTGTGCTACGAATCTACGAATCTTTGTTCGAGGAGCAGCGAATTGCGTGTATGTGTTTGGCCACACACTGTTTGATCCTCTATTGTATGCATCGCCATAAGATGAATTCATTATGAAATCATGAGCAACAACAGGAGATTAAAAAACGTACATTCCTCCATTCCAAGGGCTACCCCCGATAATCAATCTAGATGTCCTCCTCGTTCTCAGCGATGCTTGTGAAATGTTAATTACATTTCCCCCTTCCAGTGTTAATCATCACCTCGAGATTATCACTTTTTCCCTGCCGCCACCGGAGACGGAGGTTACCAGGATAATTTTTTTGTCGATTATGTAATCCTGGTCGGAACACATGGAAATGTCAGCGAGACAGGGGGAAAGAATCATTGGAAGGGCAACATGGGAGTTTTCTCCCCCTGCCTGCCTTGAAATTGTGCGTTTCTTCCTGATCCCCTTACTCGTCCAGTGTATCGATGAGCTCTTCGCAGAGATGGGACCAGCGTAAGTGGCTTTGGTGTCATGATGGCACCATAAACACTGAGCAGCACCTTGGCATTTTCGTCGTAATCAGGAGCTTCACTATGACACATTGTGTACAAGTACTGTTTTTGGCCTTGTTTCTTGAATGGGGAACTCAACGGACGGCGTGTGAGGAGGATTGCCTTGCTAGATTCGTGGGCTGTCTAAGGCAAAGTCAAACAAGTGACAATTTTTGTAAATAATTTAAAAATGTAAACTGATTTGATGAATTTATCCTCCGACACGTGCGCGCAATAGGAGTACCACCCGGATTTGATGACCATACATTGCCATACGTCGCAACCCGGATGTTGAAACGTTGACAGTCCCGATACCGCGGCCGCGGGGTTTCGTCGTTCCTGTGTGCCAGGAAGTTCACCGAAAAACTTGCATCAACTCATTTTACAAGACCTTCCGACCTCACAGACTAACTTTGCGCCATTTTTTCGAACCTTGCTCGATCGGTCGTCAAAGCGCCCGGTCCTGCCTCCGACTGAAGCTGCACCATTCTAACAGACCTTCACAGCGAATACATGTGCAACCCCAGCGTCACGTTAGCCAAGAAGGGCATGCACAAGCGATCCGTAGGCGCCGCATCGGAACACCTTCGCGTTTCCGCCAGAAGCTCGACGGCAGCCGGATCCGCTCCTCATTCCGTAAAATCCCTTGGCGAGATATCCGTCCAGCATCTCATTCTAGTACTCGCTGGGACCAAGATCTTGAGCAGGACCGTAATATATGCGGTTGGATCCTGGGCCGCCCGCCGCACTTATGTCCCCGCTCACTACAACTACGAGGAGGCCACCACTTTCTTCGACAACTCCGCTTGGACTTGGGGGACGGACTATTTTCTCGCGGCCCTCATGTCCTTCCTCGCCTACCGGTGCGTTGCGGCAGTACCGCTAGAGCCGATTGCCACATACCGGGAGAGGGGGGCAGCGTCGCACCAGCTCAGGATCCGGTCGGCATTACTTCTCATACTGTACGCCATCTCCACCCTAGCAGGTGCGATAGCTCACCAGCACTATCACTCTGTGGACGAAATGAACTCCTATTCCTTCCAAATGTTGTGGACTATGTGCGTTGGGACTGTCACCATGGCCGGCGCTGCGATGCTGCACATCGGATCCGAGATCAACCGGGAGTACCATTCTAGCATCCCGGATTCGCACCTTTATTTGCGCATCCCCGTCGTCCCGGTATGGTTCACTGTCGCGTACGGGATGTTCGTCACCAGCCTTGTCGTCTTCGGACAAATGAGCTACACCCGTCCCGCTTGTGATATCTTTATCGCCGGAACCACGCAAACAGTCCGTAAGTCTCTGATATTGAAATTAATTTCTCCGTTTGGCTGCCTGGTTGGTTTGGCTTGCAACTGCTACAATAATGCGTTTTCAATACTTTCCACCTCACGGTCCCATCCTTCCAAACTTCTTCTGTGTTCTTATTATACAGCTACCTTTTACTTGATTGCGGTTGTACTATCGCATTGTTGGGGGAAAGGGAAGCTCCCCAAATTTCAAGCCTGTGACAACCTGCAGGCCTCACATCGATGGATTTTTATCTTCGGGCTACTATTCAACATCCCCCTCCTCCCTATGTACCCCTTACTGGTGCAGTACACTGACTTGAGCTTGGGCACCGTCAACACACTGTTGCACTCCTGGCTGACTGTGTCGTGGGGGACGCAAGCCATAGGGCTTCGCCACTTTTGCTCAGCGCTTAGCAAGGGACCGGGAATGCAGAGGGCGTGATCAATTCCTCACAGCATCATATGCCTCCTGCAGGTGTCATTACCTGCAACTTATATACTTTTAGGTAGATACGACGAGCTATGTATTTTATATTATCTATTATCTATTCTTGTCCTCGGCGGTTGGAGCACCAAACCTTCGGGACGACACAACCACAGCAACGAATATCGCCATCCCCACCAAACCAAGAACTATTCCCGTGAGAAGCACCACGGCATGTCCGGAGTACCAGGTTTCACCCCCAACTTCGGAGTACGCCGCCTTAGCGTATGCGATCCAACCTCCCAACCAACCAAGTCGCTGAGGAATAAGCTCCCCTTCGCCGTTATTTTCGTATCCTTTGAGGACGAAAGAGCGGAGATCGCCAGCCTTCCCCGGCAGGTTTCCGCGGTAGCGGTACATCCGCTCGTCGCGCAGGTACAGTAGGGTAGGGTTGTCCCGGATTCCGAACCTAATCCTCTGCCGCCTAGTTCTTACCGCAGAAGCGCCGTTGTCCACCCTGGCGACGAGGACCCCCCTCAGAGTCGGGTCGGACGAGAGCACGTCATATTCAGCTTCTACCCGCCGGTCATCAGTGAACAAAATCAGTGCAGAATGCGACGGGAAGGCGTTCAGGATATGGTCGAAGTTTTCGTCGAAGAGACGCACCACTTCGCCCCAGATTGTCCCTGTACGAAAGACAAGAAGCAGAAGGGCGAGAAGTACCTCTGGGCGCATCCTTTGCTTTGTTTGACGCCCAAGCGAGAAAATACGGCTGAATACCTGTCCGATTATTTCGTAACGCTGTATGCTCGAGGAGTCAGGGAAGAGCGAGGTATTATATACTAGCTAGCTAGTACGAGGTCCGATTTGAACTGACAATTTTTTTGTCTAACAAAATACGAGCTCGTACGTACTGACAATTTTACTAGAATTTGTGTTACCAATATTATACGTAAAACGGTTTCAAAATAATAGCCGAGCGAGTGTAATGTTTTCAAATCAATTTGCCTGTGTACGCTCGCTTCTAGTCAAACACCGTAGGGCGGCAGGGGTGACGGTGGGCCGGTTTTGCTTGGCATGGGGGCGACCGCACCAACCAAGCTCTAGGAGAGGGGTTGGAGGTGAGAGCCGCAATCTGCACAGTCCCCAGAATTCAACAACAACGATCTGACGGTATTCCCTGCCATGTCGAAGCGTCATAGCATTGTCCTGAAGAAGAGTTCTGGTCGAAAGATTGCTGATAAGGACACTACGAGCCGTACTCCCGTATAATATACATATATACAATACTAGCTACTACTAGTAGTATGCATAATATGCATACAACAATATTATAAAAGAAGCGACCATAAAAAAAAAAGGTATGATGAACATACAGTTCAAATAAAGCTTTAGCATCAAGGTCATTATGATGCCTCTACCAAATAAAAGGGTCTCCGGACACTCCAGACGTTTCCGGTGCCTGGGGGGGGGTTATTGACTGTTCCTGTTGCCTCTGCTCCGGCGCCTCTACTTCTTGTTTAGAAAATGAATTCGATGCAGCGGGCACCGCAGCAACGGATGGGATGCCCCCGCCTGACATCAGAGCCGCGGCTCCGGCGGCAAGCGCTGCGTTGACCTGATTCCCTTCCGAAAAGGTGGCACCGAACGAGCCCGGGGAGGCGGCGACGGCCATCTGAGTCTTGCGGAAGGCGGCCAAGGTCGCCGGGTGAATCTGGCTGATGTTGCCCCGCTGCACCTCGTCGAAGGTGCGCTTGTGGGTCGGACAGTAGTCGGCTTTCTCCATGGCAGCAAAGCCACAGGGTTTACCCCGTGTCGTGTAGGCCCGGCAGGGCTTCTCGCCAGGGATGCCGGTGAACCGCTTCGACTTCACCAGTGGGCCGTCTCCAGGTGCGTACTTTGCGAGCACGGGCGTACAGCGTGCCCCACTGGCATCGGCACCAGCAGCGTCGCCCGCGTCATCGGCTGGAACGATTCCAAGCTGGGCCTCGTGCATGTGGCAATACGTAGAGTTGGCGGCGGCACAGTTCTGACAGGGCTTTCCCCTGGTCGTCATTGCATTGCACGACTTTTCGCCTGGCAAGCCCCGGTAGCGGTTGTCCTTATAGTTGAGACGGCGCTTGCCATTGGCAAGACGGTTGGGGTCGTACTTTGTCTGTTTTCTCGACGCCGAGGGAGCTCCGGCGTAGGAGGCACCCCCCGGTCCCGCTGCCGAACCATAGTCGTCCGCGGACATCCCCACGTCGTCGTTGGTGGCCATCTGCTGGTAGAGGTTGAGGTCAATGTCGGCGTCGTTGCTGCCGTCCTCGGTGCCGGTGGCTGCGCCTAAAGCGGCGGCGGATGCTGTGTCGGCCTTGGGAGGAAGATTAAAATGGACCCTCTCGGCGTCGGTTAGGTCGTCCTCCGCGACCCACCTCCAGACCGTGAAGGAAGGGGAAGATCTGTTGCCCTGGGCGAAGGTCGGGTTGGTCTCCTTAGGAGCTCTGATTGCGCAGACCAAAAAATATTTATGGTTAAGAGGATAAGGGTAAGCGTTCGAATGGGTGGCCTTGGCATGGAATAAGTATGAGATGTCGTGCCCAAACGGGATGATTGCTGCGCAGTCCGGGATCTGAGCCCTCGCGCACAGGCATTTCCCCATCTCCTCTCCCGCCCTATTTTGGTTACGCATCTCACCTCTTGACCCTCTGGAACTTCCTTACTCTCCCCCCCCTCGCCTCCATTGCGAGGGCGGCGGGGCTCTTCCTTTTGTTGCCTCCACCCCTGGACCCAACGCCCGGATAGGGGCTAGAGGAGCGGGAGTTTCTGTCCGACACCCTCGCTCGGCTCACCCCCCAACCCCGGTTCACCTTCGGCAGAGCGAAGGAGGTCGGGGCGGCCGCCCGGCGGGCGCGGGAGGAAGACATGAAGCTGTACGGCAAACACGGTTATATAGATGTGTCACATACTTTGTGAGCCCAGGGAGAGGGAGGGGGAGGACGGAGGACTGTGTTACGAGCTCGTAAGCTGTTCCCGGCCGGGTCCATACTATTAGGGCTAGGGTTTATCATTCGCCAACCTTTTTTGCTACATATTTATTTCATCCCCTCTAGAGAGTATTGTAATATTAGCTCAGTAGCTACTAGACTAGTAGTAGTTATGTAGTATGCTAGACCGAAGACAATATCACCCTTACGAGAGTACAATATGTAATCACCGCACACTACACACATCACAGAGCAGGCATTGCCGTTCTTCCACCCATCACCCCATAACTTAACAAACCAACAACCATCAATCATTCCATCCATCCAACGGCACCAGGATGAGCGGAGCGGATCCACTGGGGGAGGCGAGACCGAAGGCCCATACGTTGGTATCCAACAATTCCCCTTGTTGCGGGCCTGGTCATAGCCGCGGTCTTGGCTGTGGCCGTGGTAGTATCTTGTTGGCCCTGCCGCTGCTGGCTGTCCCGGCTCTGGCACGTGGGCCGGTTTCTGCCCGTGCGTGCTTCGTTGCTAAGCCACGGAGATCCGGCCGCCAATGGAAACGACCAGCCGCCACTTTTGGGGGAATAAGGCCGCGGCTGACTGTGGGGGTGCAATCTGCGTCAAATGTCTCTGACGATTACGATTACGACGATTACGACGACGACGAGGATTCTCCTCCTATCCTTCCCTTCCTACTTGACGACACCGCCGAGCCTGGGGACTTCGAGGGTCTGGGCGGCGGCCCGGCGCTCTCCCGCCCTGCCCTAGAATCCCTCACTAACAAGGAGTTGAGGCAGCAGATACGTCTCAGAGGGATGGAGGTCTCGGCCGCGGGGGCTGCTCCAACGAAGGCCGACCTCGTTGATCTGCTTCTGAGGCCGGGGCGCGGTCCTCCCATCATCAGGACGGGCGAGGCAGGCGAGGAACCTGCTATGGAATTGCTACCAGCCCCTGGCTCTGGAAGAGGGGACTACGCCGTCGACATGGCGCGACGGGCTGCCGAAGCCTCCAAAAAACCCAAGTTTGGCAAGAAGAAGGCCACGGACAGACAAGACAAGATGCCCAGCACTTCTAAGGCCGCCGTAGCCGTTGATGTATCTGCCTACCTCGATCCAAAGGATGCTAAAAAGGACTACATATCATCCGCTGGATCCGTAATCGACGCAGACGGCAAAGAGGACTCCAATTCTGGTTCCGATTCCGATTCCGGCCAGCCGTCGGCCTACGGAGGAGAGGTGTGGGGAGAGGATGCCAAGATCGTCGACGATTACGAAGGTCGATCAATCATCGTCGACTCACTCTCACGCAATGTGATTGAATTCTCGGGCCACGAGCGAGCCAAAGCCCAGGCCTACGTTGTAGCGTCCCGCCCCGCTCTTCGCGAATTTCTTTCTGGCAGCGGCACATCTCCCGAATCCCCCGAGGAAATGGTTCGTCGGATACAGCTCAAGAAGGAGGACGAAAACCGTGTGAAGCCCAAAGACTTTAACGACATCGATGCTGCAGACAAAGGGGACGAAGCCGGTCACTACAAGAATATCCTCGAGAGAGACTACGGCGACTGGGGAGTGTACAGCAGTACCGGCGTGCAAACGTCAGCCCAGCAGGTAAGAGGGGTGCTTCTCCTCGGTGACGTTCGGGGTCCCTTCCATGAAGATATGATGGCCCTGGCGGACAAGATCGCGTTCGAGTCACAGCCAGTAGTAGTCATGGCGCCCGACCTGTTCCGCGGCGCGCCCTGGGAGGAACCTTTGAGCAGCAGCGGACTAGCCACAAGTAAGGATGCCTATGAGGCCTGGAGGGTGCAGCACGACGAGATCAGGATCACCGCCGATATCCGTGCTGCCGCGGCCACGCTAAGGAAGCGATACGGCGTGAGCTCCGTCGCTGTTTTCGGCACCTGTTACGGAGGAGGAAGGGCCCTCGAGGCGGCTGCTGGCTGGCAACCACCACGATGGACAGAACTTGGTTCAGACGCCCCACCTCCTGTTGACCCCTCCACTTGCGTGGCGTGGTACCCAACTCGCTACGATGCCGCCGAGCTATTCGGTCCCGGCAGGATTTCATCAGATATGGGCAGTAGTGGGGGCGAGGGCGTTAAAGTGCAACAGGAGTCGGTCGCCATAATGGCAGTGTTCGCCGGTAAGGACGAGCTACCGGGCGCAACGACCGGGGACGCCGAGAATCTCAAATCTATGCTCGAGCAGGACGTCCGGGTCAAGGACCTCATGGTCAAGGTGTTTCCTGGACAAGTTCATGGCTTTGCGCACATTGGTATGGGGGCCAAGCCGGATGAGGACACAGGCGAAGAAGATTCGGAGGCTGCATTTGTGGATGAAGAGTTTGGCGGCAAGGGAGAAAGATCATTGACCATGGATGGCGGAGACGCAGAGGTGGCCTGCTTACTTTCAACCGCGTGGATGGAGACGTATGGCCGGTCCTTTCTCCCTACAACTGGTGTTGCAATCAAGGACGACGACGACCAGAGCTGGTCAGATCTGGAGATGAAGGATCTCACTGAGGCGAACCAGCGTGACATTCGGAAGGAGATTGAGAACGCCATGAAGAGCCAGGAGGACGTGCCCCTCGATCTGAAACGGATGCCATCTTACCAGTATGGGAATGAAGTCTGGGACTCTGAGGGGCTGTCTGATAATCTCCCCAAGGTGGATGTGCCCGACATGGCCAAACCTGCGTGGGAGGAAAAGCTGAACGAAGTAGCTGAGGATTTGAAGCGGGTCGGGGTATCGCAGGAAGATGACGACGAGGTATACCTTGGTAAGATTGAGACTGCCGCGAAGGAAGGGAAGCTCAAGAGCTGGCTTGGTGACATTGATATGGAGAATCCCCCGGAGAATATTCCGAAAAGTAACCTGGGATACAATATGGAATTTGGAGAGAAATTTATGGATGCCATGGACGAGCTCGGCAAAATCGGTCTGCAATCCGACGACGATCTGAGCACAACGATGAAGAAAATGAAGAGCGCCATGGAAAGAGGGGAGCTGCAAGGCATTCAGGATCTCAGGAAGGATCGCGCAAAAATACGAGAGCAGAAAAAGACCGAGGGAGACGAACGAAGAGCTGCAGCAAAAGAACAGCTCCGGAGCATTGGCGTCACCGCCGAAGATGACATGGATGAAACATACCGCAAATTAAAGCAGGCGATTGACAAGGGAGAGTTTGACAAACTCCGAAATGCCGAGGAGACCGAGACAGAAGTAGGGGGAGGAGGAATATGGGACAGCGAGGAGGATGGCCCTTGGTAACCTGATGTGTCAGGCTGTATACATCTGTACCTTCGTTTGGCAATGAAACAACTGTCTTACGCTCCACAGCCCCAGCCCCAACAGTCTGACGGATTATAGAAACTTTGGGTCGTTTCTACGTACGCCGCTGGTACATTCTCTACAGACGACCCATAGTTTCTAAAAAACGACCCAAAGTTTCTATAATGCGACCAAAAGTTTCTATAATTAACCAGCTCTAATATACGTATCCGCTCGTACCTCACATACATCATATCCATGGCCGTTCCGAACGCGATCCATCCCAGCGTCCGGCACTTGCCGGCGAGCACCAGCACGGCGCTCAGAGGCGGCAGCGGCAGCCGATCTAGTGAGTGACCGTTTACGTGTGTTGACTAATAACCGTTTGTATAGGACAGTGTGTATATAATAACTAATAGACGACAGTTCACATTGCTGCTGCTTTGATTCATGCTATTCTGCTTGCGACGCTATTTTGATGAAACTAATTGATATGGGCTTCTGCGAATCGATATCGGCAAGAGGATTGGGCGGGTCAACATTGGCAAAAGGCATTCGGATGTCTTACGACGGCTTGGTGAACATGAGTGACCGTATACGTGTGTTGACTAATAAGCGTGTGTATAGGACAGTGTGTATATAATAACTAGTAGACGATCGTTCACATTGCTGCTGCTTTGATTCATGCTATTCTGCTTGCGACGCTATTTTGATGAAACTAATTGATATGGGCTTCTGCGAATCGATTCTCTAAATCGATATCGGCAAGAGGATTGGGCGGGTCAACATTGGCAAAAGGCATTAGAATGTCTTACGACGGCTTGGTGAACATGAGTGACCGTATATGTGTGTTGACTAATAAGCGTGTGTATAGGACAGTGTGTATATAATAACTAGTAGACGATCGTACACATTGCTGCTGCTTTGATTCATGCTATTCGG
>Ga0315315_10003767_pt1 | contig 13964 bp, 12 predicted proteins | sample M140m3416metaG_FD_203699 | JGI IMG/M metagenome (GOLD analysis project Ga0315315, IMG submission 203699) | Ammonia-oxidizing marine archaeal communities from Monterey Bay, California, United States - M1 40m 3416 | ecosystem: Environmental > Aquatic > Marine > Intertidal zone | place: USA...
TAATAAATGCACTGAAATATATTAATTATGCTTAACAGTTTTTAAGAATTTTTTTAATATGGAACGATGTTTTGAAACTAATTCAAAACATTTTTTACGAATAGGACAATTTGGATTCAATGAACCAACGATTTCATATCTGGGAGGACCACCACTATTTTTAACGAAATTAGGGATTTGATAAAATAAATCAGGATAATAGACGTGAGTCATCCAATCATCACAATACCAATTTTTGATTTGAGGAGGGAAATAAAACCCGAAAATTTCCATATGTTTTCTACTAACGAAAGATTGTGTTTGGATGAAACGGGGTCCGCCGGGTCTGGAATGAGGTCCAGTATGCCATCGGTCAATATCAAGAGGTCCCGTTAAACCAATATCGTGTCTATGTTGAAGTTTTGCGATAGAATTTTTAGTCCAACAATGTTCTTTGAATACGATATCATCACCACATTGAAAGAAATAATCGCAACCATCATCGTAAGCTTTTTGGAATGCCCTGTTCCACATATGTGTGACCCAACCCTTTGGGATACCAGTGCTTGATAAGAAATGAATATGTAAATGATGGAAAACCTTGGTGAATCGTTGTAGTTCTTTTTTTTCAGTTGGATTTGAATAAATGGGGTCATCATCATCAACGACAACGTAAACGTGGTAATCGTATCCAGTATCGCAAGTAAGTAAAAGGGATTTTATAAGACAGTTATATAAGTAAGAATCCTTTATAGAATTCCAATTTCTATTTCTGGAAGTGCTTGGAATTAATACACCGATTTTCATATAAAATATAATGAAAAATTGTATTTAAATATTAATGGTTATTTAAATACAAATGGAGTTTGCCAAAGAGGACAATTCAAAAACGCCGTCATCGTTTTGTACTATATGTACGAATGGTTGTAAAGATGAACTGGTATTATGGGTATTAACGTTATCTATACATCATGAAAAAGCGAATGTGTATATAATGTGTGATAGTGAATCAAAAGAAACAATAGATAATTTGACGCCGAATGTGAATGAACGATTGAATATACATTGGTTGGTAGAATTGGATGAATACAGTAATAAAACGAGGAAACAAATGGAAGACGAAAAGACGTGGAGTGATTTTCAAATGAAGAAGGCAGAAGTGATGTCGAGAGCGTTGGAAAAAGAAGAGGACACGTTGTTTTTGGATAGTGATATTGTTATATTGGATAAAATAAATGATGTGAATAAAAGTATGGAGTTGGGTGTATCACCACAATATATAAAAGATGAGAATGTGAAAGAAGTAGGATATTACAATGGGGGGATGCTATGGACAAAAAATAAAGAAGTTCCGAAAGATTGGATAGAATTTACAAAGACGTCGAGGTATTTTGATCAGGCATCTATAGAAGATTTGGCTCATAAATATTCGAATTTTACATTTAAAGATAATTATAATTTACAAACGTGGAGATTTGTGATAGGACAAGAGGATGGGGAGACGATAGCAGGATATATGAAACCAAAGAATGGTAGATTATATTATAAGAATAAACCATTGAAATGTATTCATACACATTTTAATGTGAAAGCATTTCAACAAATAAATAGTTTATTTTTATTGAAATTACAACAGGCGAAACACTATAAAGAATTGAGTTGTATATATAGGTCTATAAATAGGAAATGGATAATGACTGTTCCAGCTCAACCGCAACCGGGTTTATGGGCACATAAGAATGATAGTTTTAGAGAATTGAGTTTATTACAAAAGAAGAATAATAAAGATGTGGATGTTCAATTAAATAAAGATTCTGGGCATTGTTGGTTGGTTCCAAATGTAATATTATATGATAGACCAACCCATGAGTGGTTTAATAATGAGTTTCATAAAGCAGGATTAGTGATGTTGGGCAATTTGGATAATGATGTAGAGGGGATGGATTTGAAAAAGAAGGGTGTGAATACATCGGCTTGGACATTTTGGCCACGAAGGCCTTATGTGGTGGAAACAATGTTAGAGAAAGAAGGTATATTGGAATGGGATAAAAGGGATATAGAAAGTATATTTGTGGGTAATTTTGAAAATAAAACCCAAGAAAAATATAGAAAAACAGATGATGATTGGGAGAGTGTATTAGATGTATATCATTGTACAGAAGGTAAAAAACATAAGTTTACACAGGAAGAATATTTGGGAATGTTAAGAAGAAGTAAATATGGGTTATGTATAAGAGGTTATGGAAAGAAATGTCATCGCGAGGTGGAATGTATGGCTTGGGGTACTGTTCCGATAATAACGAATGATGTATGTATATCATCATATATAAATCCACCGAAAGAGGGGGTTCATTATATGCGAGCTCATGATAGAGAGGATATGAGAAGGAAATTAGCGGGTGTAAGACCAGAGAGATGGAAGAAGATGTCTGAAGCTTGTGTAGAATGGTACAAAGAAAATGTGCATAGTGAAGGTAGTTGGAATACGACCATAAAAAATATATTATATAATTAATTAATTAAAAATAACTCAATTAATTAATAAAATGAATATAATACTAATACCGTATAGAAATAGAGGGGAGCATTTGGAATATTTTATTAAAGAATCATATCCATTATTGAATAAAGAGATGAGTGATGTAAAAATAGTAATAATTGAACAGACAGAAGAAAAATTGTTTAATAGGGGTAAATTATTGAATATAGGGTTTGCGTTATATAAAAATACGGGGGTTAATTTTTTTACACATGATGTAGATATAAACCCAAGAAAGTATACAATAAAGGAATTATATAATAAAGACATAGAAGATGATGAGATAATGGGTATATATACTTCAGCTTGTAATACATTGGGTGGGATAATAAAATTTAAAAAAAAAGCATACATAAAAATAAATGGATTTCCAAATGATATATGGGGTTGGGGGACAGAAGATAAAGCATTACAAAATCGTGCGGAGTTTAAAAAAATAAAAATATCAAAGAATATATTGAACAATGATAATGAAAAAGAAAAATATTTTAAAATATTTGATGATGTTGATGATAGAATGAAGGTGAATATGAATAAAAATTGGTTTATGCATTATAAATTGTTTGCTACATTAAAAGATGATGAAAAGAAGAAAGAAATAAATAGTGATGGTTTAAATAATTTGACATTTAAAATAGAAAAGATAGAGAATATAAATGATGATATAAAGAAAATAACCGTTAATATATAAATAATGAGAGAGGTGGAGATAGATTATTTAAAAAAAAAGATAGAAGGTAAAAGAGTTGCTTTAGTAGGACCAGCGGAATATGTATGTAAGGAATTGGGTAAAGAACACGGAAAATTAATAGATGGTTATGATGTAGTTATTAGATTAAACGGCATGATTAATTATCCAAAAAAAGAATTAGAAAGTTATTATGGAAAAAAAATGGATATATTAGCTAGTTCATTTTGGTATAGTAAAGAAAGAGATTATGAAATGAATAAAAAAGTCAACGGTGATAAATATTATAAATGTGAAAGGTATGCTAATATAGATAATTATAAAAATATAAACAATGAGTTATTGTTATTTGAGAATATGCCGCGAAGGTTATTTCAAAAATTATATAATAATAATAAAGAGTTATTTGATAAAAAAAATAATTTGAAATATCTTTGTATAAATAATATTTTTTCGTGTCAAACGCATAATTTTTTGCATAAAATATATAATTTGAATAATGGAACTACGACGGGATTGCTGGCGATAGCCAATATATTATTATGTGAGCCAAAAGAATTATATGTGACTGGAATAACATTTTATAAAGATATGAAACATAAAGGATATTATAATGATTATCATGAAAGAACAGTGGATTATGAGAGCGAGAATAATAATTATGATAATGAAAAATTACGTAAAGTTATTACGGGTCATAATATCAAAGGAGAACAAATTATATTAAAGGATTTAATTATGAATAAAAAAATCAGCGCGGATAGTTATTTATATGAATTATATAAATAATAATGAATATATATTTAAGAACGATATAAATATATATTATATAATTTTACATATGAGTATAATAACGACAAAAGATTATTTATTTTATAATGATGAATGTGGTTTACAATATAAAGGCGATTCGAAAACGTTTGATAAAATATATAAAAATTTGAAAGATCCTTGGGGACAAAGCGATGTTAATGATAAATATTATTTTGAAAGTAGAAAAAAGCTGGTTAAAATAATAACTATGGATATTGATAAGAATAAGGAATATAAAATATTAGAAATAGGATGTGGAAATGGGTATTCAACAAATAATTTAAATAATGGATTGAAAGATTATAATGTTAAGATAACTGGATGCGATGTGAGTAAAGAAGCAATACATATAGCGAAAACTAATTATAAAAATATAGATTTTTTTCAACATAACATAGAGAATGCTTTTAGTAATGGAATGAAATATGATATAATTATAATATCAAATTTACTATGGTATATATTAAACAAATTAAAGGAATGTTTTGATAATTGTTTTGATATATTGTCGGATGATGGAAGTGTTATTTTTTTGAATGCTTTTTTAAGAGAACAAAAATATGGAAAAAATATAATAGATGGCTTTAAAGGTATGGAACAATTTGTAAAAGTCAATTTTCCATTAAATGAAATAGGATATAGCATAAATGAGAAAAACTTAAAAACAAATGATAGAAGGTATTTTGGATTAATAACATTAAAAAAAGAAAAAGAGAATGGATTGTTTGTCAATAAAAATAATTTAATAGTAAAAAAAGCGAAACAACAATATATTTATGATGTAAATGATGAAATGTATATTGATTTAAGATTAGGTGCGGGTTCTATGATATTAGGGCATGCGAATAAATACATATTGGATAAAATAAAAGATCAGTTAGATGAAGGCATTTTATTTGGTACAAAATCATTTAATGCTGAACAATTAAATATATATTTAAAAAAATTGATGCCTTGGTATGATAAATTTATTTTTTGTAATACGGGGTCTGAATCAATAATGAGGATATTTCGGATAGCAAGAAGTTATACGGGGAAAAATAAAATAGGAATATTATCAGGTTGTTGGCATGGTAGTTATGACCAAACGTTGATAGATGAGAATGAAAAAACAAAAAATTTACAAATGAAAATTTTATCAAGTGGATTATCAAATAACATATTAAACGATATTATCGTATTACCAAAAAACATATCAGAAATGAGAGAAATAATAAAAGAAAATAGAGAGAATTTGTCTATGATATTTATAGAACCGGTTCAACAAAATGTGCCGAATATAAATGTAAAAGAATATTTACAAGAGATTAGAAAAATATGTGATGAAAATAAAATAGTATTGGGATTTGATGAGATAATAACAGGATTTAGATTTATACCGAATAGTAGTCAAAAATATTTTGACGTATATTCAGATATGGCTTGTTTTGGTAAAATAATAAGCGGTGGTCTTCCGATAGGCATTATAGGAATAAAAAAAAATATAAATGAACATTTAAATAAATTGGAAAAGAAAGTATTTTTTGGAGGAACATTTTCAGGTAATCCATTATCAACAAGAATTTGTTATGAAACAATTAATTACTTAGTAAACAATAACTCTATATATGATGTAATAAAAAAGAAGGTGTTATATTTTTCAAACAATATTAATAATTATTGTAAAAAAAATAATATAAACGCGCAAATAATGCATGCTGAATATTTTTTTAGATATATTTTTACAGATAAGAAAATTATTACAAAAAAAGATAGATATGAATATGAAATGGATAAACATACACAAAAAAATTTTTATAATTTTTTATTAAAAAATAAGATTTTTATAGGAACTAATCCATTATGTTTTTTTTCATATTTACATACGGAGGAAAACATGGAATATATAATAAAAAAGACAAAGGAAGGATTAGAAAAATATTGTAGTAAAAATTTGAAAGAAGAATTGAAATATAAAGGAATTATAAAATTAAATTCATTATTTAATAATGATATACTGAGAAAAGTAAATGAATATTTAAATAATTTACCTTATTGCGATAAAGAACCATTTTCAAGACAACCTTATAGAGCGACAATATTAAAAAATGATTTAAATAAGATAGACGAAACAATATTAGATAGGATATTATATGTTGTAAAAAAATATTTGGGCGATGATTTTAAAATAAAAAAGGTCACTGCACATTTTAAAGATAAGTGGTTGGGATGCGAAGAACATTGGCATCAAGATTATAATTATAATAAAATGGAGTATGAAGGCGAATACGATAATTTTTTCAGAATATTTATAGCTATTGACGAACATGAAAAGGAAAATGGTTGTATGATGTTTATACCACAAAAAAATACGGAGTATGAAGAAATGAAACACGATAGAATTTTATCTATACATAGTTATCAAAAATATAGAACAGAAGTCAATGAATTAAATAAGGTTATAAATAATAATCCTATAGAATATTATCCTTTAAAAGGGGGTGAATGTTTATTATTTAATTCTTTGATATTACATAGTAGTCATAGTAATCAATCAAATTTACGACGTCGTGCACTACAAATACAATTGGTTAAAGATGGGACAAAAGAAAAAAATACAGACGAAAAAGAAAAGATATTAAAAGAAAGAAGAAGATTTGAAATGGATGAAATAAAAAAAAGATTAGGGCAAAAGGTGTATTAATATAATATATTTGAATTTATTATATTAAAGATATAAATATTATAATTATAATGAGTGATAATTTATTATCCTTTATAAAAAAACAGAAAATTCCAAATATTAATTTTGATGCGTTAAGATATGTATTAAAAAAAAATTTATTAAATGATCAAGGTTTAGTTTTAGAATTTGGAACTTGGAAAGGACAAACATTAGACATGATTTCAGAATTTACCAAGAAAGATGTATATGGGTTTGATACGTTCGAAGGAGTGAATACACAATGGGGAGAAGTAGATATGAATGCATTTAATATTAATGGAATACCTAATAAATTAATACAATTAGATAAAAATACGAGATATAAAACGACAGGAGTAACAAAGAACTTTAATAATAATGTTCATTTTATTAAAGGATTTTTTCAAGATACTGTGTATGATTTTTTGAAAGATAAAAATGAAAAAATTACATTTTTGCATATAGATTGTGATATTTATGAGGGTGCCAAAGCAATATTTGACAATTGCAATAAATATATAGCGAATGATTGTATAATTGTTTTTGATGAGTTAGTAAATTATTATGGTTTTGAGGATGGAGAATATAAAGCGTTTTATAATTGGGTAAAAAAAAATAATATAGAATATGAATGGATAGGTATGAATGGGAAAGTTTTATCATTAGAAGAAATTAACTTTATAAATGATTTGAAATTTAACTGTGATTATACGAAATTTATTGAAATGGATTGGTTTAAAAAGGCAAAAATTTTGAATATTAATTTTTCTGTTGCGGTAAAAATAAAAAAAAATCCAAGTTTCTATGAAACTAATATTGAATAATATATTAAAGGTTATTTATTATATTATTTCAAATGTCTGACGAATATGTAGATTATTTTATAAAGAATCACGGATATTATAGAAATCCGCAAGGTGAAGAAAATATTATAAAAACAATCATTAAATTTATAAATGAACATTATAAAACAATAATAATAGATGGTGGTTTTAATTGTGGTTCTTGGAGCAGTTTTGTATTGGGAAATACAAATCCTAATTTAATAATAGGTTATGAATTATCTAAAAAAACGTATGAGTTTAATAAAAAACGTATTCGTTCTGATAAAATAATATTAAAACATAAAGGATTGTACAAAGAAAAAAAGAAAATAAGATTAAATGATACGGAAATTAACGATCAAGGATATAATATTGAAGATAATATAGGAAGTGATTTTGAAGTAGAATTAGTAAAATTAGATGATGATATAAAAGAATATATAAATAATTATGATTTTATAGTTAAAATAGATATAGAAGGTTCGGAATTCGATGCCATCAAAGGTATGGAAAGATTATTAAAAAATAAAAAAATAACAGCATTACAATGGGAATATCATAATGCTTATAAAAATGGAATTACTTTGAAACAATTAATAGAATATATAAGTATAAATGGTTACAATATATTTATAATAGGACACGACAATTTATTAAGAATAGATGGTAGATTTTACAAAGAAGTATATGATATTAAGAATGAATCAGAGATATATGAAAAAGTTATAAAAAATTGTTGGGATTTAAATAAGAATAAAAAAATACCAAAAGGAAGACCGGAATGTATTAATTGTATTGCGATAAGAGATGATATATATCAAGAAATTAAAAATAAAAATATTATAAAAGTCTTGCCTGTTTCATAGAACTCCACATTTGTGATATATCTTTTAAAAATTATCCATTTTTAATAATGGAAATTGAGTAGTAAAAATAAAAAAATCCGTGTTTCTATGAAACTAATATTTGATTTAAACAAGTTTTTTTAAATCAAATATAATTATTGTAATAATAATTTTGCCCATTGTATTGGGTAATAAAATTGTGTTAATTTAATATTTAAATTGCTATCAATAAGATAATCTATTAAATGTGTAGCTTTTAACCCCCATGCTCTGTTTTTATATTTTTTACCCTTTTTAATATTTTCTTGGTTTATTTTTTCATAGTCCCACCATATTTTTGTTCCAATGTTAGCGATATAATCCATATTATTACTATTAGATATTAACACAGTATCAGCGGCTGAATATTGAACAATTGAACATTGTTTATTAAGTAATTTAAAATCTTTTCCGGTTAATTGATAATTATATTTTGTACTAAAATCATTATTTAATCTGCCAAATACATAAACAAAATTTGTATTTATATTATTTAACAGTAAAGGTTCTTTTAAAAAAATATCTGGTCTTAATTTTATAACTAAATCGTAAGTAAAATTATGTTTCTTTTCATAATTTTGTTTTAATTGGTTTGCTTTATACCAACTTTCAAAATATAAAAAACTACCTTTTATAGATTCAGTGCTATTGGGCCAAATAAATTCTGTATAATCTAAATTTTGTTTTTCAATAATAATATCTGTTGGTTTATAAATGTTGGTTATATCCTTAATATTAACTTCATATGTCTTATTAGATGTTTTATAAAAACCCGGTGTAAGTCTATCTATTGTATCCCAAGTATGAATAAAAATATCCATATTATCAAAATTGGGAATATATTTTTTCCATGATTCTATGGTTTTATCATATGTTCTCATATGTCCGGATAATAAAATTGCTATTTTCATATAATATAATTTAAAGAATATTATTTATATCATATTATATGAAAATAATAATAACAACAAGTGGAATTGGCTCGCGTTTAGGTGATATAACAAATTATCTTAATAAATCTTTAGTTCGTGTTGGCAATAAATGTCCTATAGATTATATTTTTGATAATTATAAACATATTAAAGATAGAGAGTTTATAATTACGTTAGGTTATAAGGGGGATATTGTAAAACAGTATATAAATTTGGTTTATCAAAACGAATTATGTATAAAATTTGTTGAAATTGATAATTATAAAGGGCCTGGTTCAAGCTTAGGGTATTCACTTTTACAAGTTAAAAAAAATATAAATATTAATGAACCATTTATATTTCATTGTTGTGATTCCATTTTTTTTGATAAGATTGATATAAATTTTAAATCCAATACATTATTCTGTTCTATTCATGATGATAGTACTCAATATTCTTCTTTAAATGTAATAGATCAGAGGGTAACACAAATAAATGAGAAAGGTTATATAAACCATGATTATATATATTGTGGTGTTGCGTATATTCATGACTATGATATTTTTTGGGAGAAAATGAAAATGTTATATGAAGATAATAAATATAAAAATTCTTTGAGCGATATTCATTCGTTTAAGAAAATGTTGTCGGAATATAAATTCAATTCTTATGAATTGAAAGAATATTATGATATGGGAAATTTAAATTCATACCAATTTTTAAATAAGAAGTTGAATTGTAAATATAATGTTTTATTAAAATTAAGAGAATCTATATATTTTCTGGATAACAAAGTTGTAAAATATTTTTATGATGAAAATATTAATAAAAAAAGATTAGAACGAATAAAATTTATTGGAAATAAATTAATTCCAAAAATATTATCACATACTAAAAATTTTCATAGTATGGAGTTAATTGACTCAAAACCACTTTCAGAAATATTTGAACCAGAGTTAGTATATAAATTATTGAATTGGAGTAAAAAAAATTTATGGATTGAGAACGCGAATGTTTTAAATTTTGAAAATGTTTGTTATGATTTTTATTATAATAAAACGATGAAAAGAATAAAACAGTATTTTTTGGATAAAAAAAATGTGGATTATATAAATATTAACAATACAGACGTTAAAGATATTTATACCTTATTAAAAAAAATAGATTTTAAAAGTTTATGTAAAGATAAACCTTGTAATTATCACGGTGATTTTATATTAGATAATATTTTAAAACGGGAAAACAATGAATTCAGTTTAATAGATTGGAGACAAGATTTTGGAGGCGATATAGAAAGAGGCGATAAATATTATGATTTGGCGAAATTGCAACATAATTTATATTTTAATCATAAAAATATAAACGACGGATTATATTATATAAAAAGAATAAACCGGGATAGTTGTTTGGTAGATATGAAATGCAATTATTCTTTGATTAATCGCCAAAATGAATTGGATAAATTTATAATTAATAATGAGTTAAATAAAAAAAAGATAGATATTTTAAACGGGATAATTTGGATTAATATGTCTCCTCTTCATACTTATCCTCTTTCAAATTTTTTGTTCAATATGGGAAAATTAAAATTATATAATACGTTATATAATACTTAAAGATTTGATAAAAATATTAATTAAATGAATAAAATTACTAATTTAATTGAAGATAGCGATACTTGGACAATATTTAATAGTTTTTTTTTGGGAGAAGATGTACATAGATTGCGTAAATTTTTGGTGAAACATAATCTTTTTAAAGAAACATTAAATGTGCCTGGACATATTGTAGAATTAGGTGTTTTTAAAGGTGTTGGATTTGCACAATTGTTAAAACTAAGAGAAATATATATTCCTGGAACGGAAAAAAAGGTGTATGGGTTTGATTTTTTTGAAAATATAGATTTGAGTGGTCAAACATTAAATGACAATTTAACAATGGAAAAATTTTATAATGAGCGCGATTTAAACACAAAAGATGGAGTATCAAAACAAGTATTGAATAACTTATATAAAAAAATGAATTTGAGTTATGGGTCAAGAAATACAAAAGATGAACCATTTAAATTAATAGATGGCGATGTTTTAAAAACAATACCGGAATTTCTAAAATTGAACACAGGATTTAGAATAAGTTTTTTATTATTTGATATGGATATGTATAAACCCACCTTAGAAAGTTTAAATTTATTATATGATAAAGTTGTAAGAGGTGGTGTAATTATATTTGACGAATATGGTTGTGATGAATGGGGTGAATCTGACGCGGTAGATGAATGGTTAAAGAGTCATCCGGAAATTACATTAAAAACAAGTATTTATGGAAATTCGCCAACGGCTTATTTTTTTAAAAAATGAATATAAATATATGGTTATATAGAATATATATATATATGGAGAGACCAAAGACTATTTTTTGCGACATTGATGGGACATTATGGGACCACGTTGGAGGAGTTCCAGACCAAGCTACGTGTGAGGGACACTTATTATTACCAAATACAAAAAATGCTATCGATAAATGGGATAGATTAGGTTATAAAATTATATTAACTACGGGTAGAAAAGAAAGTTTGCGACAAAAAACCGAGAGAGAATTATTAAGATTAGGAATCGTATATGATAAATTAATTATGGGATTAGGGGGTGGTGTAAGAATTTTAATTAATGACAGAAAACCAAAAGGAGATAAGAATACGTGTTACGCCGTAAATGTAGTAAGAAATAAAGGTATACAATATTATGATTTTACTTCAAAATTTGTTACTATAAGAGATGATCAACCAAAGTTTGTTGATAAACCGTGGGGTAATGAAGAATTAATAGAATATAATGATCATTATGTTGTTAAGAAGTTGTTTATGAAAGCCAATGAATGTTGCAGTATGCAGTATCACGAATTAAAAAGAGAAACTATTTATGTTTTGAGTGGGAAAGTTAGGCTATATATAGGTAGTGATATGGAAAATTTGGAAAAACGGGAAATGGTTGCTGGTGACAAAGTTACTATTACTCCCCGTACAATACATAGAATGGAAGGAATAGAAGATTCTGAATATCTTGAATGTTCTACACCGGAATTATGGGATGTTATAAGATTAGCTGATAAATATAAAAGAGAAAATACAGATGAACAAGATTATTTATAATTTTATATTAAAGATTTAAATTTAATATTAAATATAATGAAAAACATTTTGATAAACTCAAAATTATGTTTTGGTCCTATGAGTAAAAATATAGTAGATGCGCTAATTAATTTTTCAAATGATACTAAAACACCAATTACATTTATTCCTTCAAGAAGACAAATCGAATGGTCAGGTGGTTATGTAAATAACTGGACAACCGAAAATTTTGCGAAATATGTTAAATCGAATAGTAAATATATAGCTATACAAAGAGATCATGGAGGACCTGGACAAGGAACAAATGATGATGATGGTTATGAATCATTAAAATATGACTGTAAATATTTTGATGCTATACATATTGACCCATGGAAAAAATATCCATCATTTGAAAAAGGTTTAAAATGGACTATTGATTTATTAAAATTTTGCTATAATGAAAATCCAAATTTATATTTTGAAATTGCTACAGAAGAAGCTATAAGGAAATTTACATTTGATGAAATACAAGAATTATTATATGAAATTAAAAATAATATTAAACCAGAAATTTTTGAAAGAATTTTATTTTGTGTTATACAATCAGGAACAGCATTAAAAGATGGTATTAATATTGGAAATTATAATAATGATAGATTAGTAAAAATGTTAAATGTAGTTAAAAAATATAATAAATTAAGCAAAGAACATAATGGTGATTATATGGAAAAAGAAATAATGATTAATAGATTTAATACTGGTTTAGATTCTTTAAATATAGCGCCTGAAATTGGTGTATTTGAAACTAAAATTTTTTTGAGGGAGTTAATTGCGAATAAAGACCAACAGAATATAGATTTATTTTATAAAATGTGTTATGATTCAGGCAAGTGGAAAAAATGGGTAAGTGATGATTTTAATCCTGTTAAAAATAAAATAAAATTAATAGAAATATGCGGACATTATATATTTTCAAATGATAAATTTCAAATAATAAAAAAAATGATACCCGAAACTGTTATTAAAAGGAAAATTAATGAAAAAGTATTAAGTTTGTTTTCTCAAGCGTGATATATCTTTTAAAAAATTATCCATTTTTAATAATGGAAATTGAGTAGGCGCATCGCATTTTGATTTATCTGGATTATTATGAACTTCCATAAATAAAGCATTGACCCCCGAAACAATGGCTATTTTTCCCATTAATGGAATAAATTCTCTCAATCCACCAGCTTTGACTGTCCCATCGTTATTTTTTTTACCTGGTTGTTGCAAACAATGTGTTATGTCCATACTTACTAGATTATCAGGACCTTTCATCCATATTAAATTTCTGGCGTCAACAATTAAATCATTATAACCGAACATTGTCCCTCTTTCGCATAATATTATTTTATTTGTATGACCGAATTTTCTTAATTTTTCAACAACTTTTAACATAGAATCCGCATTTAAAAATTGACCTTTTTTAACGTGTATAATTTTATTTGTTTTTGCGGCTGCTTTTATTAAATCAGTTTGCCTACATAAAAAT
>Ga0315315_10003769_pt1 | contig 13963 bp, 19 predicted proteins | sample M140m3416metaG_FD_203699 | JGI IMG/M metagenome (GOLD analysis project Ga0315315, IMG submission 203699) | Ammonia-oxidizing marine archaeal communities from Monterey Bay, California, United States - M1 40m 3416 | ecosystem: Environmental > Aquatic > Marine > Intertidal zone | place: USA...
GCCTATAGATAGGTCATCGGAGTTATCAAAGTAAGCTCCAGTAGAAGTTCCATCGCTATTTTCAGAACCTTCAAACTGTATTCCTATATAGCTTGATGCAAATTCATCAAATGTAATAATCATATGCCCATCTGAACTTGGTTTTATAATATTAAAATTAGTATCTGTGTTGTCAATTCCGCTATCAGCAACTCCTATAACCTCAACTAAACTTTCTAACCTTGTTCCAGATGCAAAATCAGTTGCTGTAATGTGACTTTCTGTGCCTGACTGGGATACTCTAATATTGGTACTAGCTGAACTCATATTGTGATTTAAAATTGCTATAAAATTTGTTTTATATGAGCCAAAATTTTGATCTAAACTTAAAACTACATGTTCTGTTCTATTGTTAGAAGTGTCAAATACTACCTGATTTAAAGGTCGCATGTCAAATAATTCTGGTACTGAACCACTTGTCATAGTGCTTAGTTGCCCAGAGTCTGAGTTTAAATAAAATTGATTATCACTAACTCCTCTTGTAAGTAAATAGTTAATCCTATCTACATAAAATCTTGGTGTTCTTACATCCATATTTGCCATTTTTTAAGTCCTTAACTTTTATGCTACTTCTCTACAGGTAATGTTTATTTTCCCAATAGATCGCTGAACATTAGTAACCATATAATAGTCATTCCAATCCCCACCAAATGGCTTAATGTCATTAATATTAAATTTTATTATATCGCCAGTTTCTATTAAATATCCTTTACTAGAATTAACAATACTGCATGATATAATTTTTTTTACATCTCCAAATATATTCATATAATAATCAGAATACCCATCATTTGAATTTCCAGAGCCTACATCTACATTTCCTGCTTTATCAGTATTCATTTTTAATGAAACTTCTTTTATGTTTTCTTTATCTCTTATATTTAATTTTGTTCTAACACTATTAGTTGTATTTTCAGAAGTAATTTGTGATAAATAATTTTCTTTAGCAGGATGGTAGTTATAATTTATAATCATTTTTGTTAATAAGCTAGAAAATGGAGTATGTTTAATTTTTAAATCACTTATATCTTCTAGATTTAAAGTGCATACAATATCACTACTGCTATATGAGTCTTTGACCACCCAATAAGATGCCGAGCCATCAGGTCTAAATTTAAAAATAAAACAAAATTCTTTTTGAATTTCTTCTAATATTTTTTTTATTTCAGTTGGCTCTAGTTGCCACCATCTTATACTCCAAGCTGACCTAAGAGAGCTTATATTTAATGAGTTACTACTTGGAAAGCTCGTACTCCAATTATAAATTGAATCATCAAAAGTATCAAACCCTACATACCTAGCTAATATATCTCTATGAGCAGATAACCCATCTGTAACAATTCCACTACCCCCTAAATAACTTTTATTATGACCATCAGAACCACAATAAATTTTATTTAAATCTTCTAATTTTTTTGCAAATGCCTCAGGCTCTCCACTTTGATCTGCTTCACATTTAATAGTAACAATAACATTTCTAATGCTCACATCGTATAAAGCATGATTAGTGCTTACATTGGTATCTGAAAGCCTTAATTGATATTTTAAAACTATTTGCTGTATAACACTAGCTCCAGATAAATTTGCATTTACACTCCCAGTTAAAGGATCTGTATGTGATGCATTAATAGTTTGGTCTACTAACACTGTTCCATTACCTGCTGAATCATCTATAATTCTTACATCTTTTGTTGCAGGGCTTGATAGTGCAATAGCCCCTCTGTTTAAAATATAATCAAATGTTATATTAATATTAGTTACTTTTCCATCAGGCATTTTTAAATCAAGATAAACATACTCAGCATCGGTTAAGACTGTATTGATACTCCCATTTGTAACTTGTAACCTTGCTGTAGCGTAATTAGTAGCATGTTTTACATTGCTTGAATCATTAAATGTTGTACTAGAGTTAATCTCATAATCTTGTGTTTTAAATTCTCTTTTTAAATTAGTTGGAACATTAATACATCCTCCACCACCATATACTTCTGCTGTATCATCAGGGGGATCAATAGGTACAAAAAAATCGTAATTACTTTCATAGTAGTGTCCCCTTGTATCTTTATCTGTGCCATCTGTTAGTATATCTTCGTGTGTTAAAAATTTAATATTTTCCCCTATAACTCTGTCTTGAGGTATAGGGTGTACTATTGCCCCTGAATAATCACTGCCTATTGTTACAGCATCATTAACAAATTGAGGTGAGGCATCTGTTGAGGTTTCTGGTGTATAATTTCCATAGACTACTGGAAAGTAAATGTTGTTAGTTGAGCTTTTTTTAATAGGAGCTGTAATAAAATCCCACGGCTGTTTTGATGTAATATCTAAATTAATTGTTTTATTATCATTAATTGATAAATTAGTTAATCGACCTGTATAAATTTGAATACAGTTTGATAAATTACTATTATCATCTGGCTGTGAATATATTTTTACTGTTTTATTAATATAGTTATTATCACTAAATAATAAATCTTCTGAGACGTTGTTTCCTTGATATTTAAAATCATAAACTACAATACTAACATTAGATGATTGTGCTGTAGAATTTTCTAAATTTATTGAATCTCTAATAACTGAGCCTTTACTAACAATAGATCCAGAATAAAATAAATTATTAACTTTTGTATCTTTATAAGCTAAGGGTAAGTATCCATCATATATGCATCCGTTAATTAATGCTGTGCTAATATTGCCAGTTAAATCTGTTGATGTAAAGTCTCCATTATTAAATTCCCAATAAGCTTTCAATGCAGAAGATTGAGTATACCCACTCCCACCTCCAAAATCATTTAAAACACTTTTAGGAGTGCCACTATTATAAACCGATGTCCTATTATTTGAATCTAATTGAGTGTTCCAAATAGCAAAATTTTTAATACTAAACCCATAATACGCATCAGGATCTGGCTTTAATAATTTGCCAAACATAGTTTTACCACTAGCATGATAGCCAACTCCAGAAATACTACCACTATCAGATTTACTTTGAGTAGGCACTACATTATTTATATATATTTTAGTATTATCTGTAGTAGGAGAGGCGCTTAAGTTAGAAGTAATTAAAATATGATACCATGTATTAGCAACAATAGCTCCAGCTTTAATTCTTACATAATTAGTATTTGCTGTTCCATCGCTAACAAGTAAAGACATCTGGTCATTTTGATCTTTATATATATTAAAACCTGTCCAATGATCATCTTTAGTATTGCTTAAAAATACATATGTACCACTACCTAAAGAGCTTGTAGGAAATTTGACATAAAATGCTATTGTAATATTTGATGTTAAAGCAGTAATTGTAGAATCTGTTGTGCCATAATCAATAAAATCATTTGAGCCATCAAAAGATAAAAAAGAATCTCGGCTATTAAAAATTTGAAACAACCAATTTTCATTAATATTAGACCTTTTATAATTATTTGGTAAACTTAGGCTCATGCTAAATTCATCCTTTGGGCTTTTTCTATTGCAGGGATAATAGTATCAATTATCGTTTCATCAACAAGTGGAGCAGAAATATTTAAAGTAATAGGACTTGTTCCTTGATTAATAGCTTCTAAACTATTAATTCCTATTGACTCAACTGCGTTTCTAGACATTACAAACTCTCCCCTTTCGGCTTCAATAATTGTACCGCCTTGAGAATGTCTATTGCCACCAACTAAACCACCACGCTCAAATTTAGGTGGTTTTTGCCCCATAATAATTCCTAGTTGTATAGCCCCCATTGCCCCTACTATACCAGCTAGTATTGGATTAGCAATTACCTTTGTAACCGCAGTAGCGGTATTCATTATAGCATTTGAAATATTAGAGGCTTTTTCCATATTAAATAGTCTTAATTTTTCTTGAGCAAATATCTGAGTTTTTTTCTTTTCCATATTTTTTTGTGATTCTGAAGAGGCATTTCTGTAAGCATCAGTATTTCTTAAAGCTTCTAATTCAGCATTTTCTCTTGCTGTAATATCAGCAGACATAGTGCTTGTTAGTGCTGAAAATTGAGAACCTATGACTTGAAAAGACTTAATTGATTCTTGCATTGTAACGGCAAATGATTTTTTAAAATCTTGTCCTTTCATATCTAACAAACCTAATGCTATCATTAAATCTTGTATAGCAAATATTGCATTTTGAGTAGATTCAATTTGTTCTTTTGTTGCTTTTATATCTTGCTGTTTAAAATTAATAGTATGAGCTAACCCTTTTACTGTTGTCTCATTAGCCATGTGTGTAGTTACTAAAGCACCGCCTAATGCACTATTAGCATGAGTACCTGTATTTATTAATTGGTTAGACCTTTTAAGTTCTTTATTAAATTCAGCACTTGTGCTAGTCATATCCATTAATTTTGAGGTACTGCTGTCTAGCGATTGACTTTGGGTATTTAATACTCCTTTTAGTGTTTGAAGTCTTTGATTTTGAACACCAAATACTTCATTAAGTTTTTCTCTACTTGTCAGGTCAAGATTAGAAATACCTATTGTTTTTAATCTTTCTGTAGCTTCTTCTTTTAATAAATTAATTCTAGCTTTAGATATTGTTTCTTCACTAGCACCAATTTTTTCTAAAAATATTAACTGTTGCTCTCCTTCACTTTTCATTATAAAAGTTATTTCTTCTAATGAATTTGATAAACTTTCTAGGAATGGAGAAATAGCACTTCCTATTTGTTCAAGCATGTCTCCGAAAGAATTACCTAAAGCTGTAAAAGAACCTATAGCAGTGTTTTTTACAGATCTCGCTAATCCTCCAAATTGAGTTTGAAGTTCTTGAAGTATAATAGCTTGGGCTGAGGCTAAATTATTTGTTTTATCGAATTTTTTTATAGCAAGTTCTTGCTCTTTAGAAAATTGTATCCCCACTCTTCTTAAAGCAGTTAATCCAGTTACAGGATCGTTTAATGCTTTACCAACTTGTACAGCAGAGCTTTTTAAGTCTTGTCCCATTGCCTCTGAGACATTTAATACAGCTTCCAATGCTTTAGGAAAAACATCCTTTTGTATCCTAGTAAATGTTAATAACAATGCCTGTGTTTCTATTAAAGCCTCATCACCAACATTAGTGACAGATTGAAGTCCAGATGCCATTAAGGTTAATTGTCTATGGGTAAGACCTGCTGAGTGAGCTGTAGATTTAAGAGCTGAAGATAATTTCTTCTCAGCTTTCTCTTGTCTGCTTGATAATTGGACTACTTTACCTATAGTAGCACCGAAAATAGTCATTCCAAAGCTAACTAAAAGCATTCTTGATCTCAATACAGCAAAAGAACCACCTAGTATTCTAGTGGCATGAGCTGTGTCAAATAAACCTCTTTTTTGTTTTTTTAAATCAAGGATATACTTTTTAGTTGTTCTTCTTAGTTTTTCAAGTGCAAAGCGGTCACCTTTTAAGGCTCGTGTTTTTAATTGTACTGCTCCTTTAACATCATTTAATGTTTTACCTTCTAGCTTTAAGTCTATTATAAGCTTTTCTACTTGACTTGAATATTTTTGAGTAGATTTTGTTTTTTTCTTTTCTACTTGCGTAATAGTTTGTTGTGCTTTTATTAATCCTTTAGTTGCCTTATCTAAGTTTTTAATAGTTTCTATTAGAACTTCATCACCTTTAGCTTTAAATTCTATTGTTACTGTTTGTTGTGCTTTATTACTTGCCATGATTCATAGCCTCTGATTTCTTTTTCTCTATGGTACTCTTAATTAAAAAACTTTTTTCTACCCATTTTTGAGGTTGCTCTCCATAAGAACCTTTATATGGGGGTATACCAAACTGTTTAGCATAAACATACCTAGATATATCTTTTTGAGATTGCTTGTCTAACAATACGTTTGGACATGTAAAAAAGGGTAATTGCTTTACTACGGACTCAGCCACACTAAAGTTACTACCCTCTTTATTTTTTTGACGTACTTCTTCTATTAATAGCTCAATAACGGCATCAACATCATTCTTTGATGTAAATGTTCGTGTCTCATATTGTCCATCGATTACGATAGGAATACGAGCCTTATATGGGTATGTATGATACACACATCCCTCACATTGATCTGTAACCCGAAGATTGTACTCTAGTGTGAGGGTTTCTACTCCCCCAAGCGTTGATAGTCTTGTATAGCAATAGACAATTCATTTTTCTCATCATCATTTAAGGATTTAATGAAATTATCATCTGCTCCATCAGTGCCTTTACGAATCCATGCTGTTCTAGCTTTTGATAGGTTTTTAATTGCTACCAAACTATCTCCATCGTATTTCATTTCAGGTACATCGTTGCAGAAGTCTATATCATCTACCGACATTTCTTTTATTTTTACTTCTTTGTCAGTAGTTAGTTTTATGCTTTTCATTATGATACTTGGTCAAATGCAATTACACTACTTGAACCATCACTAACACCTTGCATTGCAACATCTAACATCATAGCATCGCCTTCATTAAAAGTAACATCAGTAAGAATGCCGTCTGGCATTGATATACCGCAATTATTACTTGCTTGAGGTATTGCAAAAAAATTACCTTCAGTCACAGCAGATTGCCCATTAAAATTATGATACAGTGGCTTAGTCACTAAGTCATATTTTACTGTGGCATTAGCAGTGACTGTAAATTCTGAACCTCTTGCAAATGAATGGTATCCATTAGCTGAAAAACCTGTATAAACAGCAGGGCTTTCAATAGTAACTCCAAAACTACTTATTACAGGGGCTTGAATTGCTCCCACATAAATATCTGCTGAAGTAGCACTTAGTAATGAAATTAAACCATCACCAAAAACTGTTCCTGCTTCTGCAGTTGTATCGTTAGTAGTTGGTGTAAACCCTGTAGATATAGTTGCTTCAAATTTATACAAACCTCCATCAGTTCCTGTATCTGCGTTAATACTAAAACTAGTACATAAACATCCAGTTAATACAGTATTAAACCCATCTGTAGTATCAGGTGGGGCTAGAATTAAAGTAAAAGTTTTATCTCCTGCTGTATCTCCATACTTACCTGTAATACCTGTTGGATTAGCTCCCATAACAACATCTGCTACAGCACCGCCAATAGAAGAACCTGTAACACTTTGCATTAACATTGTTGTTCCTGCATCTTTATGAAATGTGCCTGATAAAGAAACTTCTACTGCTCTCATCTTATTATCTTGAAAAAAGTCGTCTTTATGTAATATCCTTCCTGCTCTTGACCTAACTGCTGTTACTTGATTTGGGTTTAAACTAGGAAATGCAACAGAATCTATATCTAATTGAAAACAATTAGATGTAAAAGTTGGTGCTGTTCCGTGTTGGGCTTCTTCAATTACCCATGCTTTAAAATCTCTTGGTGAAAAAACTGCATTAGCCATTTTCTATCTCCTTTTTTTTACTCTCTATTTTGTTTTTAATTTGATTAGGTACTTTGCTTAATTCGACACTCTTACCTTGATTAAGAGCTACCCAATCTTTGTATTCTAAATTACAATAATTGTAATTAGAAGATAGCTTTTCATCTTTTTTTAACTTTACTTTCATATCGTATTCCTTATTACTTTATGATATGTTGCCTAAAAATTTACCTCTCCATTCCCATCTCATAACATTTAAACCATCAATAACTTCTTCATCTTCTTCCTTCTCGTTAATACGACAGTTTAATAGTCTACCATCAAAGTAAACATTATGCTCATTTTGAAAGAATAGAGCTTCTATGTGTGATATTTGGCGAAATATATGTTCCCAAGTATCCTTTTTGACTGTTTTTTCCTTGAAAGTATATGATACATCTAGTATATATTCTCTCATTTCTGCTGTAGACATGCGTTCAATCAAATCCGTGCCTACAGGATTAAGTCTTATAGACTGGTTACCCATGTCTTTAAATTCTCCTGTATAAACAGGAATACTACCAGCGAACTCAGTATTTAAAAAAGTCCTAATAGTATCTAATATTTTGTCATCCCATATATTGACAAATGAAATCATCTACGAGTCATCCTAATAGAGTAAGGCATCCCTGCATCATCTACAGATTCATTCTTACCAAAAAACTCTATCTCCCATTTATCATTTAAAGTTGCTGTATCAGCAGTATCTCCTGCAAATCTTATATAGACATCACTAGCCAATGCTTGATATTGTCCATTAATTGTCTCTATATAGTCAGCAGTTTCTCCGTTATTCATTCTTTCAGCACCTAAGTTATCTGCATCTTTATGCCATACGGAATATTTAGCAGTCCCCATAGCTCCAGCAGTAGTAATTTTTACCCCCACTCTATCATATATATCGTGATAGTGACCTCTGGTATCTACTAAATTAATAGCACCACTTACAGATACTTGCCTAATAACTCCTTTACTAGAGTCTCCTGTAACTTGCCAAGATAATTTTGTCGATCCATCATTTAATGATGCTATGTTTCTATCCGCTTCTTCAAATAAAGCATTTGCTATTTCAGATGTAGGATCGTTTGCCCTAATAAGAAATGAACAAGCAAGTAAAGCTGTGGTTCTTACAATCATATAGTCGTAATTACCATCTTTATCTTTGAATTGTTTTCTGGGTAGTCTGCCATCCAACCTAGAATCAAGGTATTTTTCGGCATTTGAAATATAGCGTGTTTTTAATGTTGCCCAATCATCTCCAGACTCCATTAACATATCATTAGGGTTAGTGGCACTATTATAATAGTAAACAGCATCTAAAGAAGATTCATAAAACCACTCTCCATTAGAATCAACTACCCCACTATTTGCTTGAGCAGAGCCTAAATCTTGCCCATTAGCAAAAAGCTGTGTTACTAAACCACTGTTATCAGCCCTATATAGATTACTGCTATGAACTACCCAGCCATATAAAGCTGTTTTAGTATCGAACTCATCTATTGATGGGAATATATCTTTTAAATCTCTATTTGTACAATATGCCATAGTGTTCCTATATTACTCTTTTATCCTCTTTAATACAATACAAAAAGTTAAACATCTAACTTTTTAATTCAATATGCACTAGGTCGTCAAAATTATTATCTTTAGTTTGTCCGTCACTATCCCAATCACATCCAACTCTAACAGGTATTTTCATTACATGAGCAATACCTCTAAGCATTCCACACATATAGTGAAATGTGTCTCTATCATCCCAGTCAATGGGATAGGGGGCAAGGTCTACAGCCTTACCTTCAATATGCTTTGAATATTTCGTCTTACTAGCACCCTTAGCAACTAATTCATCCTGCCTCTCTTGTGTCCTTACCCCCTCTATAATGGTTACATCCATTATTTTGATAAGTTCGTTCAAGACAAATATTAGCTCAGGTTTTACACCTTTTAGTCGCTCTCTAGATCTTTTACCGAACCTATACATTATTTTTTCTTTCTTTTGGATTTAACTTTTTTTCTTTTTTTCATGGGCTTCTTTTTGCCGAAACCATAGCCTTTTCCTTTTGGCATATTATTTCCCCTTTTTCTTTATCTTTTTAATTTTGCCATTTTTTGTTCTAGCAAATTTATGTGTTTTAGTCTCTCTAATTAATTTGCCTGAGTATCTCTTGTTACCCCATTTCCAACTTACTGTTTTAGCCATTACCACTTTACCTTATTTGCCCAATAAGCACCAGACATCTTACCTCTAGCAATGTTTTTTCTGTGTCTAGCTTTAAATGATTTACGCTTTGCTTTCATTCTCGCAGATTCTCCTTTTTTAGGTTTACCTGCTGTCTTAGCTCCTTTTTGCCCAAACCTTATAAGCTTTACTTTGCTACCTACTTTAGCAAGAACAACATGAGATTTAGTCTTGTGACCTCTGGTTCTTTTGGGTTTATTATAACCACTTAATCCAAACCTAGCTAATCTAGGATCTCTTTTGCTTTTCTTTTTTCTAGGCATTATTTCCCCTTAAATAAACCTTCTACTACATCTGCAACTAAATCAACACATTTTTCAAAAAAGATTTGTTCTTTTTCTTCATCAACAAAAGGTATGTCAATTTTTGCATTAATTTTAGTAGCTAGTTCTTCTTGAAATTCATCAGACTGAACCCATGCTACTGCTTTTTCTTTAAATTGGTCTGCTTGAGACTCTGCTACTGATAACATTATTGCTTTAAAATCCATTATTATTTCCTTGTATTGTTTATTTTAATTAATAAGTAAATGATTGTAAGAAATGCTACAATACATTGTAATGTTAAACTTATATTTGTTAATGACAACCCATAGTTGCCAATACTTGCTAAAGCTACCTTTGTACTATCCATTATCTTTTTCCATTTACTCTACTTAAAGAACCTTTTATTTCAGAAACTTGATTATCTAAATCATTAATCTCTTTGTTTAATCCATCAAATTTTCTATCTAATTTATCATCAGATTGATTCCATCGATTAATTAATTTTATAATCATTCCCTCTGTATTTTCTAATGTTTCTGATTGTCCTTTATTTTCTATTTGTAAATCTTGTAGTGCTTGAGCTTGTTCATTACCTCTTTTATTCATCGAATAAACCATGAATACAAACATCGCTCCTACAACTCCTATCATCCCAGCTTCTGAATATATTGCTAAAAAATCCACTATCTCTTTCTCCGCAATTCTCTGTTAATAAAGTAATTATGATTAAAGTCATCTTCAGTTAAGACTACTTTCTTTTCCTTTTTTTCTTTCCCCAAGATAAAGGATTTAAATTTAATTCTGTTTGATACCATTCTAATTGTTCTTGCATCTGTGTTATTTTAACTTCTTCTTCTGCTATATGCTTATTGACAAGTTCTTCAATTCTGGAATTAGCACTTCCCATTGATTGCTCAAGAGATTTAATTCTGTTTTCAATACGTAAGTACCCCAACACAATAAGAGCAACTCCGACAATAATTTGCCCAAGCCACTTAATGTTAAGACTAATACGAAAGTTGTCATCAATCTTTGCCATCCCATATGATCTGTACGTTTTCTCATCGCTCATGGTTTATAATATCTATAAAAATCTTCTACATTTTCTATATCTACTACTACAAATATAGGGGATACGATGCTGTTTCCAGTACCATCTCCACCTATTATAGCATAAGCATATAAACCATTTTGATAAGGACTTTTAATTGTATCATTATCAAATAGATGTAAAAAACTTGTATCACTAAAAACTGGCAAAAACTCAGCATCTAGTATCTCATCAATTTCAATTCTTCTGTTATTATTATAATCTACCAATGTGCCTATGCTACTAGTTCTATGTGACTGACTTGGGAACTTACCCATGCCGTTTACTTCAACTTGTTGATTATACCACATCTGAGATGCTTTAACAATTTTCTCAAGGTTAGCTTTAGTTTGTTTAGCCTTAGCACCTTCGCCAATCCTACTAAAAGCAGGAGCGGAAGTAACAGTAAGAGTAGCCATGATAGCCATAGTAACTGCGAACTCAGCAAGACTGTTTCCTTTATTATTTAACAACTTTTGCTACTCCATCAACTAAAGTATGTTTACCTATTTTTAATATGCCAGTTGTGTCATCGTAATGTTTTTTACACTCATCATCATAAGCGGATTGAGCGGTAATCCAAGAATCAGTTCTCTTCACTACCGCCCCATCACTTGTCACAATATAAGACTTGTTCTGTGCATCAAATGATACTGTTTCATCTTTGCTAAACTTATAAGAAATATTTTCTTTAGTTCTTGGCTTAAAGATGTATATTTTTTTACCTTTTGATGACCTACGAACAAGCATTACTTTTCTTCTTTTACCTCATCTTCGGAATCTAAAGATTCTTTTAGCTTACTGATAAAAGCTTCCTTTCCAATGTTTAGTTGGTCTAGATTAAAAGCCATTGAGCCTATCTTATTCTCAAGATCTGCAATGTGATTTACCATTGCTTTTTGTTCATCAGTTAAGTCATCTATTTCATATTCTTTATCAAACAGATTTAGCTTTTGTTTTTCTTTTTTAGCCATTATTTACTCCTATGGTTATTGATTAAAGTGCTTTTAAATCTTTTTCTAGTTCTTCCCAATCAGCTTGTTCAGACTGAGCTTCAGATGCTCTATCTTTACAAGATTGAATTTCTCTAGCTACTTGGTCTAAGCTAAAAGATTGAACTGAGTCACCTAGTGCTTTACCAGTGCTTCCATCGAATTGCTTTTTAACTAGTTGTAATTCATCATGTGATTGCTCTGCTTCTGCTGACCTAACAACATTTCCATCGTCATCTTTGACTTCAGAAACTGCTTTAGAATCAACAACTTTAGCTTTCTTTACAGACCAGCTTTTAGCAGACTTCATTGCTTTATAGTTTTTCATTTACTTGTCCTCTAATTGTTGTTTGAGTTGTTTTACTTCAGCAGATAACTCTTGAACTGCATTCACTAATGCCCAAATCATAGGTTCTTGATTAGCTGATAACCATTCGCCATCATCTTTAATCATTTCAGGCAAAACTTTTTGTGCTTCTTGAGCAATAATTCCTTGTCGTTTTTTATCAGAATTATACTTATATGGATTGTCTTTTTTAAAGTTATATGATACAATTCTTAAATTGTTTATTGCATCTAAACCTACATTCCAATCTTCAACATTTTCTTTTAATCTACCATCAGATGTTGTACTCCAAGCTGAACCATTGTCTCCCATAAAAACATCTGCACAACTTGAGTTACCAATTATGGCACTATTATCTTGAACTCCAGTTGCACCCTGACCAATCGCAATTTGATTAGTTGCTCCACTAGCACTTACATTAGCAGTTCTTCCAATTATTGTATTATTTGAACCAGTTGTTAAAGTGCTTGATGCTTCGTGTCCGATTGCTACATTTCCATCTCCTGTGGTAATTGCTGTTCCTGCGGAGTAACCAATTATTACTGAATCTTCTGCTGAACTAGCAGTATCAAAAGCTACAGTTCCTATTGCTACATTATTTGAATGAGTGAGGTCTTTTCCAGTATGATACCCCAGTAAAGTATTATTATTACCAGTTGAAAGTGTGCTTCCTGCTAAATAGCCGACTGCACTATTCCCAGTACCTGAAGTAAGAGCAGTTAATGCTTGATACCCAATTCCTATTGTACCAGTTATATTTCCAGTTTTTGTAGCATCTAAAGCATAATCACCAATAGCAATGCTATGTTCGTAAGTATTACCATCTGAATTATGACCAGCATAATGACCAATACCAATATTTCTGTCTCCAGTAATTTCGCTATTAGCACGATAACCTATCCCAATATTTTGACTATCAGTATTATTGTTTTGTAAGGCTTCCCTACCAATACCAATATTATAATTCCCTTCTGTAATACTATTTCCAGCATTATATCCTAGAAGTGTATTTGCGCCTCCAGTTGTGATTGCTGTTCCTGCTTGATATCCGACAGCAGTATTCCCAGCACCACTTGTAAGAGCAGTAAGAGCGTTTGAACCTATAGCTATTGTTCCTATCATATTATTTGCCCCAGTTGAATTAAGAGCTTCATCTCCAATAGCTATATTATCTGTTACTACTCTCCCAAACCCATTAAAATCTCCTCCTCTAAATGAGTTATACCCTAATGCTATATTTTTATCAAATCTTGTATCATCGTGAACATTTCCAGTTCCACCATTAAATGCTTCCATTGAACTTATACCGATTGCAATGTTCTTACTACCAGCGTTATTACCATCATCTCCTGTATAAGTTGCCATTGCATTAGAACCGATAGCAATGTTATATGCTCCTGCTAATATAGCTTTCATAGAATTTTTACCTATAGCGGTATTATCTACTCCTGTTGCGTTTGTATAGAGTGACTGATACCCAACTGCAACATTGCTACCCCCAGTTGTAAAACCAGCAAGTGCCCTACGACCAACTCCAACATTCTCTGCTCCTGTGCTATACGAACCTGATGTTGTTCCGCCATACCCTGAAGTAGATCCTACAAAAGTGTTACTAGCACCTGATG
>Ga0315315_10003771_pt1 | contig 13961 bp, 15 predicted proteins | sample M140m3416metaG_FD_203699 | JGI IMG/M metagenome (GOLD analysis project Ga0315315, IMG submission 203699) | Ammonia-oxidizing marine archaeal communities from Monterey Bay, California, United States - M1 40m 3416 | ecosystem: Environmental > Aquatic > Marine > Intertidal zone | place: USA...
AGGAATTCAACATTTTTTCAAAGAAAGTTATAAAAAAGTGTTATTTTAATTTAATAGTTCTATTTAATTTTCTATTATATTTTTTCAAGGTTTTATTTCCACCTCTTTTACTGTGTGATTTTTTTTTTATTTTTTCATATTTTACACCCCATATCTTGCTATTTTCTTTAATAAATTTTCTTGGTAATTTAAAGAAGAATAGTGGGATTCCTTCCGATGTGAATTTAATTTTTTTTCTAAAAGATTCCTCAGTACAAATTAAAACTATTTTTTCAAAGTTTTTTTTGAAATAATTATATATCTTATCAAAGTCTGCTTTGGTGTCAGTTAATTTTTTTGAGTATATTTCTTTGTCTTTAGACAAAACATTCATCACAAAAAACTCAATTAGGTTACCAGTATTGTTTGTATCGTCCCATTGAGTTGCGTTGGTATTTTCATAACCAGACCAATAACTAATAATATATGAAAAAAACATAGTGATGTCTTTTTTAACCAAAACATTTCCAATTATTTCTCTAAAATCGGTAGGATTAATTGTGTTAAGGTTTTGTTTCCACCCCCTCCAACCTTCCATTACGGCCTCCGAAAACATATTATCAATCTTTACCTGATCTTTTCCTTCAATAATTTTTTTCCATTTATTTTTATTTTTTTTTATAAACATGACTATGAATAACCAATTAAAAAAAATATATGGGGAAATTTTCGTAACTTTTTCATCAATATCTTGACTAATTTTATAAGGAGGGGTCAACATCATTTTTTTTATAGGAATTTTAAAAAGTAATGTGTGGTAAATGTGATATAATAAACATTCAATTTCATCTTCTTCTTTTTGTCCTTTATAAGTTAATACTAAATTATAAATTTTTAATAATATAGCACATTCTCCTTGAGTATAACTGTTGGTTGTGCTTTTGTTTAGTTCTGTTGAATATATTCCGAAAATGACATTAAAACACATTTTATATTTTTTTTTTGATTCTGGATCATTTAAAGAGAAATTGGTATCTCTTTCTTTCATTACACGTTCCATGTCTATGGAAAAACTATCGAGTGTTGTTGATAATATATCAATATATTTTACATCAAAACCTGGTTCTTTACTAGCCGCTCTTACTAATTTGGATTTAAATTTTAAAATCCTTTCTTCGCGACCCTTTTTGAGTTTATAAATTTCATAAGTGTTTTTTGGTAACATATTTTTGAATTTATTATAGTCATTTATAGCAACTTTTTTTTCTTCTTTTGATTTAACCCCACAGTAGTACCACCAATTAAATTGTTCGTTTATGGGATCTTCTATTTGTTTTCCACATTTTTTTTGAAAATCAAACCAATTATTAAGGTCTATTTCTATAGTGTGTTTTGAAGTCATTATTATTATATATTGTGAATAAATTAATAAATATAAAATAATATAAAAATTATATGGACGATTTTGATTTGGATATAGATAATTATGGTTTAGAAGATATATTAAATCTTTTTCATTTAGATTATAAATTTGAAAAAGCAAGTATGAAAAAGGCTAAAGTAATGGCATTAAAAACTCACCCTGATAAAAGTGGATTGGGAAAGGATTTTTTTTTGTTTTTTATGAAAGCATATAAAATGTTAGAGGCAATATATGAATATAGATGTAAAAAAGAACAATGTGTTAAAAAGCAAGAATATACTGCTGAAATGGATACGGAAAACAAACATTTATTAAAAAAATTAGACGGTAAAAGTGCGAAAGATTTTAACACGTGGTTTAATAAAATGTTTGAAGAAGTAAGGGTAAAAGATGAAGATGTTGATACAGGTTACGGTAGTTGGTTTAAATCAAATGAAGATATAAATAACGAGAAGGTGGAAGGTCTTGGTCAAATGAGAGAAGCAATCGAAAGAAGGAAAAAAGAAACAAGAGCGTTGGTAAAACATAATGGTATAAGAGATATGGAAGTCGGTGGTGGGTACGGTTTAACTAGACAAAAACCACAAGAATATTGTAGTGATATATTTAGTAATTTACAATATGAAGATTTGAAAAAAGCACATACAGAAACAGTAGTACCTGTGACAATAGAAGATTATGAAGCGAAGCCAAAATTTGATAGTGTCGAAAAATATGTAAGATATAGAGAACAACATAGACCCGATATGGTTTCTTTAGAACAATCTAAACAAATGATGAAAGATAGAAATATGAAAAATGATAAAACAAATACAGAAAGAGCATTTAGAATGATAAAAAGAGACGAAGAAATATCACAATCAAATAAAAAATGGTGGTCTCATTTAAAACAATTAGAAAATTAATAAATTATTTATTATATATATAATGAAAATAGTAAATTATGTATTAGTGTTTATAGCAGTAACGGCAATAGGTATGATATATGATAGATATAGTAAGAAGTTTTACCCGGATGAAGAATTGGATAAATATAATTTAGTGAAAAAGTATTTATTAAATGAAAGTGAGTCTATAGATGGAAATCCATTTTTATGGATTCACACTAAACATGAGATAAATGCAAGAGATTGGGAAAGTTTTAATTCAAGAAATAGTAAAAAATTAAACCAACCGTATAAGGATCTTTGTGTGGAATCCGCTGTAAATCATTGCAGTGAAAGTTTTAAAATATGTTTAATAGATGATAGTTCTTTTGAAAAAATAATACCTGATTGGACGATACAAATGGATGGATTAGCAGAACCTGTTAAAGAGAAAGTAAGGGTATTGGCGTTGACGAAATTGTTACATACATATGGTGGTATGTTAGTCCCAAATTCAACAATAGTATTAAAAGACTTGAAACCATTATACAATGAAAAAGTAGCGCAGCACAAAATGTTTACTGGTGAAATGAATAATAAAAGTGATAGCAACGCTTATAGTCGATTTGGTCCAACGCACAAATTATTGGGATGTATAAAGGGTTGCCCCGTAATGAAAGATTTGTCTGAATATTTAGAAATATTAGTATCTACAGATAACACCGATCAATCAAAGTTTGAAGGAAATATAAGTAGACATCTTCGTAAGTTGATGAAAGAGGGTAAATGTAATATTATTTGTGGTAAAGGATTAGGAACCAAAAATAAAAAAAATGAAGTTATTTTAATAGACAATTTGTTAGAAAGTTCAAGTTTAGAATTATGTATGTGTTCCTTATTTTGTATAATTTTACCAGACAAAGATATATTAAATAGAACAAAATATCAATGGTTTTCTAGATTAAATCATATGCAAGTATTAGAAGCGAATACTCAAGCAAGTAAATTTTTACTTATAAGTCGTAGTAAATAAAATATTTAATTTCATATTTAGATTTGTACCAAGTGACCCCAGAAGTGAAAGATATATGGTGATATTTACATAATTGTCTTATAATAGTAATAAAATTTTTATAGTTTTGGTCTCTATCTAAATAATGATGTTTTGATTTGAAATAATATGCTTTCAAAATTTCACAAAATGGTTTGACTTGGTCTGCTAATTTTATTCTTTTGAAAGATTCTTTGGAAAAAACATATCGATCAATATTTTTTTCACAATATTGATCTATAAAATCAAACAAGATATTTTTAGGAAACGAATTTTGAATTATCTGACTCATATATATATTTAATGTTATTTAATTATTTATAATAACTTTAATAATTCATTTGTAAAGAATGCCAGTTCAATTTCATTTTCATGTAAAGTATGAAAAAGAGCAATATATTTAAGAATGAGCTTAATAACTTTATATTTTACGTCTTCGTTTAACATATGCGTAATTTTGATAAAAGTAAAGTAAGAATCAAGAATGTCCATAACAGAATAACCTTTATTATAAATAGAATTTATAATTTGAATAGAAAATTTTAGATTTTTATTGGTGTACCACTCTTCTGTATATTTTTCAAATTCATAAAAACTAATATTAGTACATATTTCTTTTACCCTTTTTTCGTTAATATTAATATTTAATAATTTGAATTTTTCCATATAATTTATTAATAATCTTATAGAATTGTTACAAATAGTCAATATAAATTTTTCTGAATTTTTATCTATAGTGAGTTTTTCGGCCTTTTTAATTTGTGTAAATATAGTTTTTAAAAAGGTTCTTTGAACTGGTTTAATCTTTATTATGGTACATCTTGACTGAATACTATCTATTACCTTTTGTGTATTTGAACAGGAAGCTAAAAAATGGACGTTATGACTGTATTTATCAATACAATTTCTAAAAACTTGTTGGCTTTGGTCGTTAATAGAATCAATATCATCAAGTATAATAAATTTTTTTTTACCAGATATCATAGAGGGAGTTTGGCAAAAAGTTTTAACCTCTGTCCTATAATATTGGATACCTTGTTCCTTAAGATTATTAATATACAAAACATTTTCTTTGGGTATTATTTTTTTTTGGTAATATTCCCTGATAATAGAATATAATAATGATGTTTTACCACACCCTGGATTTCCTACAAGTAATATATTTAAATTATTCATATCAATAAGAGTGTTCAATAATTCGATGTATTCCTTATCTATTGTAAAATCTTTAAAAAAAACCGGTTGATATTTTTTAAGAAATGGTGTATTCATAATAAATTAAGTAATAAAGTATTTAAGTTTATATTTATATATTTTAGAAATGAATTTAAATTATTTTAAAGTTTTAGGAGTAAATGAAACTTCAACAGATGATGAAATTAAGAAAGCTTTTAGAAAATTATCGATGAAACATCATCCTGACAGAGGTGGTGATGAAAATGAATTTAAAAAAATAAACGAAGCATACCAAACATTAGGAGATCCAGAAAAAAGAAGAATATATAAAATGAGAGGTAATAGTCCATTTTCTACAATGAACGGTCAACAACAATGTTTTCATCAAGGTGATTTGGATCCAATTTTAAAAATGTTTTTTGGAGGAGGAGGGTTTCCTGGAATGCCTGGTGGAATGCCTGGTGGAATGCCTGGTGGAATGCCTGGAGGAATGCCTGGAGGAATGCCTGGAGGAATGCCTGGAATGGTTGGGGGGATGTCAAGAGGGATTCCTAACGTACAGATTTTTAGAAATGGAAGACCTTTAAATACGAATTCAATACAAAAACCCGAACCAATAATTAAAACAATAACAATAACATTAGAACAATCATATATAGGAATAACATATCCACTACAAATAGAAAGATGGATAGTTATAAACAACGAAAAACGCATGGAAAAAGAAAAGGTATATGTAAAAATAAACAAAGGTATTGATTCAGGAGAAATTATTATAATAGAAGGAAAGGGTAATGTATTAAATGAAAGATTAAAAGGTGATATAAAGTTATTTATAAATGTAGAAAATAATTCAAACATCAAAAGAGACGGATTGAATTTGAAAATAAAAAAAGAAATAACTTTAAAAGAAGCCTTAACAGGGTTTAAATTTGATATTAAACACGTAAATGGTAAAACATATATTATAAATAATGATACAGGTAATATCATACCCGATAATTATATAAAGGAAATAGGAAATTTAGGTATGAAACGAGAAGGTATAACGGGTAAATTAATAATTAAATTCTCTGTTATATTTCCTGAAAAATTAACAGAAGAACAAATAAATAAATTAAAAGAGATATTATAAATTAAAATATATTCATGGTATTTTAATTTATGCTCCTGAAATTCTTTTTGTAGCAATATCGGCAGAAACAATATAAATAGAATTCTCAGTAATGATAATATATTCACTTTCTACTTTGTAAATTTTAGAAACAGGACTAGTGTACTCTTCTTCACTTTTGACCAATAATTTTTCACCTCCATCTCTTACTCCAATTAAGACATCTTTTTCACAAGAAGCCGTCCAATAGTCGAACATAATAGGTTTATCTTCAACAATTGACAATTTTGCGCAATGTTGTAAAGTGGTTCCCGTTGGTAGTCTATAATTAGTGCTATTTTCTGTGATTACTTGTTCCGACATTTTTATATTGTATTTTTTGTTTAAATCTTTAAATAGTTATTTATTTAAAAAAATAATATTTAAAATAATAAATGGAGTCATCTAAAAAAACAAAAATATTTGAGATAAAAAATTACAATAAAACATTAACAATTTCAAACGATATAATATTAAGCAAATTTTGCGAATTAATTAACGAATATTTATTTCATATAACAGAAAACATAATTATTCAAAATAGACAATATTATATTTTTATTTTGTTACGAGGATTAAACACGATAAAACATATTTTCAATACGATGTTACTTTATACAAAAAATTTAGATTTGACAATTTATCATACAAAAAAAGCTTATTTATTTTATGTAGAATTTATTGGTCAAATAGGAGAAGAGAATAATTCTTATTTACAATTAAATTCCAAAGATGCTACTTTATTTGTTTATAAAAAAACTATATTTGAAATAAATAACGAATATAGAAAACAATTTGTATTAAATAATGACGAAAAAGAAAGATTTAAATTATTTGATATATTTTCAAAACTTGTAGTAGAGATGTTTGAAACGGTAGTTTATAATGAAAATTTTAAGGGAAAAACAAGGATGAGTTATATGATGTATATTCAAAAAATGACAAATAAAGCAGTTAATAAAATTATAATTATGGATAAAAATGTAAAAGAAAAAATAAATATTTGTGAAAAATATTTATATTATAAAAATTTACTTCAAAATAAATGTATAAATATAGATGAATGTTTATTTTTTAATTTATCGAATTTATTTTTTAAAAAAATACAAAATAACAGAAATATCTCAATTAATGATATTAATAAAAAAATGTATAATAAAAACGGTAGTGAAAAAATTATGAATGAAACACCATTAAAATTTACAAATTGGTTATTCAACGGTAAATAATACTGTTTTTTTTCTAACCTTTTTAGTAGATTTTTTTTTCTTTGTAAGATTATTTTTAATAGATACATTAGTATATTCATCTTTTAAGATTTTTTTCAACCAATTATAAATAATATTTAAAACACAACTATCACAATTTCCAACAATTAATACACTTCCTGTTCTAAAAATCATAAAAGATATGTGTTGCCATGATAATGCGTATTGTTCATCGTCACCTTCATACTTGGTAATCTTAAAACCGGTATGTTCTTTATTATATTTATTATAATGAAATTTGCATTGAATACCTGGATACGAACAAGGATCGTATGCGGCACTAATATTATATTTGGTTTTCAAAATTTCATACAGTTTAAATCTATCTATAAAGAATCTACAACTAAAATTTGAATTAATTAAAACAGTAGAAATTTCTTTTTTATAATATGAAATAGTATCTCCAACCAAAGGTTTTAAAATAGTAATTAATTTGTCTAACGTGATTATTAATAAATCATCAAATTGTATTCCTGGTATTTCCAACTTACCAGTATTAAATATTTTAACGTGAACTTCTTTAAACTTACCTTTATAAAATACCCGAAGTATAAGGGCAAAACAATTATAAAACGCCCCCTTTTTCTTTTTTCTATAACTTATAAGATCTTTTTTTGCCAACCCAACATCTATTTTTCTAATATCCTTAAATATGACCTTTCTAGCATTTGGATTATTTACTTGTGATAATATATTAACATCAACATTATCTATCTCTTTAATTCTATCATCTAATATTTTTGCTTCTTCAACGCTGTTACAATTTATTTTAATACTTTTTTTAATGACCCCTTCTTCTTGTTTATAATAATCCAAAACATCAATTTTCCAAAAAATATCATACAACTTAATTGACGAGTTTAAGTAAGCAATTTTTGTTTGAGTTGAAATATAAATATCACTACATTTAGGGATAATTGGTTTAGTATTATCTTCTTTGACAAACAAACTATTATCTGGTAATATATTATTTGTTATTTGATTTTGAAATGTAAGCCATTCATTATCCAAGTCAGTCATTATAATAATATAATTCTTTATATTATTTTTAAATCAATTTTATTTTCTATATTTGTATATAAATGGAAAGTATTCCAATTACAATTAACAAGTCAAGAAGTAAAAAAACCAAACCAAAAGAAGACAATAATTTAGGCAATATTATCGAAGAATATTGTCTAAAACGAAACCAATTCAACCCACGTAAATCATCCCCTGATATGTTTAATAAAAAATTACAACACAGAATGCATTTATATTATAATACGTTATATACACTTTCTAGTTCTCCAAGTAAATATTGAAGTAAATATGTTTCTTTTACTGTATTATTATGAATAATAAATTGTAAAGACGAAATAAATTTACTATTTAAAATACCGGGTTTATTACTTATCAAATAAGCAATAAATTGTAATATAAATTCTCGTTTTTGTATATTATATTTTTTACAAGTCTTAATTACCAGTTGAAGTTTATTTTTTTTTGTGTTTTTAAGTTTTATGATTAATGATTCTACAAATTTGTCTGTAAAAATATTGAAATTAGTTGATATATTATAATGATTTGATTGTAGATAATTTATCATACTTCTGATATCCGATTTAAATCTATATTGAATGCTTTTTAATTGTTTATCTTTTATATTTAAGTTTTCAGCTTTTGCTATTTTATGTAAAAATGTAAATGTGTCTTTTTTAGGCAATTGACAAAACCGTAATCTAATAAATTCATTTTGTAAAGCTGTATCGATTCTACTGATATAATTACAAATTAAACAAAATCTAATATTATTTGAATATTGTTGAATCAAGTATTTTAGAGCTTGTTGTGCGTTTTTTGTCATATAATCAACTTCATCCAATATCACAAATTTCATTCCATTTCCAAATAGAGTTTTAGTATTAACAAATTGATTAATTTGGTTACGTATAACATCTATTCCTCTATCATCACTTGCATTTAAATGTATCATTAATCCTTTATTTTTCTGCTTATATACTTCTTGATATCTATTAATCAAATTAATAATAGTAGTTGTTTTACCTGTTCCAGGTGGTCCATAAAATAATAAATTAGGAAAGCTATTTTGAATAACTATATTTTCCAGTAATTTCTTATTTAAAGGATCTAATACAATATCATCAAAGTGTGTTGGTCTGTATTTTTCAACCCATGGTCTAGTATCGTTCATTTGATAATATTATATTTTAAATACTTTTTAATCTCTTTAAATTATATATTAATTATGCCCCCAAAAAAAGAACAAAAACAAAGTTCTAAAGCAAAATCATCTAAAAATAAGATAGCTGTAATAACAATAGGTAGGTGGCATCCACCACATAAAGGACACGAGGTTTTAATACAAGGAACGTTGAACGAGGCTATGAAACTTGGTGCAGACCCATTTGTTTGGATTTCTCCTCTTCAAAAACACCTAACACGTCCAGTACCAGATAAATCTAATCCATTAACAGTTTGTTCTAGATTTTATTATTTGGACAAAATGTATCCCAAGAAACAACACAGTCAATTAACATTTCTCAGTGATTTAAATAATATATCAACTGAAATGGAAAAAGAACTGAATTGTGGATCATCTGCACTTTCTAAAAACGAACGCAGCACACGTGTGTGGAGGAAATTACCCGCCAATTGGGATGGTATGTCAGAATGCCAAAGAATGAAATACGCATCTATAAAAAGACAAGTTCTAACTACGGGCAATCTCGAATCTTATTTTAAAAGATATCAATCAACTAGAACAGCCGGAGTCGAATTTGATAATAATGATTTTCTTGTAAAGGTAGAAGAAAAAAGAAGACTACCCTCATACCAATGTCTAAAATTTTTGAAAAAAAGGGGGTATGCTCAAGTTATTCTTTTAGTTGGTAGCGATAGATTAGAGGCATTTAAAAAATATAATCGAAAATCAGGGGAAAATCTTTTTGATAAGTTTTATATTGATGTCGTGGGTGCTCCAAGAGGTAAGATAGGGCAAGGAGAACAAGGTTTAGTTTCACCTCTTAAAATGGTAAGAGCTAATTCAAATGATATCAATAGTGATACTTTAGATATGATGGAAGGATTGTTGAGTGATGAATCTAATGAATCTAATGAATCTAAAACAGCCCTTACTCACGATGAGCAAAAGAGACGTTCCGAAAAGTATTCTGGTACTATAACTAGAAACACAGCATTGAAAGGAGAAGTAGTAAAATTTGTAGATGCTGTAAAAATAGGTACCATGACAAATTTTGATTGTTTATGTATGTTGAATGAAATAAGAACAGTTGGGGACAATACGGACACGGTGTATCCTAAAATTTCTGAAGATGATTTTATGAAAATAGTGTATCCTCAAGAAGTTGTTCCTCAAGAAGTTGTTCCTGACGAATATATGAATACATTTGCGATTACTGGTCCAGATAAAAGGAGAGAAGTAAGAAAACAAAGAGGTTATGGTAGAAAAACAAGAAAAAAGAAACGAAAGAAAAATAGAAAAACTAAAAAAAAAAGAGGGGGCAACAAAAAAACGCGTAGAAAAAAGAAGAACAGAGAAGCAGCAAAAAAACAAAGAAAAACCACAAAGGCACGTTACAGGAAAAAAAAGAAAAGGAAAACAAGAAAAAAAAGAGGAGGCTTTTACACAGGTCAAATACCACCACCAATCGGAACTATAATTAAAAGAAATGGTTCTAATAGTTTCTTGCAAGTAATCGGTTACAGAACAAATTTAGGGATAAGAGCAAAACCTATATCAAATCCCAACTCTCCCGTTATTTTCATATCAAACAACGATCTACTACATTATTATATCCATATAAGTGAACCTAATCCGCAATCGCCAAACTAAACAATAAAGACGAAAATAAAAAAAATGATATTTTTATTAAATTAACTTAATAAAATGGAGAATAATATTATAATGACTGGGTATTTGAAAATTATTTTAGGATGTATGTTTTCTGGAAAAACAACAGAACTTATCAAAGAATATAATCGTCACAAGTCTTGTGGAATTAGGTGTTGTTTTGTAAATCATACAGCTGATGATAGATATGGTTCTAGTACAATAATAACTAAAACACACAATCAAAACAGTATTATCAACGATAAAAGTTGCAAATATTTAAAAGATATATTAACAGAAGCAAGTAATTATGAGGCATTCTTTATTAATGAGGGTCAATTCTTTGGTGATTTATATGAAAGTGTTAATTATTTGGTGAATATAAAAAATAAAAAGGTATATGTATGTGGTTTAGATGGGGATTTTCAAAGACGAGAATTTGGTTCTATTTTGAAAATAGTGCCGTTGTGCGATGTTGTTGTAAAATTAAAAGCTATTTGCAACGACTGTAAAATTAGAGACGGTATTTTCACATTTAGACTAACCGATGAAAAAGAGCAGATGTTAGTTGGGACAACCAATTATACGGCTTTGTGTAGAATTTGTTATAATGTAAGAAAAAACCCAGAAGAAAATGTTTAAACGCACAAAAGATATTTAAAAAGCATTTAAATTAATAATGCTTGTTTTTGTATATGCCAAAAATCAAAAAACCAAAAATAAAGGGTCCGCCAAAAAAGAGAGGAAGAAAACCCAAACCAAAAACTAATGTGGTAAAACCTCCTCCAAAAAAAAGAGGAAGAAAACCTAAAGGTGGAAAGATTGTAAAAAAAATACCCAATCCAACAAATACTATTATCGATAAACAACCAAATATAATATTACAATTAAAATGTAAATCAAAAGATTTAGATAGTGTAAGCGATTTTAATCTAAATTATACACCAATGATAAACAATCCCGAATCATATAATATATTATCAAATACAAAAATGTACGAATTGCCCTATACAGAAATTGAAGAAGATAAAAAAAGCATACCAAAAATTAAAAATACAACCGTAAAAAAAGAAGTAGAAAAAGATGATGTTGATATTAAAGAATTATGGAATAAATTAAATAAATTAAAAAAAAATTTAAGAACGAATAATGTGTCTGATAAACGGGCTTGTTGTTTCTGGTGCACATATGATTTTGATAATCCAGCCATCCATATTCCAAAACAATATAATGGGGAGTGTTTAGATGTGTATGGGTGTTTTTGTAGTCCTGAATGTGCGTTATCGTATTTAAAAAACGAACAATTAGATGATTCTACAAAATGGGAAAGATATGCGATGCTTAATAATGTTTACAGTAAAATATATGATTATGATAAAAATATTAAACCAGCACCAGACCCACATTATACGTTGGATAAATATTACGGTAATTTATCAATACAAGAATACAGAAAATTATTGAGTAAAGAAAGGATATTTATGATCGTAAATAAGCCTATGACAAAAATTTTACCAGAATTATATGAAGAAAATAACGAAATTCCAAATGTTTATAATAATATTCTTGATATTAAAAAAACACAAAATGCAAATAAATTCAGATTAAAAAGAAGCCAAACAAAACAAACAAAAAGCAACGCAATTACAAATAATTTTAATTTATAATGGATAATTAAAATATCTATTATAAATTTATAACTTCATTTTTGGGCTCCTCGTTTTTCATTTTACTATATTTTTTATTTGCTAATAATTCCCCTGGACATAACGGATTAGAACAATTATTATTACACGATAAAATTCTAGGAGGATCATATTTACAGCTTGGATAACCCTTCTTTACCTCTAAAAATTCTGCGTATACTCTTTTCAAATATTCTTGTTTTTTTTCTTCGGCTGATTTTCTTTTTTCAAAATTCATAGTTGCTGTATCCATGAATCCTCTAATTTCCCCCATCATTTTTTGGTTAACACTTCTGTTATCTTTTTTTACAGGTTTTATATTAAAATTAGGATTCAAATATTCTTTTATTACATTCATGTAATTTCCCTCCCATTTTTCTAATTTTTCATTAGCTTCTCCCTCTGTATAATTTGTTTGACTTTTTATTAATGCTATAGCACCATCATATCTCCCTTTTTTATTCATATAAATAAAAATATAATATAAAAAATGATATTAAACGGAATTTTTAATTATTACTTAAATGTCCGTGACACAACAAACCCAACAATCCAATCAACATAAAAGTGAAGGAATTGATATTTCTTCTATGTTAAATGATGTAAATAAGGTTTTACATTCGCATCTAACAAATATATTAACACCGATGATTCAGGAAAAAAACAGTATTCGTAGTATATTACTAAATATGCCAATGGTAAAGAAATTACAAGAAGAACATCTAAGAGCGCAACAAACAGTATTTATTATTCAAGCAGAGACTAAAGCACTGAAACTATTTTATCATGGAGAAATTGAATCAAAAAACGAAGAATTGTCCAAATTAAAAAATGAATTGGTAATTGCTTTAAAAAAACTGGATGGATATAATAACGTCACCCTTGAAGTAAAAGATATACCCATAAAGGTAACAAATTCGTCTATACAATTTACAAATGATACTCACGATAAGAATGAAAAAATAGAGGAAAATATTTCAACTATAAAACTTGTTAATTTAGATAATATAAATAGTTTTTCTATTTTAAGCGACGAAGAAGAAGATGAAGAAGACGATGATGAAGATGAAGACGACGATGAAGACGACGATGAAGAAGAAGAAGATGGGGATGAGGTTACGAGTGTCTCCGGTGAAGTTGAAGACTTGGAAATTAGATCAAAGAAACTTCAAGAGAAAAAACATCAAGAAGATAAAGAAGAAGCGGTGGGAGCAGAGAAAGAAAGGGAAGAAGAAGACAGACTAAAGAAAGAAATGAAAAAGATGATTGGATTGAAGGAAAAGGAAGAGGAAAAGAAAGAGGAAGAGGAAGTGGAAGAGGAAGAGGAAGAGGAAGAGGAAGTGGAAGAGGAAGAGGAAGAGGAACAGGAAGAGGAAGAGGAAGAGGAAGAGGAAGAGGAACAGGAAGAGGAAGAGGAAGAGGAAGAGGAAGAGGAAGAGGAAGAGGAAGAGGAAGAGGAAGAGGAAGAGGAAGAGGAAGAGGAAGAGGAAGAGGAAGAGGAAGAGGA
>Ga0315315_10003773_pt1 | contig 13956 bp, 9 predicted proteins | sample M140m3416metaG_FD_203699 | JGI IMG/M metagenome (GOLD analysis project Ga0315315, IMG submission 203699) | Ammonia-oxidizing marine archaeal communities from Monterey Bay, California, United States - M1 40m 3416 | ecosystem: Environmental > Aquatic > Marine > Intertidal zone | place: USA...
AAATAGTGTTGGCGCCAGTTGAGGTGGCGGTGTTAGACGCGGCAGCAGTCATTCGCAGCCCCGGCTCGTGGACACCAGGTGCGGGGCCTCTGCCTCCACTGACGTCTGCGGTAACGGTAGCAGTCCGGTGGAGGGCGGCTGGGGGTTCGGTGAGACTGCTCGCGACCTTGCGAATCATGCCGGGTTCGTGGAGGGAAGACCGAGCTCGGACTGCCTCGACTGTCTGAGCCTGACGGCGAAGTTGCATGCGAGTTTTGATCGTATCCAGAGGATGGCACACCGACGATTCGACAAATCCAGCGAGTCCGCCAGCGACAAGGTGCATAAGTGGGTTCTTCTTCTGTGGAGCATTGTTTGGCTGCTTAGCGGAGGAGGGAGACGACATGGCGGCGAAGCGGTTGTGACCCCGGATGGAGCTTTGAACAACCAGAAGGACACAGCGCCAGTAACCTTATTATGACATGTCATTTTTTTTCAGATTTTTTACTTGCTAGTTAGTACCCCCCCGTACTATGCATACTAATAGTATGCATACTATTGTGGGATTCGGTATGTTGAGATCGACTCAACCTCTCGAATTCGAATAATTTAATACGAGCTCTTAAACGAGTACATGCATGTATGCATACTGTAGCTAAATTTAGATATTACTGAACACCCGTGTGTAGTTTCCATTGAGACTCTGCGCGAAGGTGTCATAAATTTATTTAACACAGCATTCAAAGGAGAGAACAGAGATATGCAAAGGCTTTCGTCGGTCTTCGTTATCGGTGTGCTACTTCCTCTGGTTCTCTTGGCTTGCGGCCCTCGCCATGGCTGTACGGCTCTGGAAGAACATCCGTCCTTGTCAGCAAATGTGGGCTCTAGCAACCTCTGGGAATGGTATGCCTCGGCCGTCGACCGGACCCGCGCTGCCTGGGAAGCTGCTTTCCGTCCTACCGCAAGCGTGGGGGGGGGGTTAACTTCCGTCGCTTCTAACGCGGGGCCATCCCTCGCTGCCCGCGAATGCGTCGCTTCTGCAGGTATTAACTCCGTCCAATTCGACACCGGCGGAGCCGCCCACAGCGAGTCCGCGGAGAGAAGAAGACGGCGGACAGACCCAACCTCTCAGCTTGGGCGGCGCCTTCTCGAGGATGGAGACGTCGCCGGAGCAGAAATGGTATGTCTGCACGCCACTCGGTTGGATCCGGACGACGTAGCCGCAAAAGTCTGTCTTGGGGACGCCCTCGTTGCTTTGCACCAGATCGAGCTTCAGAGGATGGGCGCCCGTGGCGGTCTTGGGTCCTCTGGGAGGCTCGCGTCGGCCATAACATCGTTCCAGAATGCTGCTTTTATCGATCCCACCAATGCAAGAGCAAGGCTCGGACTGGGAACAGCCATGCTTTTGATGGCGACTAAGGGGGGTGCGATTCTCTCTTCTGCGACGTCTGAGACCTCGGCGGATAAGATACATCACGCTCTCCTCCATTTAGAGGCATCGGCGAGGTTGACTTCTTCAACAGAAAAGAATGATACAGAGGTGAGCACGATGCACCGTGTGGCTGTTCGCAATACCGCCCTCGCCAATCTGGCGCTGGGGGACGTTGCCTCGGCCATTCCACTTCTGCGGGAAGCCGCCGACCTTTCACCTCCGAGAAGCGAAGGAGGCATCGAAGACATGTCAGAACAAGTTAACTTGGGAGGGGCGCTCCTAGAGGAGGGACTCGTAGAGGATGCGATGAATTTAATGAACGAAATCGCAGATGAGTATTGCAAGGATAATGAACAAGATATTTCCTCCCATGGGATGTCCGCACTCTGTTCTATACTTTTCAACAATTTGGGTATTGGGCATGAAATGCAGTCTTCGGTCCAAGGTGCAACAGCAAGTTATCAGTTATCTATTCATTGGGATAATAATAGCTCGTCTTCGAATTTGAAAAACATGAAAGCGTTGGAAGAAGGAGCACTCGAAAGTTGGCGAATGCAGGAAGAGAAAAGAAATGATCTTTCGCTTGGGCATGACGATTTGTCGCCGAGAAGTCTCGCTATGAGGGGTGAAAGTGACGATTTAAGCGACTTTGGTAGTTCTACAGAGAAGGAGCAGGGACAAAAAGACTCATCAGATTCAGTTGGCGGCGAGTTAGAGGATGCAATCGTAGCCTTAGAAAACATGGCCCTTGGCAAACCTGATCGAGCTCGTTCTTGGATATCGCTTTCGAAAGCTCGTTCGCATGCGTGAGTCCCCATCTTTTTGCGATCGTTTTATGACGACTGCAAACCTTAGCTGTCAGATCTTGTCTTATTGTCCTGTTTACATCCTCCCTCTCAACACACTTCAGAGGCGACAAAGCAGGCGCGCTTCAGGATGCGGCGAAAGCAGTGAATGTCGCTGTAGGAGATGAGGAGGTCGAAATGGCGAATCGTGCTCTCGAAGATGTTCTCGATTCTTTTGTCTTGCGAAAAGATGAAATCGAGGACCGGGCATCTGAGAGTGTAGTCGTCCCGCACAACGCGTTGATTGAAAGCGCTGTAGACAACGCGATTCCTATCGAGCTCAAAAACCTTAGACTTGAGCGCGAGATTCTTCAGCTGAAGGTGCAGCTTCTCGAACAACGAGAGCACTCCAGAGCTTCTTGCTATTTCGATGATAGCGAGCACGGATGGGAGGCGAAGTCTCCGCCACAGTCGCCAAATAGGCCATTAAAGGGAGACAGTGCTCGGCAACGATCATCCAAGGTATCTGAAGTTGACAATGGTGAGGCAGTTGAAAGAAAGGCAATAATAAAAGATGATAATTCGAGCGAAGTTGCCGGCCTTGAAGGTGAACACATCGCTGATGGGGAAATGGAAGATTTGGGGGATGGAGAACAACCCGAGGCGACCAACAATAATCTCGACTTCTTCGAGGAGAGCGTGGAAGGCGAAGTGTCTCCAACCACATCTAAATTCGAAACAAAATTTGCGTATAAGGAAGAGGAAACGAAGTACGATGGCGTTGGTGCAATAGATGAATCTCTGCCAGAAATCCCGACATCAAGCGCAGGAGAAGAAGATAATGTTATCCAACAAAAAACCCTCTCTTTTAGCGAGGAGGACCAACAGGAATTGAGACTTTCCACTGAAGAACTGGAGGCGGAAGAATGGGCGGAAGAAACTGTCAAAACTAATTTGGGTATTGATTCGAGTCCAAATATTGATGAAGGGACCTCTTTAACTCGTGATGAAACACAGGGCACGGCCAAAGACGGTAAAGATGAATCAAAGGTATCTTTCTTTGACGGAGCCTTTGTGGAGCCTGAAGGCGCATCTCTCTCAGAAGAAATCGAAACAGAAGCGGTGAATGATTCTGCAGCTATTGAGCCATTGGTTCTCCCCGAGCTCTTCAACCCAACAAAAAGTTCCCCCGGAGATATAACGTGAGTCTACGGATCCACGAATAGCGTGAAGATACCTTTCGAAAAATACTCGCCAACCTGTTGCTAAGTGATTTATCTCCTTTCCTTTCCTTCCTTTCCTCTTTGTTTTTTCCCTGATAGGAGTCACGCCGCGAGCTATATGAAGCTCGCAGACACTTATATGCATAAAGAACATTACAAACTGGCGTCAAAGCAATTTGCCAAGGTTCTCAAGAAGGCACCTGACCATATACCTGCAATGTTGGGATATGCCACATCGCTCGAACGAGAAGGTCAACGCAAGCAGACGGCCAAGGTTGCCCTCATTTACGGCAATGCAACGAGGGCAGCCATCGTCCAGGGAGAGGATGGTTTGGCGATCGCTGCCTTTCGGCGGGCAATCAACATCGCACAGAGTGCCCAGGGCGACGAAAAATTAGAGACCCTTCAAAAGCTAAGCGAGATCGCTCACACAAAGGAGGCGGCTGCTGATATTTATTTTGTTATCGGAGACGAACTGATAAAATATGAGGGTCGGGAAGAGGAGGCAATGAGTGCCTTCGCAGTCGTTAATGCGCTTTCTTGCAACCGAACCGATGATTCCGATGCCGGAGTCTGTTATGGTCACGGCAAGAGTCTTACTCAGATGGCGAAGGTCGCTCTCAACTTTCGCTTGAACGCGAGAGAAGCGCTTGAATATACTTCCAGCTGTTTAGAATACGACACTGATGAAGAGATCAGAGCTGAGGCCCACGTTACTTCTGGTCGAGCTAAAATGGTAAGTCTTACGTGTGCCGCATCCTGTTACATTTGGCACTCAGTTTTGCAAAAGAACCCGCGTTTATGTTTTGGACTTACCGTGTTACTGACTGGACTGAGTATTTGCATGGTCAACATTCCTCCTTTTCCACAGATGCTCGGTGACGTCGAAGCTTCAATCAAAGATATGACATCTGCCCTGGACTTGAACATCACAGGGCCTTCGGCCGAGGCGCATCATTATCTAGCCCTAGCCTTGATGCAGACTGGTGCTGAGCAGCACATTGTCAATGCGCACTTTGAAAACAGTCTCAACATGGGCTGGGAAATAAATAACGATGCTATCAAATTTCTTGGGGAAAATAATGCTGCAGTGAAGCGGGCTACCAATCGTCAGAGCTGGTTAGAGTATGAACGAGTAGAGGCATCAACTAAATCTCAACGTGGAGGAATAATGAGCGGCGGCGGAAATTACGTGGGAAACTGGCAGTCGATCTTCGCGTCATCAACTTCTAGTAGTGAGAGCAATCAACCAAGAGGGCATACGAATACTGAACCATCTCAATTGGATATACTGGAACAGGGAGCCACCAAATACGACGGGTCGGTACCAACTGGAGAAGAAGAAGGCGCGCAAGGCGGTAGTGTCTTGCAGCGAAATGGGGCTGCAACTTCTCGCTCTGTGACGTAACCTTGTCCCCTCCCTCTTCCGCTCACGACTTTGAAAGAACTTGCTAAATTGATAATACCATGTGCCTAGCTAGCCACAGGACTCTGATGCCATCTCGAAGATGAGCTACTATGTTTAAGATTTCGCGCTTTCGTATTCCATTCTGGAAAACTGGATACCTATTCCTTCGTACGCCATTATTTTGAAGAATATTCTCAAGCTGGAGTGTAGCGAGCTTATCGACAGCAGAATTGTTTTCGCCAACATTCTCCATTTATTTGATCCAGCAAAAGCATATGAGATCGCATCAACGAGCGATGCACCTGACATTTACCAATCTTCCATCCACACCTGGTGGGGGTACCCTGTATGGCAGGATTTGCACGCGGCAGGGCAGGAAACCTGCATATAGTTCGGGTTCTTTCGGCACTCATCCATAGTGGCATAATACGAGCACAGCTTGTCCTTGTTCTCGCAAAGGTCTTTAGTCCAGTACCACTCCTCACTCGTACGAATCCATTCGACGTACTCAATGCTGTCTTGAATTGTCTTGCTAATCTTTCCCTCGAGGTGGATTTGAGCAGGTAGAGGCATTTGGAGAACACTTTCATTATAGTACGCAATCTCAGGGTCCTCGCCCACCTGGATTTCGCCAAAGTCGGCGGTTTCCGTCACGCAACCGCCACAGCTCATCCGACATGCCTTCGTCATGAACTTGGGGTTATTTTTGCACCCGTCGCCCTGGGCCCATTCCTCGCACTGTTCTTCGTAATCCTCGCAGATCTCCTCCTCTTCCTCTTCGCTCACATCGGTTTCGTCGCCGGTGGCAGCCTCGTCGGCGTCGGCGTCGACTACTGCAGCAGGGGTCTCCTCGGCGTAAGCGTGAGAAGCGACCAGTGCAAGGCCAAGGACAAGGGCGAAGAAGCGACGGGAGATCAGCATGATTGCTATTACTTAGTAGATGGGAGCAGTATGTAAAAGGTTCGAGTGAAAGATTGTGCCGGTTTTGTGTGAGCAGTCAAGAAGATTCCATCGCATTTCAAGCAGCAGCAGTACGAGCTCGTACGTAGATCTAGCTAGGCACAAACCAGATCGCAGCGATTCCAGCTTCCAGCTGGACCAAGGCCCAACGGCAAAATTAATTCTTGTCATTGCTTTCGGCGACTCAATTGACACGTGGAGGATGTTTTATTCATGTTGTCCACTACGAGCTCGTACTAGCTAGTATGCATACTACTCTAGTAGTACTATGCGTAGTATGCATAATAATATTACTCTACGAGTAGTATGGATACTCAAGCTACTACTACAGTATGTTTGCATAGTACCAGAGTGGTATGCATAATATAATACGAGGAGTACTACTATTAGCTATTAATATTAATATACGAGAGAGTACACTACGTAGTATCAAGAAATGACAACAAAATGATGAAGGATAAATAATATTACTTTAGTAAATCAAGGTGATGACGAAACCTAAACCGAATAAAACGTAAATGTTGCATTCTGCTGTATGCATATGCATACTATGCATACTAATCATACTATCTAGTATGCATACTAGCTAGTACTAGAGTATTATAATATACTACTACTACTACTAGTTACTAGCTAGTAGTATGCGAGTAGCTATTCATAGTATGCATAGATCTACTACGCTCGTACTAGCTAGAGTAATACTCTAGTAGTACTCTAGTACTCTACGTCGTATGCATATATATATATATATATATAATATGCATACTGTTACCAGCTACAGTAGTACAGTACTATGCATAATAAAGCATGTCGCAGTATCTCGCATCTCTCGCATCATGTCATTTCCGGTTCCATTTTTTTGTGTAGAGCAGCAGTAAAAACCTCTATACTATAGAGTATATGCATAGAACACTTTTACGTGGCCGTACTTAGCGTCACTAATTTTGTGCGTTTGCTAAAATTACACCTCATACTGATGTACTAATACTAGCTAGTAGTATGCATACTACGGCTCGTACATACATCATGTAGTATTAAACTCAATTATCTTCCTCTACAGTACTCGGGCATTATTATAATACACTATACTTGTGCCCACTTGTCCCGCCCCGGGTTCCAACTCGCAGCGTTTCCTCGTTAAGGAGACGCTGGATCTCGTGAACGCAATTCTTTAGAATGTGACCACTTTTCGCCTCGAGGTTCAGATAGAGCTTCCTCTCACCTTCCGCAGGAGTTCTGTTCGGGCCATAATATTCACCCTTCAGCGTTACGGCAGTCTGGAAGTCATCCTGCAGCCTGTTGGCGGTTTCCTTTTGTGTCACTTTCCATCTAGCTTGCTGAGGATAATCATTAATTTCCACCTCGGTGATGAAATGATTATCGCCCGTCTTACGGATTCCAGCAGAAGACTCGGACGCATCGACGGCTTGGTCTTCCTTTGCCAGTCCAGCCTTCTTCATGATCGCCTCTTGCATACCTGGTAGCGCAAGAAGATCAACCGACAGCTTAGACTGCAAGCCCGCAACAATACCGAAGCCGCCCGACGCTTTATCCTTCGCCATATCAGTTGCTTGCTTGTCTGGAGATGCTGAAATATCGCTGCCGATTGCACCTTCATCAGGCGGCCCATTGGTTGCGAGCGCCTGGTCTTCATCATCGGCATCGAGCATACCAGCTTCAATTAAAGCCTCGCGCTTTTCGAGACAAGCAAGCTTCTGAGCCTCGCTAACCTCTGACGAGTCGTACGAGTAGCCCTTGCCCTTGAATCCCGAGCCAGCCCATCTTGCTTCTCCCTTCTTCACCTTTTCCTTGAAAGTATCTGAGAGCTTTCGCAGCTCGGTTGAGATATTTTGTGCTTGGCCGGCCTCGATCATCGCCCTGACAACAATAGGAGCAAACTTTATCTCGTCTCCCGAATCGACAAAGGTATAGGCGGAGCCAGTGTTCCCGGCGCGGCCAGTCCTTCCAACTCTATGGACATAATCCTCAAGATGGTTTGGAGCGGAATAGTTGATGACACAACTGCAAGATGGAACGTCAAGTCCGCGGCCGGCGACTGACGTTGCTACCAATACATTTGGCCCTCCCTTCCGCTTAAAATCAGAAAGTGTGGAGTCACGGTCTTCCTGCTCTTTGCCTCCGTGAAGTGACATGGAAGGGTAACCACAATGGAGCAACTGCTCAAAGATACTGTCTGCCAGAACTTGCGTGTTGACGAAGACGATCACTTTTTCTTCATCTTTTACATTTCCCAGCAGCTGTAGCAGACGGAGAAACTTGTCTTCTTCTTCAATAACTTCTCCATACTGTGTCACTGAGTCCGACGCAACCGAGCGACCTCCCACAAGAACCTCAACAGGGAACTGGAGCGCTTTCCTCGCAAGGGTTTCGACTGCCTTTGGAAATGTTGCACTAAAGAGAACTGTCTGTCTATCAGGCCGGACAGCGGAGAGAATGGCTGATATTTGTGGAGCAAAGCCCATGTCAAACATGCGATCTGCTTCGTCCATTACAACGTACGAGACGCGTCTTAGAGACAAAATTTTGCCCGACTGCATCGTCAGGATATCTATCATACGTCCTGGAGTGGCGACAGCAATGTGAGTTCCTCGCTTGAGGTCACCAATCTGCTCCGCAACTCCCGCTCCACCGTAAACAGCCGTCGATCTGGGAAAGATACGGAAGCAGGCGACAAGACAATTAGATATACATTTTGTAGAAGAGAAATCCAATATACAGGGATGACACGGGATCAAGGTCAACAAGTCTGCATTCAATATTACAAATCATTCCGAGACATAGCCACCAGCTAGCAGATCGACTGGAAAGAAATACATGATGATGCATCTTCACCAGCATTTAAACAGACACACGCACATGCACATGGCATATACTCACTTGATCCCAAGGTTTTTGGCGAAAACCTTGCAAACATTATGAATTTGAAACGCTAACTCTCTTGCCGGTGCCAGTACAAGCCCAATGGGGCCAGACTCTCCTGGTGCAAGAGAAGGCTGATCCAAAATGTGTCTTAGCATTGGTAGGAGGTACGCTAGAGTTTTTCCGGATCCTGTTTTAGCAATCCCAATGACGTCCCTACCGGCCATTATGATCGGAACGCATTGTGCCTGGATAGGAAATGGGTCAGAAATATTCTGCTTCTCAAGGACCTGCATCATCCTCTCCGACAAGCCGCATTCACGGAATGTGGACACAGGGGGTGGTGACCCATTTCCTCGGACGCGAATGCGCAGAGCTGCTCGTCGCTCTGTGACGTCGTCCGAGCTGAGACTGGCCAACACTTTCGGAAGGACGAACAGATTCTTCCTTATTGGAATGTACTCAATTTGGCTGTGATCAACTGCCTTGAGCTCCTTCTTTTTGTTGAGCTCGGCCAGAACGTCTAGCGCGTCGGGAGCTGCGGTAAGAACTTCAAGAGCACGCTCAGCTTCCTCCATAACCCCTCCCTCCCCATCATTAAACATGCGTCCGAGATTGGCCTGCTCAAGAGCGTTCTTTCTGGCCAACTCTGCTTCTTTCTTCACCTTTTGGATCCTTTGGTCCCTTCGATTTTTCTCAGATGCGACTTCAGATCTGATCTGCAATTGAGGCGTCTTCTCAACCTCTAGCTCAGGCCCCGACTTTTTCAATGCCTCAAGGAATTCTCGGCGCGCTTTTTCTTCTTCCTCTATGTCTGTTTCAGCCTGAATTTTGGAGTAGGAAGGCAGAGCACGACAGATGGACCAATGAGAGGTTTAACAACTTTTTAGATGGGGAAGAAAATAAGATAGTGCAACATTGAGGCACTAGATATTCGCATGATGTTGGTGCGCTAGATTGACTTACCTCACTCCCGGAATCAGCCGTTGCACCCCCCTTTGCGTCGCTTTCCCAGTCGCTGTGCGTAAAGACTTGGCCGTCGACTAACGTGTTGCTCTCGTTACCGCCGTCAATCCCTTGCGATTTGTGACTCCTGCCATTGGCGGTGCCCTGTAGTCGCTGCAAATCCTCGGCAGTAATTACCCCCCCGGATCCCGCCAATCCTGGAGGAGGCGGAATCGATCCGGACCGCTTGTGCTCCTTCTGCTGCATGGTCCCACCGACGTTTATGGACATCGAAAACCCCACCCCGTCGGAAGTTTGTGGAAGAACTTCGAGCTGGTCCATAAACTTATCGAGGGCATCGTCAACTGACAGAGGTAGAGTAGACATACCAGCTCTCTCCTTCTTCTCCTGCTGGGGCTGTGTTGCATCTTGCCTTGCGCTGTCCCATCGCGACCTCTTCTTAGGGCGTTCTCCGCCAGCCGTTTCCTCTGGAGTGGTTGACGTTTCAGAAATCAAAGTCGACGGAACGTCTTTTAAGGTGGTCCCATCCCATGTCAACAGGTCCTGCCGTCGGTCCTTTTCTCGTTCTGACAGGTCACCCCCGACGCCGTCATCATCGTCGTCTTCTCCGTCTCCAAGGAGTGGCAGCACCCCGGCGACCGGGCCTTTATTCTTCTTCTTTCTCTTTTTTTTCTTCCCGGCGAATCCCAAGCCAAGAGATACTTTGACCTTCACCTTTGGAGGGGAGACATAGGTTATGGCTCCGGGTGAAGGTGCAGGATCAGAGGCTGCTTCTTTCACAGGCGGTGGGTGTTCGGAGGCGACAACTCCGTCTCCCTGGTTTGTTTCCTGCGTCTGCTGCAGCTGCTGTCTCTTCCTCCATGCCTCGAGTCGCTTGCGCTTCCTTTCCGCGGCTGCGGCGGAGGCCGAGGCCGAGGCCGAGGCCGCACAGTCATTCATGTATTGGGATCGGGCCTCGCTGCTGCTTCGCAGCTTCGCTTCTTGACGACAGGTGTGCTTTGTATGGCTGTGCTGAATCTGGTGGTCTCGTGTCTGCGTGTCTGTTGCCGTGCCAGCTACTCGAGCTGTTAGCTACCATCGTACGTATTTCTACTAGAGGAGTATGCATACTCTGGATACGTCGTACGAGCTCGTAGTATGAATACTACCTAGTATTACTAGCTATGCATACAGTAGTAGTAGTACATACTTCGTGTGGGATTCGGTGTAGCATCACGCTCGTATTGACTATTAATAGAAGCCGAAGCCGGCTACGTAGCTAGCTAATTGAGAATGAAAATTACTCGTTCTTCGCCCCCATGCTGGCATGTATTACTGCATCTTCCAGCGCAGACTTTGTTTTTCTGGTGGGGCAGAGCAGGCTAATCTTTTGTTGGCCTTCCACGCCTTGGCCAAACATGGTCACAACCAAAACCGCTTCCTCTTTACTCAGCTCGCGCATTTCCAGAGGCGAAAGGCCACCAAGCCCCGAGTGTCCTACGAAGAAAATGTGGCCCAGCGGTGGCTCTCCGTCATCGAAATGCCTCTCGTTCCTCCACCAAATGAAGCGACGTCCTTGGACGAGAGCAAAAGCGGGTTCCCAGTCCCACGGACGATCAGCCTGGGCAGTAAATGCGCCTTCCTTAAGCTCGATGCACCCAAACCACTGCGCTTTCCAAAGACGATTCAGCCGGAGGATTCTTTTTTTAAGAGCGAGATCCTTTCTCGCCCTTTCACCTTCTCTACGAGCTTCCCAAAAATAAGTCCTGCGCAAATCCTCGTCAGTAGGAAGCGATAAGAAGAAGTTTGACAACCTAACAGAAGTGGGATTATTCTTTGCAGCCCCTTTCTCCGATGTGATTCTTGAACGAGTTTCTTTTTTATCAAAGAGACTTGACCCATATGCGGCGAAAAATGTTATGGCGTATTGTCCAATCCCGGCCACCACAATAAGTGCTCTCGTGGGCACGGCAGCAAAAATGAGCCAAACTGGGAGTAAAGACAAGAAAATGGCTGACGATCGGTTGGGCGACGAAAAGTTCAAAAGATTTCTCCCCCGTTCGATCATGTCTAGAGTATTACCCACATGGTTCTGAACAGTTTGTAGCTGACCACCAAGGCCACGAACAGTGTTGAATGTGTTCAGACTCGTACCGATCAGACCTATGCCCTCTCCCTCGGACATGGCAGCTGTGCGCTGCATCTCTTCCGCAATAATTATTGACGCCTCTTTCTCAGCGTCGCTCACGCCGCTGTCTGGCACAGGGCCTCTTTCGGGGATTGTGAGCTTCATCTTGACGTAAACTGCTGGTTCATTAGGGTTGGAATCTTCTTTTGAAAATATTGGTGTGTTAGAGCCGTGACTATTTGAGTCTCCACTCTCCCCAGCTGCTGAAGCGGGCGCCGGCCCCAAATCCTTTACTTTAAACCAACCTTCAATCTCTTTCTCCTTGGCTAGACGACGGATTGGGATTGACACTTCTCCGAAGAAAGGGTCAAGCAGAGCGACCCTATTCAAGACATCTTGAAAACAAATTTGAACAACCACAGCTCCTTGAGATGATGCCCATGGGACAAGTTCAACATCACCGTTTTGTGAATCATCTCTAGAACCAGAACTCAAGCCGTTACCAGGTGCGATAGACTGAAGAATTGGAAATTGGAACGATGGGGAAACAGCTTCTGAGGAGGGAGCCTGATGTGAAATGCTATTGTCATAACCATCTTTCGCACCCCCGCTTCCAATATCCTCGGCAGGCAAGAGCTGCTTCAAGCGCTCAGATTCAAGGCTGTCGACAATATTCGTCCATTCTGGGCTAGCACTTATGCCAGATGCAACAGTGGACCCAATTTCGTGGTGAGTTTTCACTGATGGATCAAGCTCAGTAATCTTTTTCTTTTCATAGTCAGTAGCCAGCCGAAGAGGGTCATAGATGACTGAGGCATAAACAGCTCCAGGTAGGCCCAATTCATTAGAGCGAAGGTTTCGCCCGCGAGCAATAGATACCTCCAGAATAGAAATTGGCCGATGGGTGCAATGTGCAACTGACATTTTCTTTTCTGTTTCAATTCTAGCCTCCCGTTCCCTTACTACCCATCGAGAAGAGTAGCGCCCAGCTCTTCGGGCTGCCCGCGAGTAGGACATGTAAAGCAAGGTGGCTAAAATTGGAATATGCCCAATATATTCCGCATTGGAGCGAAGGCATGCAAACAGAAAGACAACTAGAGAGGCTCCTGTCAAAAGGGGGTTTTCCCAGCTGATAAGGTAGACGTATGCATGGATGACCTTTTTGACATCTGAAATGATCGCACTAATGCGGGCAATGTGAAGCTGCACCAATTCCATACTAAAATCTTCACCACGCTGGGAAGGGATTGATCTTGGCCTTGCACCAGATATTAGACCTACGACATCCTCCTCAAATTCAACGTCTGCCTGAAGCCATCCACTGATTTCTCCAGCACTGTTACCGCCTCTTGGACCATTGGGATTATCGCTCTTACGAGAATCGGACCTCTCTCGCTTGCTCGCATTGAAAAAATCCAAGCCAAAACCTGACTTTATCCCAGTTCTAAGCTCCATGAAGGTCTTCTTACGCATTCCCGTTTGTTTGCGAATATCAAAGATTGAAGCCAGGCTTCTCCCAGAAGATGTTGACGTATCATCCCGCTGCCATTGAAGCAGTGTTTGCGCGGGAAGAAGGCAAGTACCCACAGCCGTATCTGTATCGGCGTCAACAATTTCTAGGCGGTACTCTGTACCATAGTTGTTCACATTAAATTGCATTTCCTCCGAATTAAAATTTGGAGTCGCGGTCTGAAACACCGTTCTCGTCCGGCTTGATAGACTTCCTGAATCTGTCCAAGTTATCCTTGCATAATAGTTGCTAACTCGAAGTGCGCGCCCCTCCTTTCGCAAAATGTAATTCAAATCCGTCTCCGGAGCGTACGGCCTATCATACAAACACGCCTGAAGTATCTTGATCCTGAGAGATCCTATTCTCGGCGAACCCCACTCCTTTTCCCTCTCCTCGATTAGACCATCTCCATTAATATCAGTACTATCTCCCACAAGCCCTTGCTCTGGCTTCTCCCCAATGGGAGCAATTACGTGCATAACCTCTCCCAAAGCACCCGTTATCGTTGCCCGCTTTGCAGTCTCTGCTGCCTTCGTCGCATCGTCGCTACCACATGGCAAACTCACATCTACTGTCAGCTGGCAATTACTGCAACAATTAATGTTGCACGACTCGCACTGGTAAGATTTATCTCTAAATGGAACAGTCATCGTAGAGCAGACAGAGCACCAAGTTGGGCCTGACCAAGACGACAAAACTCGAAAGT
>Ga0315315_10003777_pt1 | contig 13947 bp, 14 predicted proteins | sample M140m3416metaG_FD_203699 | JGI IMG/M metagenome (GOLD analysis project Ga0315315, IMG submission 203699) | Ammonia-oxidizing marine archaeal communities from Monterey Bay, California, United States - M1 40m 3416 | ecosystem: Environmental > Aquatic > Marine > Intertidal zone | place: USA...
CCAGTCACTTGTAAGCAACCGATTAGATTGAAAAATCAAAAGTGGGCGACAGGCCGCAAGGTGTGGCAGGGGACTGTAACTCCCTCGCGGAGACGCACGCCTGGTTCGATTCCAGGGTCGCCCACCATTTATAAAAAAACAAATACTTAATGATCCTATTTACCAGTGCGAAGCAAAAGTGAAATACAAGCACGCGTAGTGCAGAGTATTTGAGTAAATTTACGCACAAAATTTATTATTTGATCTGGACTATTCCTTCGCTCAAACCTTATGAGTTATACAGCACTATCTTTCAAAAAGTTTTTCCAATTTACAATAGACGATTTCAAATGCAGCTTTCTCTCTTGCTTAGGGACGTTAGCTATAAGGTCAACACTACTTACAAAAGGAGTAAACTCTTCAGTATTTTGGTTCCAAGGTTTTATATCATAGTCGATATATTCAACATCAATTCCCGAGTGTTCCAATAGATGGTGATCAAAATAATTTTTTGCGCCATGCCCGGTAATATACCGATTACCTTCGAATTTCTGAACAAGTTTCAGAACCCGATCAGTGGCTTTCTCAACAATTTTAAATTCAGAGCTAAGGTAGGAATTCAGTGAATTACCTGTGCAAGTTTCGTAAAGAGCTTCGGCCATCTTTATGATTGCCAAATGTAATCGATCGCCCGCCTCACTAATTTCAAAGCATTCTTTGATTTCGTGAAAATTTTCAGAACCCGCATAGATTTGCTCCAAAATCTGCATGTGGGCGACCTGCCAATTTTTGTTAGCAGCTTTGATTTGGCTGATAGGGGTGCCTAAAGGTTGCTTAATTAGTGGTATAGTTAGCCATCTAAGATTGCCATCTTGAGGAACTTTCACGCGGTGGACAAACGAACCCTTAGCAAACTGGACGTCATCAAGCCATATAAGCACATCAGCTTTTGATATGTGGTCAATAAACCCCGGCCATGGTAAATACATTGGCTGTGAAATAACAACTGTTGTCATGTTGTATTTTTCTTGCGGACATACCCGCCAGGTGAGGAGGATAGAACCAGTTTTCCATTGAGAACCTTATCGATTTCGAAATCATTAGATTCTCCTAAATAATCTTGCAAAGCTGAAAGTGGTTCATTGCCCTTGTACCAAGTGTTAGAGCGGTTTACGGGTGCGTCTTCTTTTTCAACATGGGCAATCATTGTATCGGCAACAACCATATAACAGCCAGGCGTCACTAGCTCACCATAAGCGCGACATTCTGAAAGAACATGATCCTTGCTGTGATCGCTGTCCAAGATTACCATCACCTTTGAATTTTCAGGAATTAGTTCACGGACCTTTCGAAGAGTTTCATCATCGACCGAACCCCCTTCAATTAACGAAACTCGCTTTGACATCGCGTGATTTTCAATGCTTTCACGATTGTGTGCACGAATATCGATATCAACCCCGATTACTTTGCCGTTTCCTATTAGCTCCAAAAGCGAAGCCATAAATAAAACAGATCCCCCCCTCGCGACACCAGTTTCGATGATGATGTCAGGTTTGGTGTTCCAAATGACTTCTTGTGTTGCCAATACATCAGCGGGCATTTGGATTATAGGTACACCCATCCAACTCCATAGATAAGAATAATCAAATTTATCTAGCTTCAGTAAATATTCGACTGAGTTTTTAAAAGTTTCTTTATCGGCACCTAAAGCAAGCGATTGCGTAATCTTATGGGCCTCAAACTCTTTGCGATCATCTTTGTTTGTCATTAGCGTTCTGCTTTTTCTTTGTACTTTTGGAAATTGATTTTGCTGGTTTTCCAGGCCGCTTCGCGCCGCATACTTCCATCTTGAGTTTTTTGGCCATAGTTTTGAAGGATCCTATCGCACATTTCAGCAGCAGTTGCGATAGTCGTTTTATCATCTATGCGAGCAAATCCCCGAATGCTGTGAATTTTATTAAAGCTTTTCATTATGGAACTCTTTAAAGTTTTAGTATTACTGGCGCCCAACTTGATTGCTTTCGAATACGCATCTTGTTGGCCGAACTGATTTGCATGTTTTAGGAGTGAGTCCATAATCGATTTTGCTGTCTTTGGATCTTTTTTTGATGCATCGCGAAGAACCAAACAATACCAAGCAATATAATTAGGTTCTAATTTATCTTCAGTATATAATACCCGGGCGGTCTCCAAAGTCCCTAAGAATGCTAACGCCATCGATTGGGTGACAGGGATAACATCTTCAATAGTATCTAATTTGATTTCATCCAAGAAAGATGTCGCATTCTTATCCTTCTCATTGCTGAGCCTAGCCATTGACCCACCAGTACTGGCAATTGAAAAACCGTTTATGCTGAATGGATGTGGGACGTACCAAAAATTTCCACCATGCTGGATAGCCCTGAAACTAATGTAAATGTCAGGGCTTCGAGCTCTAAAAACAGGGTTTCTTTCACCAGTTATTCTAGTAAGGTACGCACGTGACATACATCCGTGATAAAGCCGGGGGTATACTGCTCCATCACCCAAATCGCCATCCGACAATTGCTGCTTAATTTTTTGGTTATCTACCTTGAATGGCGCACCATAACATCCTTTACGCAGCAACCTCACGCCGCCTTCTTTTGAATTTTTGGGATCTGTTGGCCACCCAAAGGTTGGCAGATACCAAGAAACCGCATTTGGTTTTTTTTGTTCTATCAAATCACGCAACATTGCGAATTGTCCAGGAATTAGACCATCGTCATCACCGAAAAAAATGATATAATCCCCAGTGGAATGCTCTAATGCAAACTCAAAATTTTCGCGCATCGAAACACGCATTCCTGTGTTAAAGTAACGAATACGATTGTCTTTAGCATTTTCAACTATCTCCTTGGTGTTATCCACAGAGGCATTGTCACTTATGACAATCTCGATATTTGCATCGTCGATTTTAGTTGCAGTTTTCAAAGATTCAGAAAGATACCTAGCGCGCTCCCTTGTAGGAATAATAACGCTAATTCGTGTACCCATATTTACAACCGATCTTCTACTTCTTGTAGTCTTCGAATTATCAGTATTATATATACAATCAAATAGAAAATAGATATTGCACAAAAAGTTACAACCAAAGAGTCGAGGTGAAAAATGTACGATTTTTCTTCAATAGATATCGATTTTTTCGAAGAAAATGGGTATATTCTTATCAAAGATTTTTATGATCTCGATCAAGATATTCACCCGATTTTGCTAGATATTTATAAGTTGATTGGTCTCGTAGCAGAACGCCACGACCACAAACTGGACCGCAAGCCCTACTCTCCCGATAACTTTGACGATGGCTACAACCAGCTTATCAAAATCAATCGCTCTTATGGTGGGGAAATTTACGATCTTATTAAGCAAATACCGTCCTTCCTAAGGCTAATATCGAATGAAAAAGCAGACGCACTATTTCAGAGCATTAGAAATACTGAAATCTCTGGTATTGGGACAGCCTCATACGGAATACGGATTGATAATCCGAACGAAGACAAATTTCGTTCCCATTGGCATCAGGAATTTTTATTTCAACCCCAAAGCCTAGACGGGATCGTTTTTTGGACACCACTACTTCCAATTTCAGAAGAACTAGGGCCAGTAATTATTCTGCCAAGATCCCAGAAAGATGGTCTTTGCAAGTATTCTAAAGGAAACGCCTATGCGGAGAAAACTGGAGCCTATCAGATCGGAATTTACGATGAAGAAAAAGTTATAGAGAACTACGAAAAAATTGCGCCACTCACAAAACCTGGCGACTTATTGTTAATGGATTTTCTTACAATCCATGGTTCTGGGGTAAACCGCTCAAACAGATCAAGGTGGTCTGTTCAAAACCGATTTTTTAATTATTCTGAACCCGTTGGAATGAAAGTTGGTTGGAAGGCCTCGGTGACTACAGGCGTTGACGCAGAAAGTGTTTTCCCAGATAATTTTGTAAAAGTAGAGTGACGTTATGAATTGCAACGTATGTGGTACGACGTTCGGATCATCACTGTATCAAAGTGGTTCGAATGTGTCATTAACAACAATGAACGCATTGATCGAAGGAGAAACGAAGATTTTCTTCTGCGATCATTGTGGCCATACCCAGACAAATGAACTAGACGATCTTGAGCGGTACTACGCTGAAGAGTATGAAATTAATATTGATAGCGTCAATGATGATCAGCTTTATGCTGTTGTTGACGGTGCAGAAGTCTATCGGTCAGAACATCAGGCAAATGTGTTAATGCAAAAAATTGACCTGTCGAGGTTTTCAAATGTCTTGGACTATGGTTGTGCAAAAGCCGCTACGCTTCGTGCGGTTCGTAGTAAGATGCCTGAATTACAACCGTATTTCTTTGATGTGACAGACAAATATGTTCCTTTTTGGAAAGAATTTGAAAATCCTAAAAGCTATGCATCATTTCAACCTAACCCAGACTGGTTCGGCAAAATCGAGGTTTTACTCTCGTTCTATGCATTGGAACACATCCCAGATTTGAATAAAATATTAAAAGATGTGAAACAGTTGCTTTGCGAAGGCGGTTATTTTTATTTTCTGGTACCTAATCTATACCAGAACGCCGCAGACTTCATCGTTGCTGATCATGTGAATCATTTCAGCAGGTCATCACTAAAATATATGATGGAACACAACGGCTTTTACGATGTGGAAATTGACGAGAATGCGCATTTTGCAGCGTTTGTGGTTTCAGGTCGGCTAGGAAGCGCTAATAATGAAGTACCACCATCATTGTCAGCGCATGAAATAATAGAAACAAAAGATAAAGCAAAAAGTGTAGCGGAGCTTTGGAACAACGCAAAAGACCATATCCGCGCATTTGAAGAAAATTCTGAGACAGATGCTAACGTGGCAATTTATGGCGCTGGTATATACGGAAATTTCATTTTTTCTTGTTTGAAGAATCCTAATGCCGTTCAAAATTTCATTGATCGCAACAAATTCCTTATCGGACGCAAGACACATGGGAAAGTAGTAATTTCTCCTGATGATCCAATTGCAGAAAATTCGGTTGTTTATGTTGGTTTAAACCCAAAGTCTGCAAGGCAGATCATTGGTTCTTTAACAAACTTTCAAAACAAATCGCTGTCGTTTTTCTTTCTAGATGACCAACTTTAGTATGTGAGGGCATTCAAATGCAAAATTTAGATCAAGTCGCAGAGAAATATCTAAGCTCCCCCGCGCTAGAAGTAGAAAACAACCTCATGATGAACTGGTACCCGGAACGGGTTGCAAAACGTTTTGACAAAGTCGGCTCCCTTTTGGAGTTAGGTTTAGGGCATGGTTACACCGTTCCTCATTTTCAAAAAATATGCGATAACCACTACGTCTTGGAGGGATCAGCACGTGTAATTGAGCACTTTCGATCGCAGAACTCTTGGTATGATGGAAAACTGATTGAAGGCTATTTCGAAACTTTCGAGCCAGAAGAAAAATTTGATCTAATTGTTATGGGTTTCGTCCTAGAGCATGTTAAAAACCCGATCAGTATCCTCAAACGGTATCGAGAGTTTCTGACCTCTAATGGACAGATTATCATTGCTGTCCCAAACGCGAAATCACTTAATCGCAGATATGGACTAGCAATGGGAATGATTGATGATATCTACGCGCTAAACGAAGTAGATTTGCAGCTTGGACACCAACGAAATTATTGCCTCGACACATTGCAAAAAGACCTATCTACCGCGCAGCTTGTAACGCATCATGTCGAAGGGATTTACTTAAAACCGTTGCCGCTTTCCGTACTTCAAACGCTGGATGATGTTGACTCAAATCTGAAAGCAATGTTGGAAGTTGGGGTAGATTTTCCAGAGCTTTGTGTCGCGCTCCTCTTACAGGTGGGGAAAAACTAAAAATGAGGGTGAAACCTCAATACAAAATAGCTGTAACTGGTGTTGGGGCACTTATCGGTCAGGGCATTGTTCGTTCTCTTTTAAGAGATGAAAGATCGTGGATCCTAGGCATTGATCGCAGGCTCTCTTTATTTTCTGAGAAATATTGTAACTCAAGTTTGCAAAAACCCAATTGTTCTGAAGATGAGCCTGAATATTTAAAGTTCTGGTTTGAATTGATTGATACGCACCAGATCGATTTAATCATTCCAGGAATATCAATTGATGTTTTTTTTCTGCTTAAACATCGTTCGGCACTTGAGGATCGAGGTGTTGTCTTAGCCTTAAATGATGCGCAGCTTATTAAACTTTCAGAAGACAAATCTGAATTTTCAAAAGACTATAAGTCTCTGAATTTACCACAAATAGAAACCGTGGGATGTGATGCAACCTGGGAGCAAGCTTGCAATGTTTTGGGAGCGCCTCCTTTTATCCTCAAGCCGGCTAGAGGGGAAGGCTCGCAAGGTATACACAACCTGTTTGACGAGTGCGATTTCAATTATTGGACACAAAGGACTACGAAACCCCAGCTTATTCAAAGAATTATAGGGAACGATAACGATGAATATACAGTCGGTATTTTTGGTCTTGGGGACGGGGCATTCCTAAACGGTGTGACACTTAAACGAACACTTACGAGGTCGGGGTTTACTGGTAGTGCTGAAGTAGTGAGTTATTCCGCTATAGACTATGTTGTGCGAGTATTAGCTAGCAAATATTCGCCAATCGGTCCGACAAATCTACAGTTCCGAATGGAGAACGATAAAGCTTATCTGCTTGAAATTAACCCGAGATTTTCAAGCTCAACCTCGATTAAGATGGAATTTGGGTTCAACGAAGCTGCGATGTGTCTTGATTTCTATTTAGAAAATAAAGTTCCCGATAAACCAACAATACGAAAAGGAGTCGCGCAGAGGCATTCTGCCGATATAGTTAATTTTGATCGCCATTCTTTCTGACATTCACGCAAATTATTCTGCGCTCGAAAGCGTTTTAGACCATGCTTTTGGGCATGGAGCGAAAGAGGTTATTTGTTTGGGTGATGTTGTTGGATACAACGGCCAGCCTGAAGAGTGCGTGCAATGCTTAAAGAAACTTGGTGCAAAAAATATTCTAGGAAATCATGACAGTTATATTACTACCGACCGAAACTGTGAACGATCCAAAGTGGTCGCAGGTGTGATTAATAAGCACCGAGAAGATCTAAGCCAAGATAGTTTAGAGTGGTTAGCCAAGTCTGTTAGCCATATCACGAAAGATGATACACTAATGGTGCATGGGGGGCCTAATGATTTTTTGGATGAGTATCTTTATTCTGTTGCCGCTGAAACTATTCCAATTGATTTTACTCGTTTGTTCGCAGGTCATACACATGTTCAAACCCGTTTAGATTTCGGTTCACAAAAGACTTTTGTTAATCCTGGGTCTGTAGGACAACCGCGCGATGGGGATCCTCGCGCAGCTTATGCGCTTATAGCTGCAGACAAAATTGAACTTCACCGCGTCGACTACGACATAGAACGCACCGTGAATGCCATGAAAGCAAAAGATTACGGCGAACATCTTTGGCGTGGTTTATACACTGGAACGCAAATAAATGGAAAGGTTAGTCTGATTCAAAAGATTTAGAGATATTTAAATTTCATCTATTTCTTAGCTTCTAGCAGTGAGATGATTACACTGCAAACCCTATCGATATCCTTGTCTGTCAAATCATGATAGCTTGGAAGGTTGATTGCACGACGGCAAATACTGTGAGAGTTAGGCGTTTGCGCTGGGGCAAACATCGGTTGTGTTGACAAAGGGTAGAAAAAAACCCGTGCATCAATGTTTGTATCCTTAAATGCACCAATAAGCATCTCTCTTGTAATACCCAGACTTTCTTCGAAAACGACGGTTGGCATCCAAGCCCCATTCACACAATCTTCGGGTTCTGAATTCATACTTAATCCAGGGCGCACCAACAACCGGTTTTTATAAGCTCGCAAAATGTCCTGCTTACGTTTCGTTATTTCGTCAATTCGCCTTAACTGACCTAAACCAATCGCAGCCTGGATATTTGACATTTTAAATTTGTAACCAATAATATCGGCCCAAAATTGCTTTTGTTGAATAGCAGATCTGCCATGGTTAGAAAGCGTTGTAACCTTATCATACAAAGATTTATCATTGGTGACAAACATTCCTCCTTCGCCGGTTGTAATTGTTTTAGTTCCGTGAAAGGAAAATGCCCCAAAGTTTCCAATCGAGCCCACATGACGACCTTGATGAATTGCTCCCACGGCTTCCGCGCTGTCTTCTATTAGCGCTATCCCATGATATTTAGCTATATCATTTAGTTGCTTCATATCGCATAAATTTCCATAAATATGAGTAGCAATGATCGCCTTTGTAGATTTTGTTATTTTTGTTGCAACTTCTTTTGGGTCTATACACCAAGTGTCTTTCAATATGTCCACAAATATTGGGGAGGCCCCGAGATGCATGACTGGTGCAACTGTCGCAATCCAGTTTGTATCCGCCAAAATTACTTCATCACTTCTACCAATGCCAAGTGCAGCCATTCCCATCTCAAGAGCGCCCGTACAGCTAGAGGTAGCTATAGCATATTTGCAGCCAACATAGTTTGCAAATTCCTTTTCGAACTTGTAAATATAGTCGTAACAAGATGCGCCCCAGCCATTGCGAGCCGCATCTTGCGCAAGTTCTACTTCAAGTTCTGATATGGAAGGTTTAGTGTAGAAAATTCGTGTCATAGTATTTCCCGATAATCAGGTACAAAAACTACTTTTCTCATTGCTGAGTGCTGGCTCAAAGCTTCGCTGATTTCTTCGACAATGTTCCAGGGAAATAGAATAAGGACATCTGGTAAGGTGTTTTTTAGATGCTCTGGTGACAAGATGGGTATATGACTCCCAGGCAAATATTTGCCAATCTTCGCTTCTGCTGCATCACACACGAAAGAAATAAGATCCGGTTTTACACCTGCAAAATTAATAAGCGTGTTTCCCTTCGCCGCGGCGCCATATCCAGCAACCGTCAGACCTTGCGCTTTTGCTTCAAGAAGAAACTCCAGAAAGCGATTTTTTAACTGCTCTGCTTTGTCTTGAAAACCAGTGTAAAAAGCGTCGCAGTGCATTTTTGCCGCATGCTCATGTTCCCGCATCCATGCAACAGCGCTCTCAGTTTCATGGTTTGCTCCATCTAGACAGGCATATACCCTTAGGCTTCCGCCATGGGTCGGAAGTTGTTCAACATCAAATATACGTAAACCATTTTTAACAAATATATGTTCGACTGTGAGTAACGAGAGATAAGAATAGTGCTCATGATAAACTGTATCGAATTGATTTTTTTTAACCAGATTCAACAAATGGGGAAATTCTAGGGTGACAACTCCCTCTGGCTTCAAACCGCATGCTAAACCTTTTGTGAAATCATTTATATCTGGCACATGGGCATAAACGTTGTTGCCAATGATCAGATCGGCTGGTTCTATTCTTTTTGCCAACGCTTCGCCAAAAAACTCTTCTAAGACGTCAATACCAATTAGCCGTGCCGCATCCGCCGTGCTTTGGGTTGGCTCAACTCCAAGACAAGGTATTTCCGCCGCTACAAAGTTTTTCAAAAGATAGCCATCATTTGAAGCTATTTCTACAACGTAGCTTTCATTACTTAAGTTAAATCGTTCTATTACTTTTTGAGAGTATTGCCTTGCATGCTCAACCCAAGACGAAGAGGTGGAGGAAAAATAGGCATAGTCATGAGTGAATAACTCGTCTGCTTTTGCAAAATCGACAGTTTGAACTAGGCGACAATTCCGACAAGAGAATAATTTCAGGGGGAAGTACATCTCAGGTCTTTTAGTATCACTTTCCGAAATATAGGCATTTGAGGGTGGTGCAAATCCTAAATCAAGAAACTGAATCGTATCGGTCGAATGGCAGTGTCGGCAGGTTTCAATCATTTTGATAAAGCTTACTAAATGGAGGTAAATTAATATCGCGTTCTGAGAGGTTTTTTACGTTTAGTGGCCATTCAATGGCTAGTTTAGGATCTAAAGCATTTATACCAGACTCTGACTTGGGTGTATATTCAGAAGAATGGCAATAGTGCATTACGACATTGTCGGTAAGGGTTTGAAATCCATGGCCACAGCCAGGTGGAATGTAAACAGAATTGTATTTTTGATCTTCTAAAAAGACGAAGTCATGTTGACCATATGTATCACTCTTAGGTCTTAAATCGACAATGACATCAAAAACCTTGCCATGAACTGCACGAATAAGTTTAGCCTCTTGATGTGGGTAAAGTTGGAAGTGAATACCGCGTAGGCTTCCCGATTTGGCTGTGAACGATATGTTCATCTGAACCCATTCTGAAACAAGTTGCGTTTCCTCAAATTCTCTCTTGCAAAATGTTCTCGCAAAGAAGCCTCTCTTGTCCTCAATTGCTTCGAAATCTATTTCATAGGCGCCGATAATCTTTAATGGAACAAATTTCATAGCGCAGTCATGGCTTCAATTTGGGATAGCGTTACTTCCGATGGGTTCTTGCCATCGAAAGTACTTTTATACCAATTGATCGTTGTTTCGACCGATCTGTCAAAATCCAAAAGACTTTCGTAACCAATCAGTTTTCTACTTTTTTCAGTGTCAAGCATGAGTAATTTCGCCTCATGTGGCGGGTTGGGATCTTTATCAATTTCGAAACTACCTGGCCATAACTTATATACAGCATTTACCAATTCCTCAACCGTTCTGAAATTATCGGATCTGGGTCCAAAATTGAAGCTTGATTGAAACTTTGGATCATCGCTTTCTGACAATCTTATTGCCAAGCGTAGATAGCCAGATAGTGGATCAAGAACATGTTGCCATGGACGTACCGAATGTGGATTTCTAAGCTTGAGTTTTTCTTTTTTAATCTGTGCGCGTGCAATATCAGGGATAATTCTGTTCTGTGACCAGTCACCGCCTCCAATCACATTACCTGCCCGAACTGTGGCAATGCGGTGGCCTTGTGTTACGCAGAAAGAATCACGCCAACATGCCACAGCTATTTCCATTGCGGACTTTGATGCGCTATACGGGTCTCTTCCCCCAAGTACATCTTCCTCAACAAATGGGCGCCCTGTCTCCAAATTTTTATAAACTTTATCCGTGGTGACCATGATACCTACGCGGGATCCATTCAAATGCCTCATCGCCTCAAGCAGATTTACCGTACCCAAAACATTAGTTGACCACGTTTGAGCGGGCGATTGATATGACTCTAAAACCAACGACTGGGCGGCGAGGTGAAACACGACCTCAGGATCAGTATCTCGGACAGCCGCTTCAATTTGTTTTTGGTCACGAATGTCGCCGATGATATGATTGATTAGGTCAAAAACTTTAGCTGACTTAAAAAATTGACGATCATCCTCTATGGAAAAACCATTCACCTTGGCACCCAAAGAATGTAACCAAAGTGTTAGCCATGTGCCTTTAAAGCCCGTGTGCCCCGTAATTAGAACAGAACGGTCTTTCCAGAATTGGCTCATTCCCAAACCTTCCAAGGAGCTTTTTTTTCAGTCCATAATTCTTCAAGATATATCCTATCTCTTAATGTATCCATTGCCGCCCAAAACCCATGATGTTTGTAAACTGACAATTCGTTGTCACGGGCCAAGTTCTCAAGTGGCTCTTTTTCAAAAACAGTAGCATCACCCTCAATTCTGTTAAGGACTTCTGTCTCACAAACAAAAAAACCACCACTAACCCAAAAACCATCTCCAGACGGTTTTTCATGAAATTTTGTGGCTAATGTTCCTTCGATCTGTAAACCACCGAACCGCGCGGCAGGTTGCACGGCAGTAACTGTCGCAAGTGTTTTGTTTTGGTCATGGCTATCAATCAGAGCTTTTATATCTATGTCAGAAACACCATCACCGTAGGTTAGGCAAAACCGAGAATCAACATAATCTGAAATACGTTTCAGACGTCCACCCGTCTGAGTATTTCTTCCCGTATCGACCAGTGTGACCTTCCAAGGCTCACCAGACATTCGACGAATTTCCATGTCATTGTTTGCAAGATCAATTGTAATATCAGAAGTATGCAAGAAGTAGTTAGCAAAATACTCTTTGATTAGGTATCCTTTGTACCCACAGCAGATTACAAAATCGCGTATCCCATGAGCATCATATATTTTCATGATGTGCCAAAGAACTGGAAAGCCACCGATCTCAATCATCGGTTTCGGCTTTAAATGGGACTCTTCGCTAATTCGGGTCCCTAATCCACCCGCAAGAATTACTGCTTTCATTTGAACACCTTTAAAATCAGGTCATTATTGTAATCTTCCAGGCTAATGCAAGTCCAAACGCTCAGTTTAAAGTAAACTCAGGCAATTGAAAATCCATGGAAAAAGCATAGTTAAATTTTTAAAGCGCAGGCATGCATTATGCAAGTTAATTGAATTTTAGAATTTTTTTGCAAATCTCAACAAAGCCTTTTCCTCCTTTTAAGTTGGCAACATATTTAGGCAGATGTGTCATTTCAGATTGAAATTCTTTAACATTTGCAACCCCAAAAGAATTTGGGAAAAACTCGAATAATGGCTCGTCATTTGGGCTATCACCGCAGAAAACGAATTCATCTTTTCTAAGATCAAGGTCAATATCAAAAATTTCTTTTGTAAAAATTCGAGTCATCTCCAGTTTGTTGTAATCACCAAACCAAGCATTCACATGAATTGAAGATATTTTAGCAGTAGCTCCCGACCGAACAAAAATTTCTTTAATTTTTTTTACTGCTTCGATCGGCAAATCTGGGACATCTTCGCAAAAATCTATGGCAAGATCGGATACGCGAGAGAATTGGTCACTGGAAACTGCACATCCAGCAACCTCTTTGAGAATCTTTGGTTTAATTTTTTCAAGTTTTTTACGGCCTTCCAATCTCTCTTTTTCATTTTGGATATATCTTCTTATCATTTTCTTTTTTTTGTGATCATAAGAAAAGAAGAAGGCGCCATTTTCGCCAATTACACCTTTCACAGGCCAAAATCGAGCGATCATATCACACCAACCTGCAGGCCGGCCAGTTATTGGAATGAAATCTATGCCGCGCTCAGATATATTTTCTATAGCTGAGTAAGCTTCTGCGCTAAGCATACCGTTTGTTGTTATGGTATCATCAATATCACTAAAAATACCTCTTAGAGATTTACGCAGATTATCTGGAATTTGATCTAGTGGTTTCAATACGGATCCTTAAATTTAACTTTTTTCAGCGTAAATAAAACTTGCTCGTGGCATTATTATTGAGCTAAGTAGTATCTTTTTCAGTAAGCCAACTATGATCTGGATGATTTTTAAATCGCCACTTCCTTATTGGGCCAGCCATCACATTTAAGTAGTACATCTCATATCCATAAGGTACAGCACATGGATGATGACCCTTAGGAACCAATACAACATCGTGATTTTCTACTGTCATTGTCTCATCAAGAGAGCCATCTTCAGTGAAAACTCTCTGATGCCCATAGCCTTTTGATGGATTCAAACGGTGATAATATGTCTCCTCAAGATAGGTCATATTTGGGAAATCATCCTCATCATGTCGATGTGGAGGATAAGATGACCAATGACCCGACGGCGTAAACACCTCGGTCACGAGCAAGCTGCTTGCAACATCTCTGTCCTCCATCGCTATATTGTTTATATACCTGGTATTAGTTCCCTTTCCACGAGCCGTTAGCTCAATTCCTGTAGGACCCACCTGCGTAGCTTCATATTTTTTCGTACAAGGCGCTGAACAAACTGCAAGAGTACATTTTGTAGTGGGATCGACAAACCAATTAGTTTCACTGGAAACATAAATGCAATGCGGTGGAGATTTTTCAAACACATCCAAACGATCGCCAAGCACTCCAAACTTTTTACCGTCTGCTATGATTTCTGCGTGCCCTTCTACCAGAACCAAGATGACTTCTTTATCGAAAGTTTCTTGTCTTATTGACTGGCCCTCTTCCAATAAATACAAATCGAAACCCACATAA
>Ga0315315_10003779_pt1 | contig 13940 bp, 8 predicted proteins | sample M140m3416metaG_FD_203699 | JGI IMG/M metagenome (GOLD analysis project Ga0315315, IMG submission 203699) | Ammonia-oxidizing marine archaeal communities from Monterey Bay, California, United States - M1 40m 3416 | ecosystem: Environmental > Aquatic > Marine > Intertidal zone | place: USA...
TGGATAGACAAAAGCGTTTTATTAAACCATGAAACTAAGTGGCGTGGTTTTGCTCACTTCACGTTTGGTGGTATACTGCAAAGCTACACTGAAAACAGAAGCACCGGTGGCAACCCGCTTTATAGTGTAAAGTTAAGCGATCCAAGAGAGATATTAGCCAACACTCAGGTGATATTAAACAACTATCAGGGCACTACTTTTGACAATAAGAATTTGTATAATGTTTATGGTTTTTTAGAGTACGATATTAGCGATGATCTGCTTGAAGAATTTGAAACAAAAATGAAGAAGAAGAATTTACTTACAAAGTCTATTGACAAAAAGGGGAATGTAGAATTTGAGGGTAATGACGTATACGTATTTGATGCCTCTGAAGATGGGGATAGTCACATTCCAATCTTTAGTAAAGATCACAAAGGTGAACTTAAGGTAGCGAGAGTTAGCGGCGAGTTTCCAATAACTGGCCAAGGATTCTCAAGAAGATCCGAAAATGGAATACCTTGGTACAGAGTTGAGCAAGCGTTAACGAAAATGTTCAACTACAAAGATGAGATGCCACATGAATATGGAGGTGCTGGTTTTGGTGGCACTATAGATTTTCGTGGCTATAACTATGTGGTTGATTGGGGTGGAATTCCAACTGAAGAAATACCAAAGACTTATTATTTAGATTTCGACAAGCTATCAATGATGGAGCTTGCACAGGAACTTTGCGACGTTTTAAGTAGAGATTTATACGTATCTCTATTACCCGTTATTGATCATCCCTCCTGCGAATTTTTATACGAAGAAAATAAGAAGGTTTTACAAAAAGCTAGGCAATGGCCCGAAAATTCCCCGCAACGCCAATTAATTCTTGGTAGTGGATTGACGGCTGGTATAATTAGAATAGACAGCATAGACAAAAAGAAGCAACCCCAATACGGTGCCATTAAAAAGTATTTGACGGATTTAGAACTAAACGATATCTATGTTGAAAATAGAGATGTTGGCTTTGAGGTGTCTAATGTAACGACAGATAAGTTTATCGTTGGTGCCCAAGAAGTAGATATGTATTATTTCAACACTCTTAGGGATAGAGATACTTACTTTCAAAGACTGGAAGATCATGGGGATGCTGTTGGCAAAGCCGGATTACAACAAATAAACCACGACAAGTGGACGATAGAGACAAATCAAAACCAACAAGTCTTGCCATTTTATGGCTTTCTTGGCGACAAAGCAGTTACAATTCCCAGAGGTTTTGGGTCTTATCAACAGATACTCTTAGACACAAGAGGTCTGGACGCACACGGTGTTGGAGCTTATTACGTAGCTACAGAAATGGAGCTAAGAGCGGCAGCAGTAGGTTATAAAAACTGGTCAGAATTTTTATACACTTATAATGAAATTTACATCCAAGAGCTGACTGATAGTATGGGTTTTTATGCCTCCCTTTCAGATGGTCTTACCGATGTTGTAGCCGGACTAAATGATCAATTAGATGATGATAGTCCTATAAAAGAGCAGTTGTCTAAACTCACCGAGGGTAATAGAAAATTTGGTGTTTCTGTTCCTAGGTCTGTTTGGAATTCTGGAAAGAACGATGAAGTCTCTATTGTAGAGGAAACACATGGCGACGGCGAACCAGTCATGGAAGATCCAGATGAAGATGGGGTAGAGACGCAAAAGACCACAGAGGTTGGCGGTGCGTTTGAAGGCAAGATGGAGAAGGGTTATCCAGCCAGCCCTTGCAACCCACCCTACGGATATCCCCTTTATTATAAGCGTGCTGAAAAAATAGGCTTACCCAAGGCTGGTTACTTGAAGGTGATAGGTCAAGCACACTCCGTGATGACCAACATGAATAACCTACAAGACATGCAAAGGAAAGACAAGCAAAGATTTTCTTACGTAAAGAGCATGGCGGGTGATAGTATAAGAAGAATAAGGGCGTTGATAAAAGAGAAAATTAAGAACAAAGAGTTTGTGCCCGATGCGAAGCCAGAGGCCTTAAAAATAATCGAAGAAGACATTGCTATCCTAGAAGCGAGAATTAAAAAAATACAAGAAAATGTTGCTCAAGAAGCAAAAGACTTAAAGAAGCTCAGAAAATCTAGAAAGATACAAATAGCAAGCCTAAAAACTCATGTAAAAAATTCAATTGGTATAATAAAAGAATTAAACCGTAAAGCTCTAGAGGGTGAAAAGAATGCAAAGAAAGTATTTAACTTTATCAAGAAAGTTGCAGATGAAAATTTAGGTAAAAAGTTCTTAGTGAAAATACCAAGGGGTTGCAATGTTAACTGGAATGAAACTTTAGAATTCCTTGACCCCGGTAAACCTTGGGACATCGTGAAGGGGCCGTACGGATTTAAACCTCAACCTATCAGCACAACGCCAGACTTTGAAGACAAAAGCGTATATTGGCAAGAGCAAAAAGAAGAATTCAAGAAAATGGCTGAGTTCGCTGAGAGGTCTGGGCCAGTTTCAAATGTTTTAGAGGGTTCTATTTGGCCAACTAAATCACAGGCTCATTGGCATTATCTAGACGTTGATTCGATGGGTCAAGAGGCTGGAAGACGATTTGCCAAACATCTGACACATTTTGGTTCTGGGTATACGTTTGGTGCCTTGAAAAGCAATTACAATCCGATGTCTGAGAAGTGGGAACACAACTATACGCCTCAACCACAGGGTGGATTTTTTAATTACGCATTGTTTGACAAGAACATTCGTGCGGAAGAAGCAGATATTGCGGGGGTTAAAGAAAAAGAATTACCGCCCGCTACACGCCAGTTGTTTGCACCTAAGCTTATGGATAAATTGATTTCAGATGGAAACAGAGTTCAGTGTTATGTCAGATATGACCATAGTCAAAACTTAGACTTAAGTAGTATCAATGCTAGTGATTTAGAGCAGCAAACCATTGGTAAAGATGGTATCATACCTGACTTCTTAAACACTCTTCCAAACTTACATCCAGAAAAGAAGGGTGCGTTGGATGAAATACAAGATAAGTTAGAGCAGGATAAAGAAGACGACAAGCAGGTAGATTCAGTCGCCTTTGTAAAGTGTGAAATTGATGAGAGGCTTTATATGCCACCCAAAACCATTGGTGGCCAAGCTACCGTTTGGGCTGAAGACTTTGTTGTAGCTTTAGCACCACAACCATACGAGGTTGTATGGGTAGACGGCGAAAATGAATATGAAGGATGTAAGGTTCCTAAAGAGGTCAAAAAAAGACCAACTCCTATATTCGCAGTAGAAAATGGTGGATTACTAACAGACGGCGGCGAGTCAGAAATTGAACAAACTGATTCCGAAGGTAATCCAATTCCAGATGAAGAGAACGAAGAAGAAACCAAAAAGGAAAAAGTAACCCCGAAAGACGCACACAAAGTACGTTGGGATGATTTTGACAGAAAGTATAGTGAAACATATAAAGAGTGGATAATAAAAACTGAAGAAAAGGATCTTGATTCTAAGCATGTTTACGCCTTAATCACTGTTCCGGGTAGAATTATGCCCACTGTAGCTTCAAGGTATGTGGAAACCTCGACGGTAAACCCACATAAAATTTCAAACGCAATGACTCAAGATGTTGTAAAAATAGAGGAGTTTAAAATGCCTCTTAGCTTAAACCACAAAGATACATCTATTGATTGCAACAATTTACCAAGTGGCGTTGAATTTTCGTTTGCAGATATTTCTAGAGCTATCGAGGCACAAAAGTTAGCCGTAAAAGGCATCGGGTTATCTAGTAATGGAGATGGAAGCACCCTTGCGTTCATAGCTCCTTCACCAGTGTATCCAGACTTGGTTGCTTTACCACTCATGTCTAACGAAAGATGCTATGGCCCTTGGGTTTCTTCTGCTGCTGAGTTTAAAGACAAGAAAGGTAAAGTAGTTGCTAGCTTTGGCGAGATAGGCGGTAAGGTTGAGTTTGAGAAAGATGAAGGCCTTGCTCCTTGGAGTTATGCTGGCTATCGCCTAATGGACGAAGCCGCAAAGTTAAAAACTAAATTTTCAAATAGCCTTTTGTTATTAACAGAAAGGGGTTCGTTCTCTTATCCTTCTGCACCGATTGACGTATCTTTAGCTAAAGCACTTAGAGATAGAGGGCCGCTTGTAACTTCTATCAGCGTCAATGTTACTGAAAGCTCTATAAAAACTTCTGTTAAATTAGATTTGTACACATCACAGTTTGGAAAACTCCAAAAGCAAAAAGAAATAGCAATAGCACAAATTAGTAGAGAAAGACAAAAAATATTAGACCAAAATAATAACTTAAAGAGAAGAGGCATGGCCAAGGGTGCCGCAGACATGGATCTGCTTGGTACCTTTAAAAAGACTGCCGGTTCAGCCATATCCGCTGCGGAACAATCTAAAGAAATATTTACAGCACTAGAGAGGGGTGACGTAGAGAAAGCCTCTGAAATAACCATTTCTGCCGCTCCTGAAGAAGTAACCTTTGATGGCAGTCCAGAGTTTAAGGTTATATCAGAAAACTTTAATGGAGTATCTCAAACACAGTCCCAAATACAGGAAATGGGATCACTGTTTGAAGACGAACTTGAATTTAAGGATGCGATGGATAAGACAGCCGGTGGATCTATACCGGATATATTCAAGGGAGTATCAGACGATCCGTTCAACAAATACTTTGCTAGTAGGCGGATTAATAACCAAGTCAAAAAGAATAGACGGACATTTGGATAGGAGTTAAAAATGCCAGATAATGTTACCACCGACATGATGGACAGCTATTTTAATAGCAAACCAAAAGATTTTGAAGAAAGTCCATTACATAAAATAACAACTGATCATCCATATATGGCCACCCTCGGCTTATCCGTGATGACAACAGGGATGCTATATAGATGGTGGAACAAGCAAAATGAAAAGGGTGAATATGTAAATCATAAATATTTTGCAAAAGATCCTGCCAGTATACAAAATAAAACTAATCCAAAAATAATTCTGTTAGGGGAAGACCTCTCCACTAATAAGGATAAGGCTGGACCCGGAGCAGATCAATTTTCTTTCTTGGCTTGGAGAAGAGAAACAAACGGTGCTGGCACTTACCACAAAAAATATGCAGATGGAGGTCATTCAGAACTATGGAACTTCGTTCAGGGCGGAGACAACGAAGCTGGACAACCAAGAAATTATTCATATTCAGAGCTGAAGTTAGATGAGTACGATGATATATTTTTAGAGGCAGACCCTACTGATCCAGATGGGTTTAAAAAACAAAACGTGTGGGAAATGGTGGATGGTAAAGGTCAAGAGCAAGACATACCATTTCTCGGTGTAGGACCAATAACAAATATAATCGCTCTTAATGAATATGTAGACAACCTAGACAACAGCACGTTTGACAGATCATCGTGGAGCCAAACAGAGTTTGCTAGACTTGAATTTATAAATGATATTCAAGCTAGTAAGAATGTATGTGTTGAGTGGAGTGGCTACATACCTTTTTACATAAGTACAGCTAAAGGCGATATTGATCCCGCTACAGGTTTAGAGAAAGACACATTTGTTTGTGAAAGATCTGACTGGGTTAAGTTTAAGCTGCATCTTTTTGACAGTAGTATGGATACGTCTTCAAATCGTGGTATAGCTATGGCTAACCCCACGTTTGCTGCACCGCCCGTGGATTCGTTAGGTAGAAAATATGCAATTAGAGAAGATGGAAGGTTCTCTGCTTTTCCAGAGGGTTCGCAGTCAGCAGAAGTTGTAGCCGATTTAGACCTTACCTATAATGAGCATACAGGCAAGTGGGAAGCTGGTAGTAAGCAAATGGTTGCAACCGTCTCACAGACTATCCCACCAGCTAATGTATTGTCTTCTGATTCACTAAGAAATCTAACACCAGAAGAGATGCTAGCGTCTCCGAACGACCCTAATAGTCACATTATATTTGGTTCTGGTTCAGCGATACCGTTGAACATGCAGAATGGCAACCCTATGCAATGGACACCAAATTACGCACAGTCCTCAGAGACTGATATAAACGGTAAATTTTTACCAAACTGCCCAAAAGAGGGTACAGAAAAAGCTAGTCTTAGAGTGTTCAATGCAAGCTCAAAATCCTTAGATACAAATCAAATGGTTTTGTTAAATCAAATAGATGGTATTTGGTTTGCAATAGACTTTCCTTCGGGTATAGAGGGCGACACTGCTGTATCCGCTGGTTTTGACGGAAAATGGGAGTTCACTTATTGTGCAACTAATGTAGTTCACTTTTTTAGAGATTATGATTTTAAACTCATAAAACCTTTCGACGTACATGTTGGACTTCATAAGATATACTATTCAGGCGATGCTTTAAATCAAACTACTTACGAAAGTAGTCCCTATGACCCCCTTGATGGTGGTACCGATACCAGATATATTGCTGGCGGTTGGGCACAATTTACATCCTTCGACTTTATGGATGAGCAAACCGCTGGCTTGAGAGGTTTGGGGCCAAACGATTCAGCAGCTAAAAATAAAAACGGGCTTGTTATTACAAATTCTCAGGTAGATCCAAATGGGGAAACAGTCGTCTCTGATGGTAACGGAGAAAAGACGGCGGGCTTTTTTGGATGCATATTTCCAGATGGCTACAACTCTCAAGATATAGCAAAATGGAGGGTGGATAGGCAATACGATGCAGTTTCAAGAGTGCGTTATTCTGGCGGTATAGGCGGGTTCGATAAATATGAGTACGGATCAGTAAATAGGGGTGTCGCTTTAGATTACTTTAACGGTCAAGCTTTGAACACAGAAATCTGCATAGCAAAAGATGTTAAACCCTTCAATGACGGAGTAGCCAGACACGATTGGATTGCTGGCGGACAACATAAAGATGGTAACGGTGTACCAGTTCCCATATTTAAAGATGACGATACTAGCCTGTCTCAGCTTCCCGCCGACATAGGAACTAATGCTTCCCCCGGAGGTGATAATGGACAGCCGATTAAGTCAATTGTATATTTAGATCATATACTAAAAGCAAGCACCGCTAATGCCGTTGAAGACAGAATTCGGGATTACTTCAATTGGGGTCAACATTGGTTAGCAAAAAGTCAGCTTGATGGCAATGGTAAACAGGTTTACGAAGATCACTTAGATGAGGCGTCTAGTGCGTTTAATTTTAGACCATCCGTTCCAAACCACATTATGTTTAGACCCCTAAAAGCAGAGGCTTACGCACAATTTCAAGACAAAATGTATATTCCAGATGCAGAAGCAGGCGGTAGGCAATGGATGCAACAAAGTATAGCCCAACGCATGAAGTCAAATGTTCCAGCGGGAGCTGAATTAGCCAGAAAAAGAGAGTTTGAAATTTCCCAAGCAAATAGTCCATTTTTATGGAGTAACGCTGGTATGCTTGGTCAATTAACCTCCCTATGGAATTTTCATTGGGGGTTAATGTGGAATATTGACATACCTTCGTATGACACAAAGGGGGCAGACTTCAAAATAAGTCCTAAAGCTTATATTAAAGATGGTGGTACCGCAGGAAGATTTAGGGATGACTATTTTGGTTACAACACCAGCAATTTTACGGGAAACAAGTGGATGCATGGCGAGGCTCTCGGAGGTGCAAAGAGTGCTGGAACAAATCCAACTTGGAAAGATGTCGGTGATTATCAACCAGCCGGTGCTGTTGGAGTTATTGGTGCTGTTGCCACATGCACAGCCAACAGAAAAATAATGTGCCATACACAACAAACATTGGGCGTTTGGAGCGTTACGACCCTCAATACTTTTCTCAAAGAGGCCGCTTGGGGTAAAAGCAATGCTTATAACGGCTTTGGAACTACAAATCTGTTTGTCAAAGTTTATCAACATTGGCCTAGAGAGCAAACAATCTATGATCCTAGATGGTTCTGTGTTCACCATTTTAATGCCGGTGTCACAGACTTTGTTGAACCTGCTTTGGCGGCTAACGAAGATAAGTATGTGAAGAAACGTAAGGTTGTAACTCTTTCTCAATCAAACGCGGCGGGCGAAACAAAGCAGTATGAATATTTTGTGAATGAACCTACATACGACATCGACATAAGAGTTCCAAGCTGTAAAGAGCTAGCGGCGAACTTAAAAGAAAGAGATCCAAATGTTCCGGGATCACAACTCAATCTGCCGGTGACGGTGGCACAAGGTGGTAGAGTTTTTGGTACAAAAACGGTCACGGGAGGGAACATCCACGAAGCACTTGATAGGCAATATTGGAACATAGACACAAGAAGAAGAGCAAAACTTTTACCATATAAGTATCGGCAAGACACGGTGACGATCCCACGATTAAGAATTGTACTTCCTTCTTATGACTTGGGCGTGGTAGATGATGGCCAAGGAAATAAAGAAGAAGTTGTTTATAAAAATGGTGGATATGCTATAAGATACAAGGGTACAAGCACTATCATTGATAATGTTGAGTATCTTGATACTGAAGCGATACCGTTTTATGATAAAGCAGAAGCAGATCCAAACAAACGAAACAAGACTTTCAACTGGTTCAACAACGGTTCTTCTGACGACATCATGGTTATGATCAAGAATCCCGGCCAAGACTATAAAATTGGAGATACATTCACTGTTGCAACTACTGTGGGGACAGATTTTCTAATGGAGGTTTTCGCTGTAGAAGATCCACAAAATGACCCCACTGGAGGTAAAAAAAGGATAAAAGAACTTAGGGTTAGATCGACAGGTAGAGACTTTGAAAATACTGGCTTTACAGACACTCACAAGGATAGAGACATATCCAAAGCCTCTACAGGTGTTTCAGTATTTAATGGCGGATCTCAACCATCTGAGAATGGAAAAGGGCTTAATTGCCAATTTACGCAGGGGACGGTTTGGTACGTCGAACGGATCGACGATAAGCCGCTGATAGCAACTGGAGCTGAACAAATCAGAATCTCCGCCAAGTCAAACGCACAGGACGACGGAGATGGATCTGCCCCCGTCTTTGGCCTAGATACTAGCGATTTTGATCAAGATATCGACATAGCGAATCCATCTTCAGACAAGAAATATGACCTATTTTTCCACTTTCACAATGACATAAGTCATACATGGATGCTGCAAGACTTCAAGAACAGCGTCTCCAGATGGGGTAACGATGAACAACACATTGACCTCACAATATCCGTAGATTAATTTTAAATTTAACTATTTTTCGTGTATAATATTATGAACTTCTATAAGGAGGGTTTAAATAATGGCTGAAATTAAATTTTATGCTAATGAAACAAGCATAACAGAGCCTGAACATACTACGCTAATTGAGCACACCGCTTCTTCCGGAATTGGTTTTTTTGGTGGCTCTTTTGGTATTTCTGTCCCCGTAGGACAGTACCAAAGCACTACGTATGTAACTAATGGTGATGGAACCGCTAGTGGAATTAGGCTAAAAAACACAAAATATGTAGCTAGTACCACTATACCAAACAGTGGAGTTTCTTCCAATGGCGGTAGTATCATTGGTCTATCTGGTATGCCCAATTACTACGCACCATTGAATATTAGATTTACTCATAATGAAAAAGTTAGAGTTCAGAACTGCAAGATGAGAATCTTTGACAGGAATGATATATCTAAACCAGCCAGCGGTGTTAGCACCAAAATTTTTGAGTGTCGTCACCCTCAGCCAAACGAGGCTCATAATGGTCAAAGCGGCACCTTGGCTTTTCGTGGTATAGCAAACTATGGATGGAGTGAGTTCGACCCCACTGAAGCACAGTTTGATTTGGCGTTCACCGCATCTCCGGGTATGAGTGGACTAAACACATCAGCCGCTGAAACTCTTCCTTCAGGCCTCGCTGATGGCACTATCAACTGGCTAACAAACGATGGTGCTGCACATGAGAGCACAAGACACGATTGGTTCGTTGCCATGAGTGCTTCTCCAGACAGCATAGGAAGTAAAACCCAGTATGGATTATACTTTACTTTAGAATATCTATAAACTTTTCTATTTAATGGAGAGACAAAATGGCAGACTTCACACATAAGAACACAATCAAATACGTCTACAGTGACGGCGGAACAACAATCTCAAAGGAGATTTCTAGATCAGAGTCAGATGGTGCTCAGATTCAAGTTAGTCAAGCTGTAACAACGGATGCAAGCACTGAGACTACAGTACTCAGTATTCCGGGCTTTGAATTTGCATTAGCTAATACAGCTAAATCTGTTTACATCAGACTTGACGGCTTCGACGGCACTCTTAAAGGCGGTGCAGGCGGAACTACAACTATGGTTGCCCTTGAAGATGGCATCCCTTACGTTTGGTCTAATAATTCTGGAAACAATTTTCCACAGGGTGCTACCAACCCAATGAAAGACTCTACAGACGCACTTAAGATTCATCCTGACGCTGGTGCTGGAACCAGCACTGCTGGTACTTTGGTTGTCAAGGTTCTCTATAACCCAGAGTAATCTCTGATTTAAAAAAGAAATTAAGGGGTAGCCTAGTGCTGCCCCTTTTTTATTTATAAGTGCATAAAAAAAGAGGTGACTTTCGCCACCTCTCTTCAACGCTGTCCCCAACGTTTTATTCATTCTTTTCCGTCTTAGGGTTCCACTTAACCCACCCACGATTAGGTAGCCAGTTTCCTTCGCTATCCTTGCGTTTGGGGAATAAGCCTCCGCCCTTTTTCATAGAGCCGAACGACAGTCTTGCACCGCAGTCTGCACAACGCAGTTCGTAGTACAAGTTTTCATCCACGTTTCTCACAACAAATTTAATGTTGGTAGATCCGCACTTTCCACATGTGTCTTCCTCGAAAACCTCTTGGAATTTAGCAATCTCACCAAAGATATCTCTTTGTGAATCGCCTTCAAGCTCGACACTAAGCTTGCCGTTTTTTGTTTGATAAGTAACTTTCATTAATTTCTCCATTCTGCTACATAAGCGGTGATAGAATCAGGAATCAAACTCTTGTCTTGTTGATAATCGTTTAGTTTTTTAATTGCGTCACTTGCTTGACGCTTATCAATCTTTCTCTTTACATTTACTTCAAATACCTCGCTAAAAAATTCCGCTACATTAAGATTGAGTTGCTTACATTTTGAGTCGATAAAGTTTGCTTGAGCATCACTCATCCTATAGGAATCATCATACTCACCTTCTGTTTCCACTCGCTTTGTTTGACTAATACTCTTTACAATACTTGCTGTATCTTTCTTTGTCATCTCCTCAGCGGCCACAGTTCGCAGTCTAAGAGCCTTTCTTAAAGCCCTGCCCTCTGCACGGGTAGCTGCTGTAGCTGTGTTAAAAACGCAAAACATGTCGTCTGTGTTGCCTTCCCAGCTATCAGCCACATCAGAAAATACTGATCCGTCCGCAAAGATGACTTCCCAAATAACAGTAGCTCTACCAACCTCATCGCCACTACTTGGGGGAAAAACTTGAGTTGGTTTACTAGAGACAATTTGTCCTAAAACCATCTCAGAAACTCTTCGTAGACCTGCACATGTTGGCCTTCCATCAAAGAGTTCATTAGGAGCAAAAAGCTCAAGTATATAATCATTCCATTCTGGAGAAGTTATACTGGGAGCATCGTCCATAATTACATCCTTTACACTTGTGTCTGTGTTGCTTGGTGTTTGCAATTCAATATCCTCAAACAAATCATTTTCCTTCATTTCAATCATTATTCAACCTCTATAAAACGTTTAGATCTAGTCGGAAATTTCTTATTAATACTCTCTAAATTATTTAACACTAGACCAAGTAACTCTTCTCTTTTGGAGAGCGACTCTTGACCTAGTGATTTTACCCTTATAACAACGTAGCCCTTACTCAAAAGCGTACCACTCTTTCTAAGGTCAGCGTTGATCTGCTTTTGAAGTTTCTCTTCGCCCCATATTGGTAAGAAGTGAGAGGGGCCATCTACCTCTATTATAGTCTTTAATTCTCTGATGTACAAGTCTATTTCTAGTTTTTCTGAAGGAATAATCATTACATGTGATTCACATGTGTACCCATTGTTGGAAATAGCTTTTTGTATAAATTGCTCTAGTTTCGACCCGTGTGTAGCCGCCATTTGTATAGCTGCTATACCCTTTGATCTCATGTTTTCTTTTTGTTCCGAAGTCATGTTCTTCCAATTTTTCTTGGCTATCTTTGACCTTCTTTTTCGCTCTTTATCTGTCATATCTTCCCAGTATTCCACTAGGCTGCTACTAATCTTTATTCTTTCATCTCTGGATCTCTTTCTACCCATAGTTGGATGAGAACTTCTACCCTCGGCTAGAGCGGTTTTTTGAGCTTGGCTTTTGTCTTTTAGCGGTTGACCGTTCTTAATTAAGGTACGTCTTATTTTGTTCGGATATGTGTCCAGCAGCTTCGCTATTTCATAAGTGCTTTTATTCTGCTCGTTATACATATTGATTACTTTTTCGTCAAACTTATTCATGTTACACCTCTAATACCTTTTTAGCATTTAAAGTTCCTATTACTTTAGCCTCTTTGCCAGTCAATCTTTTGTATTCTCTTGCGTCTTCTTCGCTCTTAGTAATAACGGTAACGTTTGAAGGTATACTCAAAAGACCCATAACGCTATCCTTCTTGCCACGCTCAAATGCACCCTCTGTATACAGAAAGATTAATTTAATTTTATTTACAACGCTTGAGGCCAATCTTAACAGATTCAAGGATGTAACTACTAGCGTTCCAGAGAAAGACCAAAGCTCTGTTGAATTAAATAACCCAAATTTGGTTGCGTTTGGGTTAAAGTCTACTTCATTATAAAAAAGACTAGCGTCGTCAACCATGTCTTTTTCTACAGCCTCATTTAACGTATTATAAACTTCTGTATTTAGTTGAGAATTACTGGTGTTAAATATGTAAAAACCTAAATTCATTTTTGTTCTCCTAGAAACCATTCAATGGTTTGTTTAAGACCTGTTTGTAGATCTGTTTTCGCTTCAAATCCCAATCTCTCCTTAGCTCTTGTAACTTCTAGACACCTCCTTGGTTGACCGTCAGGCTTATCACTTTCCCAAGTAATAGTACCCTCGTAGCCCATCTGCTCGCCAATCTCAGTTACTAGATCCATAATGGTTATTTCTTTACCTGTTCCGATATTTATTGGTTCGGGGCCGACATCTTTTTGTATTGCTAATTCGATTGCTTTGCAACAATCGGGTGCATACAGAAATTCTCTAGAAGCCTTACCGGTTCCCCAAACAGATACCTCACGCTTACCTTCTTTTATTGCTTCATAAAATTTTAGAATGAGAGCGGGGATAACATGACTACTAGTTAAATTAAAATGATCATGAGGGCCATACATATTAACCGGTATCAAGTTAACAGAATTCATATTGTACTGTTCATGATAAGTTTCTAACAGCTTCATAAGGGCTTTCTTGGCGATTCCGTAAGGAGCGTTAGTTTCCTCTGGATAACCATCCCAAATTTCAGCTTCTGTGAATGGAACGGGAGTGTGCTTGGGGTAAGCACACACAGTTCCCAAAAGTATAAATTTGTTAACCTCGCATTTTCTAGATGCTTCAATCATATTGGCACCCATGATGAGATTCTCATACATGAACTTGCCGGGATTTTCTTGATTGGCACCGATACCCCCAACGCTGCCCGCTGCGTGAATTATCACATCAGGAGAAGATTGATCTATCAAACGGTGACACGTATTTTGATCACGCAGATCCCAAAAACTAGAACCTATAGAAGCTACTTGATAGTCCCTCTCTTTAAGAAAAGAAGTCAAGTTTTGCCCTAAAAATCCTGTTCCTCCGGTTAACAATACCTTCATACTACCACACCATCCCTGAAGCGTCGTTACTGTCGTCATCAGAATCGTCTTCAGGCTCTTCTTCGACAGGCTCCTCTTCGACTTCTTCTCCGTCTACAGTACCAACGATTGATACACCAACGCCAGTTACTTCTGGCACATCTTCGGGTGCGATTGTTGTAGCCTCTACAATAG
>Ga0315315_10003780_pt1 | contig 13940 bp, 14 predicted proteins | sample M140m3416metaG_FD_203699 | JGI IMG/M metagenome (GOLD analysis project Ga0315315, IMG submission 203699) | Ammonia-oxidizing marine archaeal communities from Monterey Bay, California, United States - M1 40m 3416 | ecosystem: Environmental > Aquatic > Marine > Intertidal zone | place: USA...
GTCTTGCCCTCAAGGGAAAATTTTGGTCAATGAAAGTTTTCTCTACCAAGGGTCGTCGACGCGTTCTTCGAGGAGGCCGTCTGATTGTCCTCTGGTCACTTGTAGGCGTAATGATTCTCTTGCTATTGCTTGGGCCAGGGCGCTTGGTCTACGAATTTCTGGCATGGTTTTGGTCGTAAGACGAAACTTCCCACATGCTCTGTCCTCACCCTTCCTCAAGAGGCCTTTCTTCATCCGGCAGAAGCTCAAATGCTGACAGGCGAAGCGGCGTCGGGACACCTTCAGACGGTGATCGAAGATATTCCCAACGGCTTTCATGTGAGTTATTAAAACCCACGAAAATACCAACAACGGTGACACCTTCCGCAGCAGCTTGAGCGAGAAGCCTCACTAAGCCGTCATCCCTAGTCGTGCTTCCCTTGCTTGTAAATTCATTGTGACGCGGGCGTATGTCTTGATGCCACAATCCAGACTGCCGACAATAATGCACTGCCTCACGATGCGTACGGAACAGGGGTAGAAACTGAAACGCTTCGCCTGTGACCCGTCGATGTGAACCAATCAACTGAGGCCGCCCAGTTCGCACAAGATGCCACTCTGCTTCAGACATAGAATACTCCTTTGACACTCTATAGTAGACCTCCGTTGGAGGGCGGCTACAACTGTCGAAGCATTCCCACACAAGACCTGAGACAACGATCGGCGTTAAGATCACATGGAAACTGTTCAGCTCATTCTTTTTACAGTAATTTGGACATGCATCTGGGTTTTTCCCCTAAAGCCTCTCCCCCGTACATTTGAAATCATAGCTGGCCTGATTCCTTTTTGTGCTTTTAGCCTGCGTGTCTTTGCTGGTTTTTTTGTGACTGTTCCTCACGGTGACCCGGTTGGAGATTGTGTGAGGCCCCTGACTGACTGGGTTCTTGGGGCAGGGAGCCCGTCATACCAATTGGTTCTTGACGGAACGATTGCCGTAGGCCTTCTCTGGTTTGCACAGGCATTTCATATTCCGTGGCACAGCCGACTTGCCACTTCCTGGATTTTTCCTGCCGTGGCTGCTGCAAGCATTGCAACGCTTTCATTAACTGGGCTACCTCTCCAAGAATATCTTGCAAACAAAGCACCTACTCCCGTCCTGGCTCTGGCCCTTGCGCTTGTGCTCAGCACCATTCTGTGGTGGACACCGGGGCCGCACTCGATGGCGACGCGTCGGAATGCTGCCATCGCACTGATTAGCATCATACCGATTGCTGTAATCATTCTGGTTCTGGTGACGCCTTTTGTTGTCAGTGTTCCGCATGACCAGCAGGCACAGGTGAGGTCTCTTCTCACCCTTGGGACAGGGTCAATCAGTGCCTTCGTTGGATATCAATTCAATCCGTTCCGGGCAAACCGAAGCCGCCTCCTTTTTGCGCTTGTTGTGGGTGTCTCCGTCGGAGCGGTTGGAGCACTCTATTTTTCGACTGTTGCAATCTAACCCATTCCTTTCAATGAGCTATTGGCTGTCGTCAACTAATGATTGCTCTATGTTGACCGATTCGATTTCCAAATTGAATGCACCTGCCTTTTTATCACTTAACATAAAACCAATTCCACTAATTTGATCTGGAGACAATGGACCCTTGTTCTGAACCCGTCTTCCAAAGGAAGTTGGCGTGAAGTCTTCAAGAGGAATGACTACCTCAGTCCACTTTCCAGCCACTGTCGGGAGAGATGCACGGTATGAAAATGCCATTCTTCGTGTTTTCGGATACAGGTTGAAAATATATGTGCGGCCGTCACCCTTGAGTTTTACACGAAACCCATCTTCGGGCCCCATTTCAATATCCATCCGCCCTGAACGAATTGACGCAAAGCCACCATTGTTCTCGAGTGATAACGTTCCAGAAAAGTTCATTCCGTTTTCATCGGATCGTCGTAATTTACCGACCGATCGGCCACCCATCACTCCATCATTTACAGCGCTCCATCCCGTTGCCTGCTCACTATTCCGGAAATCAATTAGTGTGCTCTGCCCAGCGGGAGCCGCTACTTGGGCCGAACAAAGAGTGATTAGTGTTGTCCAAACAAAAAGCATATTCATAGCTGCCGCCTTATAAGGATTGGAGTGAAACTACATTCATTTGCGTAATTGCCAGTTGCAAACACGTCGCAATGGAAACCCAAATCAAATACGGAACTTGGACAACGGCAACCCACCTGTGATACCGCCAGATCATACCCATTCCCAATACAATTGTCGTCAGTACAACCACAATATCGAATGAAGCAAGGACTAAACTCCGCAACCCAAATAAAATCGGTGTGAACGCCAAATTCGCAACAAGATTGACGGCAAAGGGCAGGGCGACGGCCAAAGGAATGGCGCCCCGTACTGCTTTCAAAAAGACATAACTGAAACTGATTACGATAATTGGATAGAGCACCTGCCAAATGAAGCCGATCGTCTCTGGCTGTGGCGTCCACACTGGTTTTTCAAGACTCTCATACCATTGCATCCATGCCATTGGTAAGACCCTTTCCAGAATTACGTCTTTCCTTCACACTGTAGGTGAAGCCAGTCCAGTGGTGTGGGCAGGTTCACTTCCTAGAAGATCTATCAACACCCCGTGGTTCACTTCAATTTCTTCGTTTCCCTGACAGAGGTCTTTCCATGCCCATATTCATTCTCCGGCCATATTTATTCTGCTCGCACGAAGTTCTCTTCCAAGTCTACAAACACTTTATATCATTGCAGGAATTCTTGCCGTCATTGCAGGAGTCCTTTATTCCCGCATGTCAATGAGCTAGCTCTGGTCCCTTCAAAGATTTGACTTCACACTTGTTACTGATCACGGGAATTGTGACTATCTTGCACGGATTCTCGACCTAATCCTTATCCGCGCACGGCTCCGTCAGTCCGAATTTTTGCGTTTTACTTCTATTACAATACAATTTTTATCATTGACCTGGGTAGAGGGGAATAAACCACGCGTATTCTGGGAGAGACACCATGTCTATGTTTCATCCATCAAAAGCCACTCGGAGCAGCGGCTTTACACTCATTGAATTGCTTGTTGTGATTGCAATTATTGGTGTGCTGGTTGCACTGCTTCTCCCTGCAGTACAAAACGCACGGGAAGCAGCCCGCCGCTCGTCGTGCACAAACAACTTGAAGCAACTCGGCACAGCCCTTCATCTTCACCATGACACTCAGAACAAATTTCCACCTGGTGGAATCTGGTGGACAAACAGCCCAAGTAACGCAAATGCCTGGTCCAAAAATCGTGGCTCACTTCTTTACTACATATTGCCTTATCTTGAATTAACAACTGTATACGATGAATTTGATAACACACAAACCATCGCCTATCAACAATTTACTCCACCACCTGCGACTGGATCGCCGTATATAGCTGGCACGGTTATTGCAACTTTTCGCTGCCCATCCGACGATTCTCCACCCATGAACCGTGAGACCATTAACGGTATTGCCGCTGGCAACCTTGCAACATTTAGCTACGCTGCTTCGAAGGGTCCTACCCGAACTGGGAACAACCCCAAAGGCAAATGCCCCGAGCGAGCGGCATGGGACACCTACAAACTTAGCAAAAGCGACTGGGCCCCTGCTGGACCCTTCACCCGTTACGGCCGCGGATATCAAAGTACCTTCCGCGATATAAAGGACGGACTCTCAAACACTATTTTCATGGGAGAGGTTCGCAGTGACTGTACATTCCATATCATGAGAGGCTGGGCGCATTCCAGCTGCACTCAGGGAATGATAAGCACTGTCTACCCAATGAATTATGACAGTTGCACGCCGGATCAATCAAATGGCGCTTGCCGCTGGTGGGGCAACTGGAGCACCGAATTCGCTTTCAAGTCCCGCCATTCTGGTGGCGTCCAGTTCTGTTTTGGTGATGGCTCAGTCCACTTCCTGTCAGATAATATCGATCATTGGTCATATCAGTATCTTGGAGGAATGAATGACGCCAACGTTGTCTCTTTGCCTTAGGATAAACAGATGAAACTACACCTGTTCTCGAACAAGCCGAGGTGCTCCCTACCAGCAAATACAAAAAATAATTTTTCCAGACACATCCGTTCATGCATCGTTCTTGTAATTATTTTCATCATCTGGCCAACCATTGGGTGCGATAGTCCTCCAAACATTGTTCCAGTAAAAGGCACTGTTTTGCTTGATGGAAAGCCGCTCGTAGGTGCAGCTGTCCTTTTCCATCCAGCAGTTGATGAGAGACCGGCCGTTGGTATTACTGACGACCTTGGCACCTTTCACCTCACAACGAGAAATCAGGGCGATGGTGGTCACATTGGACTCAACAAGGTGTCAATCACGAAAGAGAGCGGCAAGCCTTCATTGAATGATACAGAGGAGGGAATCCAAGATTTCACACTAGTCACGCCGGCCCAGTATGCCAGCCCAGAACTCTCCGGTCTCCAAATTGATGTTTACCCTGGAATGAAACCCGTCATTTTGGAAATAACATCACAATAACGAAACCGTCGCCGTACATTATCTACCGCTCGACTAATTCGATTTTGTAACAGATAGCAATGTCATTCGGTACGACTGAGGGTGTTGTCACATACAGTGCATCATCTTCAACAACCCAGTCAATCTCTTCGGGAGAATCTAGTACTGTCACTCGTTTAATTTGGTTTTCACCGCCTCGATTTCCTCCAAGGCTTTTTATAGCAATTTTTTTCTTTGCGCCAGCCCAGCCCAACTGGATAGCAAACACGCAATTGCCTTTCCGCGTAAACCGAATGTTTTCACTAGTGTATTCACCACTCATCTCAACAAAATGACCACTTGATGTAAGCCGTTTCGGCCCTTCTCCATACGTCCTGAATGGGCGTGTTCCATAGATCGCCTCTCCATTTGCTCGTAGCCATGTTCCCATTCCCAGCAGGCTCTCACGCTGCTCATTCGGAATAGTTCCTTCGGCGGTCGGAGAAATATTTAACAGCAGGTTGCCATTCTTACTCACAATATCTATGAGCGTATGGAGCAGAACTTTTGCTGACTTGATATCCAACTCTTCCGTGTACGACCAGCTTCCTGTTGTAGTCCATGGCCCAGCGCTGATTGTGTCATCTGTCAGCCAAGCGTAGTCGGTAAGGTCATCGAGCCGGCCTTTCTCATAATCAACGATACCTACGTCAGCCGGAAGATCTTCCTGCTTATACGTAACCACCACGTCTTTATTCCAATCCTTGGCCGCATTGAAATACTCAGCAAGAAACTCTTTTCTTGATTTTTCTGGAATTCGATCAAGCCAGGAGTCGAACCAGATAAGGTCAGGTTCATAGTTATCGATAACTTCCGCCAGTAACGCCTGCCACATTTGAATAAACTTGGGCCATGGCATTGTGCCATAGAGTTTTCGAAGTGATTCGTCATCGGAACCGATCTTCTCGGGAGCTTCCCTCTCAAGATACTTCTGCCTTCCTAAATAATGCCAACGGTGTTTGTCTGGATCGCCCTCGGCAGCCCGACCCACTTTGGCATGGTGGAAGGTTGTAATGAATTTCATCTGTCTCTTGCGAATCGCACGAGCCATTTCCCCGACGATATCCCGTCGTGGCCCAATCGCCATGCTATTCCATGGTGTCACTGCAGAATCCCACATGGCAAAACCATCGTGATGCATTGCAACTGGGCCAGCAAACTTTGCCCCTGCAAGAAAAAAGAGATCCGCCCACTCCTCAGCATTAAACGATTGTGCGGTGAATAATGGAAACAGATTGTGATATTCAAAATCCTTTGGTTGCCCATATGTACGGATATGAAATTCATGCTCGCGGTATGTCTGAAACCCAATACCCTTCGTGGCTGCCTTTTTTGGCTTTGGCGGTTTTCCACTAACATGACCGTACATCGTCCGTGGGTAGTGCTCATTCCCAAAAGCCGGAACGGCGTAGGGCCCCCAATGAAAGTAAATCCCCAACTTCGCATCCAGAAACCACTCAGGAGCCTGCTTATGCCGTGCGAGTGATTTCCACTCAGGCTCATATTCTTCTGCGTGCGACAGAAGTCCATTGGTTAGATAGGTGGAGAAAATCACACTCACAAACAAAAAAGCTCGCAACGCTGTCATGATCGCACCCCTCTCGTAATGGCAATCAATTTATTTCTGCTTAAGCTTTATTTTCAGACAGTGGGCAAAGTCTGTTGGTTTTTTCGCTGGAAACGTTACTCGGAGCCCGTCAGGGTGTCGCTCCCAACCAAGTTCACTTGCGTGTCCGAGCATCTCTACAGATTGTATTTCACTAATTCGCCTATTCCCGGGCGCGAGAAGAGCGAGTTCAACATACTGCTTATTCTTAGGAGGCCACTTCAACACAAAGGCGTAGAGATAGTCACCTTTCACCGTGTAGCGAACGTCTTTGTATGTAAACGGAGACTCTTCAACAAAGTGAGGGATCTCATTGACTTTGCCCTCACCAAAATAGTGCCATGGACGAGTGCCATAGATACCCTCGCCATTTACGTCTAACCAGCCGCCTATATCCTCAAGAATTTGTGTAGCTGTTTTATCAAGTGTCCCGTCAGCTCGAATTGGAATGTTTAACAGCAAGTTTCCATTCTTACTGACGATATCAACAAATTTGTCGATCTGGAGGTCTGATGTCGTATAGGGCTTATTCACGTTATAACCCCATGATCCTATCGAATCATCTGTCTGCCACGGCTCTGAAAGTATGTGACTCGCCTTGCCGCGCTCGTAGTCGAGAGTTGTCATGCCATCAGCGTAGAGGCCCTGCCACGGCCGTTCTTTAACGCACATTACACCTTCCGGTCGAGCATTATAGAAATGGGCTATGAGATCCATTCCCGTTTGCCCATTGTCTTCGCCCCTAAAGGGCACCGCACAATCGAAATAGAGATGGTCGGGCTGGTAGTCATCAATGAGTTGTTCAAGCCGTTTTTTCCAATGCTCACGCCACACTTTTGGTGCATTCAGCGGCGCTCGTGGGTGCGTGCTCTGACCGTCATTCGGTGGATAGAGGCCTTTGCCAGTACCTTGCCCACCATCATAAGGAACGCCTTTTTTTGGCCCTTCTGTGTCAGACTGATTTGCAACATTCAGCCAGCTATAACTCCGTGACAAATGCGTTGTCACACCAAACCTCAGACCCGCCTTGAGTGTGGCATCTCGCCAAGCACCGATAATGTCTCGTTTTGGTCCCATCGCAACAGCGTTCCATTCATGATGTGTTGAATCCCATAGATCAAAGTTGTCATGATGAACTGCGCATGGTGAAAAATATTTTGCACCGGCACGCTTAAAAAGTGCTAACAACGCGTCAGGATCAAATCGTTCTGCCTTCCACAGTGGAATAAAATCCTTGTAACCGAATTCTGAAGGATGACCGTAGTGCTCAAGGTGATACGCATAGTCTTCGCCACCCTCTTCATAGAGTTTCCGTGCGTACCACTCACCACGCTCAACGACTGAATAGGGCCCCCAATGCAGATAAATACCAAACTTTGCGTCTCGAAACCATTCCGGGCACTGATAGTGCTGCAGTGATTGCACCGTGGGCTTAAACTGCTCGTCCGAGTACCCCTGTGTTGCAGCCAGCAGGCAGATCATGCCAACGATTTGAGTCATCCACTTTTTTGTCTCTCGTACCATCATTGTTGTTTCCACCTATTCTTCTGTTGAATGAGGTTTGATATCTGTGAGCTTGAATGTAAAAACATGATCGCAGGGCAGGTCATGAATTCCGAGAGTTGTAAGATCAATTTCGATCGTATTATCTACTCGTTTCCAAACCAAGGTTTTCTGTGAGCCGAGAAGTGACACCTCACTCGTATCCGAAGGCATAACATTTCGGATGATGAATGTTCCACCAACCGGCCAACCGGGAGTAAGTGCAAAAAGTGTATTTCCTTTTCTTGTGAATAGCGCTTCTCTCGATGCATTGCCAGGCTTTGGATCAATGGTCGACTCTGTAAGTGCACTACCTGTATGATGGTCCTCTTTCGTAAACTCCGGCATGGCTCCGGCACTCCACTGCGCGTCTTTAACCCAACGGCGGCTTCCGTAGATAGCCTCACCATTCACATCAAGCCATTTCCCAATTTCGGCAAGCCGCTCCTCCATGATCACGGGAATTCTTCCATCATGTGTTGGGCCGATATCGAGCAGCAGGTTTCCACCTCGTGAAACCGTGTCAACAAGCATGAGAATGAGATGTTCTGCCGTGTTGTAATCGTCGAACGACTCTTCTCGATTAAAGCCAAACGACATTCCTATACCACGGTTTTCTTCCCATAGGACATTGGGGTCGTCGAAGCCTGCGCCGTATTCAGTCGTGAAGTAACCGCCGTGCTTGCCTCGTACCTTGCCCCACCGATCATTAATCACTACCTCATCTTTATTCGGTGCATTGTTGTACAGCCAAGCGAGTAGCGGTCGGGTTTCCCATTTGTCATCATCCATCCACCAGTCTCCGTCTGAAAATATCAACGCTGGCTGATACTTCTCAACAAGTTCCTTAAACTGTGGATACATAACTTCGTGGATATATTTTTTTCGCCCTGCGGCGCCTTCTGTGCTCTCATCTTTCGCGCCCGCATACGGATGTTCCGTTTCCGGCCAGTAAGGATTAAACCAGTCCCAGATCGAATAGTAGAGCCCCATTTTGAGTCCTTCGGCTCTCACCGCCCGTGTGAGGTCACCAACAAGATCGCGGTGTGGCCCTGACTCAACACTGTTCCACGCAGTCCCAAAACTCTGTGACGCTTCCGCACTTGGCCAAAGGCAATAGCCGTCATGGTGTTTCGAGGTAAGCACAACATAACGAGCACCACACCGTTTGAAAATTTTCGCCCACTGCTCTGGTTCAAAAAGCTCACAGGTGAATAGCGGCCGGAAATCTTCGTAGGCAAATTCTTCGCCATACACCCGTGCATGAAATTCCTTCACCGCTTCTGAACGAGCGACGGCTGCAGCATGTTTTCGGGGGAGACCGTCCTTTGCATGCCAATACCACTCTGCGTAGGTCCCCTTCGGTGACCATGCAGGAACGGAGTAGAGCCCCCAATGAATAAAAATCCCAAATTTTGCATCTTGAAACCAGGCGGGCGTTGCTCTTGAATCAAGAGACTCCCATGTTGCCTCATACTCAGTGCCGCCTGACTCTTTGGCATACACACTCGCGTCACCGTAAGTGGTACAAAGGATCGCCAGCATGAGAACTATGAACAAACATTGACCAGATGCTCGCAAAGACACCACATGCTTGCAGAGCCGGCCGGACCGCGTTTCATTTGCATTCATTCATCATCCCCTTGGCACAGTGGAACCCTTGTAATTGCTGCATTGGTAATCCAATGTAGGCACCCATGCAAGCCACTCAATTGCACCCCCCAAAGGAACCCACAAGATACAATTTTCACCTCAGACTCAAAGGTGCTTTCCTCCAAAGCTGCGAGACAATGCCCGTGACTGTTCGGGGACCCTTGTTTTTTTTTACCATACACCTGCGTCATTCTGAGTTCCTAGACTCGTGCAGAAAAACCACCAGCCCGCAGTATCAATCACACGATCCTATCTTATTTGTATGGAAACGCTTTGCTCATGGCTCTCGTTTTTGGTGTGAATTCAATTAACTTGGCTCCATCAGCCAAAGGCCTGCTGGCGTTCGCGCTTTGCGGCTATCTTCTTCTGCTTCTTGCGGTCAGCATCTTTGCAAGTCGCCGAGTTGAAACAGAAGCCGACTATCTCGTCGCCGGCCGGCGACTCCCACTGTTCCTGGCTTGGGGTACCCTTATCGCAACATGGTTTGGGGCCGCAACAATGTTCGCTGCCGCTGCAGCTGTCCGCGAAGAAGGTCTTCTGGGTGTGGTACTCGATCCTTTTGCCTGTGCAGGTACGCTGATTCTTGCAGGGATATTTTTTTCTCGTCCATTGTGGAACAAAAACATTTTCACGATGGCGGACTTTTATCGCAAAACCTACGGACCCGCGGCTGAATTAACTGGCGGCCTAATACAGGTACCGAGTTATTTTGCATGGATTGCCTTACAATATTCTGCACTTGCAAGACTGCTTGAGCTGTACTTCGCCATTCCATTTTCAGCCGGCCTTTTTATCGTTGCTTCGATTACCCTCACTTACACACTTCTTGGTGGCATGTGGTCAGTCACCCTGACAGACAGTTTTCAAATACTCGTAGCTATCGTCGGCCTTATTATCCTTACATCTGCAGCGCTCTCAGATCCACTCCTTGGGAATGGTGACCCATTGAATGGCATATCTGTACTTTATGACAAAATTAAGACCAACTATCCCCACCATTTGAGTTTCTGGCCTGACTATGGCACTGCTGGCTCAACGACAGCATATATCACTGCGGTTTTGAGTGTGCTTGCTGCGTGGGCGACAGGACTCTTTGGAAACATCCCCGGCCAAGATCTTCAACAGCGTGTGTTTGCTGCTAAAGACGCCAACACAGCATCGCGTGCCTGCATTCTCGCGGGCCTGCTGTATCTCGTTTTTGGAAGCCTTCCCTTACTGCTGGGCTTTGCATCACTGGTGACGCATCCTGGCAGCACACTAGACCCAGTTGCCTACCTCGCAAACGCCTATCTGTCTCCAGCCATGCTGATTGTTTTTGTGATTGCAGTTGTTTCAATGATCGTCTCTACGGCAACCAGTGCCGTGCTAGCGCCCGCAACCATTCTCGGACACAACCTTCTTGTCCGGGTTCCATATTTCCAGAACGAGCGGGCTTTATTTCGCGATCGTCTCAGCGTTGTGCTTGTTTCGATTGGGGGCCTATGCATCGCACTGCTGGGTGAGTCCCTTATGGGACTTTTGGACATTGCGCTTTCAATACAGCTTTCTGCTCTTTTTGTGCCAGTACTTTTTGGTATCTACGGACGACAACGAAACCAGACATGCTGCGTTCTCGCCATGCTCTTTGGCTTTTTCACTTGGTCGTTCACACATTGTGTCGAGGTCTGGAATCCAACACACTCAAGTTTTTTCTCAGCAGTGCAGGTTATTCCGTCAGATTTCTATGGTCTTGCTGCCAGTGTCTTTGGGTACTGGCTAGGATTACGAGTAGGTCCGTCTGCCTTGAAAGAAGAGCTCACAACCACACTGGAATCTCCATGACTGTATTGCCAATTGAAAATACTGAAGGTCGCGCCTGCGACACATGTCGATTCTGGCGTAAACAGGCTCTTCGAGATGAAAACGACTGGGGCCAATGTCGCCGTATGCCCCCAATACTCCCGGACGTTGTAGATGATAAACTTGTGGTAGCCGGCATCTGGCCCTCGACAAAGGCTGGAGACTGGTGCGGAGAATGGGAGGCAGCCACATCAGGTGGTGCAGACGATCCTTCCCCTTAAATAAACCTAATCCATCATAGCGGTCCTTGAGCAGGAAGAATATATTGTCATGGTCTTTCGACTGATCCTCACGCTTGTACTTGCTTCAATGGTCGCCGGTTGCATGCCAGAAAAAACTCAAGGCGTGAACCGCGAGGAAGCGAAATCCGGACAAACGCCGAATCATCAAGCTAGTCAAGACGAGATAACTGAAGAACTCTATCTGCCTGGTCAGAATTAGAGTCACTCGCTGAGAAGAAAGAGTCTGTCCCGTTTCTTATTTCAGCATCGAGTAATTGTTCCAAAACAATTTGGCTTCCGCCTCCGTCCTTGGGCTCTAGTTTGACCACTAACTCTGCTTGCCAACTGAGGAATTTTCCCAACGAGAAAAACTGGCTTAAGATGAATTTGCGGCGTCTTCGTCTCGAAATTTAAATGTCCACCAACACCGGTATACCGGGATAATAACTTGCCAGTCAGGTTTCTCTCGTTCAATAGACAAGGCGAGCCGAAGTCCGTAACATTTTCTGTAATATCCTCAATTCTCAGGCTATATTACAGATATTGCGTTCCATGACGACATGAGTGCGGCGGCACGATATTGTCACCAGCACCTCACGAGCGAGATCCTATAGGTCACCATGAAAAAAGCTTTTACCCTTATTGAATTACTGGTTGTTATTGCAATTATTGGTGTCTTAGTAGGGCTTCTCCTACCAGCGGTTCAGCAGGCACGAGAGGCATCTCGCAGGCTCAGTTGCCAAAACAAGTTCAAACAGACTGCACTGGCCTATGCCAATCAGGCATCGGCTAATAATAATCAATTCGCACCACTTGCGGTGAATGTGGATGCAAGAAACTGTGGATGGGGGCTTTTTCTTCTTCCCTTTATTGATCAAAGCAGTCTCTACGATCAATACTCTTTTGATGCACCATTTTTCTTTGAGAATCTGGCTTATGGCATCCAAAATAAAACGGTATCGAACACTCGCATTGAAGACTTTCTCTGCCCATCCAGCCGTGACCCTGACGGACCCTATACATTCAGTGGTTTTGGGGTTCCAATGACGGCTTTTGTCGCCGACATGTCACCTATTGTTCGAGTTGACCCAAACCTCATAGCCTACCTTGGCAAGAGTGCTAACGCGTCCCAGTTGGCAGGCTGCCTCGAAGCTGTACCTAGAGACGATTCATCCGATGGTATGACCGGGTATGCGGAGATTGTTGATGGAACTTCAAACACTGTGCTTTTGGTCGAGATTGCAGGCAAAGACATGGTTTGGCAAAAAGGCACAGACACTGGCAGTCAAATTTCTGGAGCATACGGCGGGCTGGGTGGTTGGGCCGATACAACAAGTGGCAATACAAAGCTCACTGGAAGCTTGCCAACCGGCACCACAGGTCCGGGCGCGTGCGGTGTAAACTGCAGCAACGACCTCGGGCTTTATTCCTTTCACCCTGGAGGAGCCAATGTTGCTTTCGTAGATGGCTCCGTTCGCTTTATCAACCAAACCATCGACATTGAAACGCTTATAGCTTTCATCACGCGAAATGGTGGCGATTGAGCCGAAAGATCTCATTGCAAGCACAGATCACTAAATGCAACCTGCGGAGTTATACGTGTCCAGAGTATCTTTGTATCTCATTCTCATTCTTTGTCTGCCTGGCTGCACAAGATCAGAGTATCCAAATGAAACCTATCCAGTTAGTGGGCGGATTCAAACGGCTGCTGGAGAACCAGCGAGTTATGTTCGCGTGACGCTGCATTCCTCAAAGCTTGTCTCCGAGGGCGACCCATTTCGACCCTCCGCCATGACAGACGACGATGGCAATTTTCAACTCACGACGTACGAGACACATGATGGTGCACCTGCAGGTAGCTATGCCATCACATTCAGATGGGCTGATCCACAGAAAAATATGCTGGACCCTATGCCAAAAGACAAGTTACGCAACCGTTTTGCCCGCCCAACTGATGACTCCCTAACGTGTGAGATCGTAGAAAGTGAAACTCAGAACCTGGGCACATTCGAGATTGATACGAAAAAGCTCACGATTGAGCGCGCACAGCCGTAACCCCTGTTTCAGCCCAGTGTCGCAGACAACCAGAATGTGCCTGCAGAACCTGTGACCGGTTTCAACCAACCCAAAAAATGTCTCATACTGTTATCGACAGCTTGTCGGGGAAAGAGCAGGGGATGAAGCGGGAGTGTTACCAATGAAGCACTTACTATGCGTCAGACTAATTACATTACTGGGTCTGCTGACTCTCGTGACCGGTGGATACAGCCTTCTATCTGCAGATGAAACCAACTCGACTCTTATAGAACCAACATACACAACCGGACGTACCATCTTTTCTGCAAACTTTGAGCACGCGGAACTGGGGCTCTACACAGACGAACAACTCAATCTGGATTGGAACAGGCCCACGTGGTCAGACGGCATCGAGGAACGCAGGGTGTGGATCGTAAAAACCGAACCAGGAACCACGGCCCTCGCTGTAAACTTTCCTGCCCGCACCTACGGCCCAGAGAAAAACGGGGCCATATGGAGGCTGGACTTTGATAGATCCTACGAGGCT
>Ga0315315_10003782_pt1 | contig 13933 bp, 9 predicted proteins | sample M140m3416metaG_FD_203699 | JGI IMG/M metagenome (GOLD analysis project Ga0315315, IMG submission 203699) | Ammonia-oxidizing marine archaeal communities from Monterey Bay, California, United States - M1 40m 3416 | ecosystem: Environmental > Aquatic > Marine > Intertidal zone | place: USA...
TTCTTCTGGCGCTCCGCGACCATTTCCGCAAAGTAGGCCTGCATCTCGACCACCAGACGGGCACATTCAATCCGCCTCTCCTTGGAGGCCATCATGCTGAAGGGCTCGACAATGGCGTCAGACCAGATTGCGAATTGTCCGATATCTGAGCGTGGCACACCCAGAAGATCTGCGATGACCATCATCGGCAGTGGGTGAGCAAAGTCTTGAATGAACTCTACTTGTGACTTGCCCGCCAATTCATCCAGCAACGACTCCGCAATGGCGTCGATAGTCGGCGTGACAGCCCTCACTCTCTCTGCGGTAAAGAGTTTCTCGAGAAAACCCCGGACTCGGGTATGCTGCGGAGGGTCCGACGTGGAGCAGGAGGCCAGCGGCACCCAGCCATTAGCCTCATAAATCTCGAGTATCTCCTGAGGGACGCCGTCATCGGCGAGGGCCATCGGGCTCACGCTGCTGAGGTACTGATCCGGAGCACGGATCACCTCGCGAGCGAGCTGATAGCTGCTGACCAGGTGAAAGCCTGTCGAGGGCATTTGGTAAAGCGGCGCAGACGCGCGCAGTGCCTTATAGAGTTCATAAGGACACTGCTGGACTTCAGGGTCCATCAAATCCGGAGTGTCGGAATCAGTCACCCGGTTATCCGCGGGCCTTGTTCTGGCATCGGCTCACCTCATCCCAGTTGGGCAATCACGTTTCCAAACAGCTCTTCGTCCGAGGGGATCACTTTATGCTCGGCCAGCGGCATTGAGACCCAGGTTTCGTTGATCAGGTCTCGCCAGGTGATGTTGTTATTGGTGCCGTTGCCACCCCATGAACCACATCCCAACGAGAATGTTTGGCGCATGCCATTCCAAACGTTACCGCTATTAGAGGCCGACTGTGGTTGATTGACCATCACCCGCGAGGTGTAGGTATTCGCCGCGAGCTTCATGATATTTTCGTCGCTTCCTGAGTAAATACCGCAGCTGTGACCCTGACCTTGATAGGCCTGAATGTTCTGGGTGAGCTCGATGGCGTGATCAATATCTCGGGCGCGGTAGAGCGCCATAATGACCGAGAGCTTCTCTCCTGAAAACGGATGCTCGGGGCCCCAACCAGCCTCTGGCACAATAAAAAACTGGGTCTCTTCAGGGATATTTAAGCCAGCCATTTGAGCAATTTTTTCTGGCGGCTGCGCAACAATGGCCGTATTCAGATGGAGTTCCTCATCCCACAACGTATCGCGCAGTGCAGTTTTTTCCTCCTCGTTACAAAGATAGCCACCTTGCGCTTTCAGTTTTTCGAGCATGGGCTCGTAAATACCATCGAGCAATACAACGGAATTATCAGAGGAGCAGGAGGCCGCCAGATCCAGCGTTTTCGACAGGCGGATTTTTTCTGCTGCCGCGTCAAGATCTGCAGTGTCGTCAACGGTAATAACGGCATTACCCACACCGACACCCAGCGCGGGGGTCCCACTCGAATAGGCGGCGCTGACCATGGCGCCCCCGCCGGTGGCGAGTACCAAGTCGCACTGGCGCATGAGCTCGTTTGTTGACTCCAGGCTCGGCGTTTCAATGCCAATCACCAAATCTTCCGGCGCGCCCATTTTTTTGAGCGCGGCGCGCATGAGGTCACAGATTTTTTTGTTAGTGAGTTTCGCTCTAGGGTGCGGCGCGACGATGATGGAGTTTCTCCCCTTCACCGCATGGATGCCCTTAATAACGGGCGTCGCCTCCGGGTTGGTCGATGGCGCCAGTGCGCCGATCACACCCAGCGGCTTGGCGAGCACACGAATGTTCCGCTCAGGGTATTCCTCAATCACGCCGACTGACTTGTCGTGGATAATATCGAGCAGCGTAGCGCGGGTTTTACGTTGTATTTTCAGGAACTTGCCGTCGTAGTTCCCCAGCTGGGTCTCATCGACGGTGAATTGGGCGATCTCTTCTGCCACACCGGGCCTTGCCACAGACCAGACCATGGCGCGAATCAGCGCATCCACCTGCTCCTGAGAATAGTATTCAATCTGCTTCTGTGCGGCACGTGACCGCGCCACAAGATCGGCAATAAATGCCTTGGCGTCACCATTGTCCTGAGACATTGCTGTGCTTCCCCCAACCATCAAAAAAATCGAGACAACAGGGTAAACTGCGTGACGACAGACTGCCAGCGAAGTACGCCCTTAAAACGTAGTATTGGTGCGCCTTGTAATCGATTCTAATTGGGCGCTCGGAGGGTGGGCGTGAGCCGAATCGGTTTATACTGGCGGGCTAGCGGAGTACCGGCGTGGGCAACGCAGTAGTGGAGAACCCAGATTGGATTTTGAACTGAACGACGATCAGCAGGCGTACATCGCCAGTGCCAAAGCATTCTCGGAGAACGAGCTGGCCCCGCATGCAGCTCAATGGGATGCTGATTCTGTCTTTGCCAAAGAAGCGCTGCGCGCTGCCGGTGAATTGGGCTTCATGGGTATGTATACGCCCGAGGCTGCCGGAGGGTTGGGCATGGGAAGACTGGACGCCAGCCTTATCGTGGAAGAGCTCGCGAAGGGCTGCACAACGACGGCGGCATTTCTTACTATCCACAATATGGCGACTGCCATGATCGGCAAGTACTGCCAGCAGGCCATCGTCGATGAGTGGTGCCCCGATTTGGTGATGGGTGAAAAACTGGCGTCCTACTGCCTGACCGAACCCGGAGCGGGATCAGATGCCGGCAGTTTACGCACCAGCGCAAAGCTCGAAGGAGACGCCTACCTAGTCAACGGAAGTAAGGTGTTTATTTCTGGTGCGGGTGAGACTGAGGTGCTGGTTGTGATGACCCGTACGGGTGATGTCGGGCCGAAAGGTATTACGGCGTTGATGATTCCGGCGGATGCCGAGGGCGTTCAGTACGGTAAAAAAGAGCACAAGATGGGCTGGAACGCGCAGCCTACCCGCATGATTACCTTCGACAATGTTCGGGTGCCCGTGTCGCAGCGTCTCGGTGAGGAGGGTCAGGGCTTCGCCATCGCCATGGAGGGTCTTGATGGGGGGCGCATTAATATTGCCACCTGTTCCGTGGGAACCGCGCAGAAAGCGATTCAGGACGCCGCCGCTTATGTGCAGGAGCGTAAACAGTTTGATACCCCGATTGCTGACTTCCAAAACACCCAGTTCAAGCTGGCAGATATGCTGACCGAGTTGGTTGCCGCACGACAAATGATCCGGCTGGCTGCCAGCAAGTTAGATAACCAGGATCCGCAGGCCACCACGTATTGCGCGATGGCCAAGCGCTTTGCTACGGATGTGGGCTTTACGGTCTGCAATGATGCTCTGCAGTTGCTGGGTGGTTATGGCTACATTAAGGAGTATCCGATGGAGCGCTACGTGCGTGATACGCGGGTACATCAAATTCTCGAAGGCACGAATGAAATTATGCGCGTTATCGTTGGCCGTAAATTGCTGATGGACGGCGCTCTGGAGGTAATTCAATGAGTATCAGCCCATCTGAAAAAATCAAAGTCTCGATCGACGGCAACATTGCGACGGTCATCATCGATAATCCTTCCGCTAATACCTGGGACCGCGAGAGTTTGCCGGCGCTTAAGGCCGTGGTTGAGGCGTTGAATGCAGATCCAGCCGTTTATGCGTTGGTTTTTACCGGCGCGGGCGAGAAATTTTTCTCCGCGGGCGCAGATTTGAATCAGTTTGCCTCGAGTGATGCCGACGTGGCGCGCGCAGTGGGCGAGGCCTTTGGCGACGCGTTTGAAACGCTCGCTGATTTTCGCGGCGTGTCGATTGCCGCGATTAATGGGTTTGCGATGGGTGGTGGCTTGGAAGTGGCGTTGGCCTGCGATATCCGTATTGCCGAAGAGCAGGCCGCCCTGGCACTGCCCGAAGCGCGGGTGGGCCTTTTGCCGTGTGCAGGCGGTACGCAACGACTGACCCAATTGGTGGGAGAAGGTTGGGCCAAGCGAATGATCTTGTGCGGAGAGCGCATCGGCGCGCAGCAGGCATTGACGCTCGGACTCGTGGAGGAAGTGGTGCCCACCGGTGAGTCGCTGGCGGCGGCGACTGCGTTGGCAGCCAAAGTTGGCAATCAGTCGCCTTCATCCATAGCGGCCTGTAAGCGGTTGATTCACTCTGCACGCAATATTGCTATTGCTGATGGGCTGGTCGCAGAGCGTGATGAGTTCGTGTCGTTGTTCTCAACGCAAGATCAGCACGAGGGCACTAACGCGTTCCTCGAGAAGCGCGAACCTGATTGGAAAAATCAATGACGGCTAGTGTGCTGGTGACCGAGCACCCGGCGGGAGACCGGGTGATTGGGCAGCTGACGCTTAATGTCGAGAAAACGCTGAACTCGCTGACCCGCGAAATGGTAGACGTGATCACTGACCGTCTCGAGGCGTGGGCTGACGACGCCAATGTGGTGGCCGTCGTCATCGATGGTGCAGGCGAGAAGGCATTTTGTGCGGGTGGCGATGTACAGGCCCTTCGTAATTCTTGCGTCGAAACGCCAGGTGGCCCCTGTGAGTACGCCGAGCAGTTTTTTGCCCGCGAGTACCGGATGAACTACTTGCTGCATACTTATACCAAGCCCTTGATTTGCTGGGGTCACGGCGTGGTGATGGGCGGAGGTCTCGGTATTCTCGCGGGGTGTCGCTATCGCGTAGTCAGTGAGCGGACCCGCATTGGTATGCCTGAGATCACGATTGCGTTGTTTCCTGACGTAGGGGGTAGTTGGTTCCTGAATCGTATGCCAGGCCAGGTCGGCCGCTTTTTGGCACTCACGTCCTCTCATATTAATGCTAGTGATGCGCTGTACTGCGGGCTGGGTACTCACTTCCTCGGCAATGTTCAAAGGGCTGACTTCCTCGGCGGCTTGACCGCGCAGGCGTGGTCTGGTGATGCGGCCACTAACCATGAGCTGGTCGGTTCGTTACTCGCTGGCATGACGGCGAGCATAGAGCCGCCCGATGCGCAGATTGAGCCTCACATTGATACCATCAACGAGTGGATGGCGGGCGATGATCTCACCATCATTCATGATCGCGTGAGGAACTGGCAGGGCGAAGATAAATGGCTGGTCAAAGCGCAGGATGGCTTTGCCCACGGCTCGCCCTTGGCGGCGACCTGGATTTTCCGTCAGTTAAACCAAACGCGGGAGGCCAGCTTAGAAGCGGTCTTTGAGTCGGAGCTCGTGCTGGGTTGTAACATTATGCGGCATCCCGAGTTCGCAGAGGGTGTTCGGGCGCTGTTAGTTGATAAAGACCGCTCCCCCTCGTGGACTTATGCAGACCTTGCCTCAGTGCCGATCGAGGTGGTCGACACTTTCTTTAAGGCGCCGCCCGCTATGCCGGCGCTCGGATTACCGGAGTAAATCATGGCCAACGTTGCATTTCTGGGTCTGGGCAATATGGGCGGGCCAATGGCCAAAAATTTGATTGCTGCGGGGCACACACTTACTGTCTTCGACTTGGTCGCTGAAGCGTGCGCTGCACTTGCCACAGAGGGCGCTTCAGTCGCCACGTCAGCGCTGGAGGCCGTGTCAGATGCCGACGTCATCATCAGTATGTTGCCGGCAGGAAAGCATGTCGCGAGTACGTTTTTGGGTGAGGCTGGGTTGCTGGCGCAGGTGCGAAAAGAGACGTTGATTCTGGACGCGAGCACGATCGATGCCACCACGGCCCGTGAAGTCGGCGAAGCTGCCGCTGAGCGAGGGATCGACTTCATGGATACCCCGGTTTCTGGTGGCGTGGCCGCCGCGACAGCCGGGACGCTGGCGTTTATGTGCGGTGGTAGCCAGTCCGCATTCGAACGAGCAAGGGTGATATTGGGTGGCATGGGCAGCGCCGAAAAGATTTTTCACGCTGGTCCAGCGGGTGCTGGTCAGGTCGCAAAAGCGGCAAACAATATGCTTCTGGCAATCCATATGATCGGCACCTGTGAGGCGCTGGCGATGGGCGAGGCACATGGACTCGATCCAGCAGTACTGTCGAATATCATGAAGGCCAGTTCGGGCAATAATTGGTCGCTGCAGGTTTACAATCCATGGCCAGATGTTATGGAAGGTGTTCCCTCGAGCAACCAATACCGACCCGGATTTATGGTTGATCTCATGGTGAAAGATCTTGGTTTGGCGTGCGAGGTCGCCGAGAGCTGTAAATTAGATAATCAAATGGGGAAGCAGGCCATGGCCAGTTTCTCTGCTCACCAGACTCAGGGCAACGGCGAAAGAGATTTCTCATCCATATTAGAGTGGGTTAAAACTCAGCACTAAGGAGGGTAATTTGGAGTTAGATCGACCTTTCTTACGGCTACCCTTCCAGTTCGATGCCGCTCGCCTCGGCGAAGAGGTGCAAGCCTTAGCAGAGGCAGCGTGGTTGCCTCACCCGTCTGGGCTGGAGGGCAACAGTGCGGTACCGCTGGTTTCCATTAACGGCGAGTTAAAGGATGGCTTCGATGGCCAGATGGCGCCCACCTCCTACCTACTTGATGCGCCCTACTTGCTTCAGGTGGTCGCAAGCTTTAATGAAGTCGTGGCACGCAGTCGACTCATGCGGCTGGCACCCGGTGCCGTGGTTCAAGAGCACGTCGACTTTAACTATCACTGGTACAGCCGCGTGCGAATTCATGTGCCGATTATTACTGAGCCCACCGTGCGCTTTTTTTGTGGGGCAGACGAAGTCCATATGGCGGCGGGTGAGGCGTGGTTATTTGACTCATGGCGAAGGCATCGCGTGATCAATGGGAGCGCTAACGAGCGCATTCATCTGGTGATTGATCTCGCTGGCTCCGCCGCTTTTTGGCACATGGTTCGTCGGGTACAACGAGGGGAAGCTTCAAGCGGCCCTCAGTCAAAGCCCTTTGAACCTGATCTAAATCCTGAGTTAACGACCGAACGGTTTCCTTTTGCACCCGTTATGGCGCCGGGCGAAATGTCTGCCATGGTGGCTGAGCTACTCGATGATTGTCGCGCCAATAAGGCGAACGACGCGGACATGCTCGAGTATTATCACGATGTCTTGTTTGATTTGGTGCACGATTGGCGCAGGCAATGGTCTCTGTATGGACTGACCCCCGAGGGCATCGCGGGTTATCAGGGACTCTTGCAACGGACGCGGTCCGCGCTAAAAGAAAATCCAAGGGTGTTGGTGACGCAGTCGAACGGCGTCGGGATCAACCCTATTATTTTGCAGCGTATTCTAGGGGCCGCTTTGCAGCCACGACGTGCCACAGAGTTTGCTACGGGTCGTAGCTGAATCCCTCAAAGTCGTCGGCGTACATCTCCGTCAGCACTGCTCTCAACTCCCCATCTAGGACCTCATGATGTTGCCGGTGCTCTGAACTATTTTTACGCGACAGCGTTACTACAGGTAGCGACAAAGCCCGACAGACATGATCACAGTCGTCCTGCAGCGACTCATAGCGACCGACAAAGTCCAGCTTTAGTGAGCCTGAGTGTTCACAGGTGAGCAAGGCGCTTTGGGTGGTGACCAGAACCCGTTTACGAAACGGTGCGCGAGTGAGTGCTCGCTTCATCCACGCCGTCGGGTCGTCTTGGTAAGTGGGGTCACTGCGCGCTAAAAAGGCGCAGACGGAGACAAACCGATCGAAGGGGTGCCGCACGAAGGCAAAGGTAAAGTACTGCGCTAGGGTCTCTTCGGAGATCACCTTCGCCAGCTGTCGATACGCCACATGTCCATGGTTAATGGCTGCGATTTCGGGTAGCGGCGACAATTGTTGACCGTAACGCAGTTGTTGTTCCCAGTCCTCGGCACCCAGATGGGGCCGAAATACCTCCCGTATCGCGTGAGTGCCTGTTTTGGGAACGGCAAAGAACACAAACTGCTTAGACTGGGAAAAAATCATGCGGCTTAGGTCACGCCATACGTTGACAGTATTTCATCGCCTAATGCGGATTTAAGTGGCTCCAGATGATGCTCAAAGTGTCGCCACTGATCTAGCCCAGAGCGATAGATGGGCTGCCTGACCTGCTCCGCGCTCGGTGTTCTGATCGTTCGCTCCGTCTGATGAAAATTCAAACAGGCCTCTTCAAAAGGTAGTCCGCAGAATGCGAGAACGCGTTTTACTTGACCCTCAAGATCATCTACCACGTCCTCGTGGTGAACCCGTAAAACGAAATTAGGAAGGACGGTATCCCAATGCGCCATCAGCTGAGTGTATTGCTTGTAATAGCTGCCGATCTCAGTCAATCCGTAAGAAAATTCCTGTCCCTCGCCCCAGAGTTGCTTGTAGCCACTGAAGCAGCAGGACATGGGGTGACGTCGCGCATCGATAATTTTGGCATTAGGGAGAATGAGTTTGATTAGACCGATATGGAAAAAATTATTCGGCATCTTGTCTATGAAGAACGGCGCATCACCGCGATAAACACGTGTTTGCTCTATGAATTGCTCTCCGAACTGAGTGAAGAGCGGCGTGTCGAGTTCTCCCAGTATTTTGGGATAGCGAGGCTCGGTTGCGCCAGCCTCGTCTCGGCCTCGCAGTCGCTTAGCGAGATCTAGAATGTTGTGGAGCTCCATCGTGCCATCGACCTGAGAATGCGACGCCAAGATTTGCTCAAGCAGCGTGGATCCTGCCCTAGGGAGACCGACAATAAAAATAGGATCTGGCGCATCCGTTCCGGTGGCTCCAAGGCGCTCAAAGAGTTCCTGAGTGCAGACGTCTATCTGTGCCGTGACGCGCTTAGACAACTGTGTGGGATTGAAGTGCGTAGTAGGCAGTTTCAGGGCATTGCCGCGAGCATAATATTCAAACGCCGCGTCGAACTGCTCGCCGTCCTCCAGCGCTTTTCCCAGCGCAAAGCAAATTTGAATGCGGTCAACCGAACCAACGGCCGCAGATTGCTCTAGTGCTTTCATTTGAGCTATTTGTGTGTCTTCAAACCGATAGGATTTGGTATTGGCGAGGCTCCAGTAGGCGTCACCATGGTCCGGCTTAATGGCTGAGCTCTCTTGAAATGCAGCAATGGCGGCGGCTTTGTCCCCATTCGAGTTATAGATGTGACCTTGACTGATAGGGATATGATGGTCTCGGGGGTGAGTTTGGCGAAGTTGCTGATACAGTTGCTCAGCCTCTTCCGTTTGCCCGACCGCAAAACAAGCCGCTGCGTAGGCCTTTTTAATTTGATCATCATCCTGCGGCTGTTGCTGCCACAACGCGGCTGCCAGGTCATAGGCGGAATGAAAGCGCTGACGCCGCATCATGACGTGGAAGAGTTGAATGGCAGCAGCCACATTGTCAGGTTCGAGCTGGTGCAGTGTCTCTAATAAGAATTGCGCCTCGTCCAATATATTTTTTCGTGTCAGCACCTCTGAGAGCAATCGCATGCCTTCCGCGTGAGTTTTGTTATCTCGTAAAAAGTACTTACACAAACGCTCCGCATCGTTGAGTTGATTTTGTGACAAGTAGCTCATCACCGTTCTCAGCTCCTGCGGTAACGACTTGAGAAAGGCGATCTGCTGCTCGGTGATGCCTTTTTTCTCGGGGGCGAAACGCTGATGCAGTGGCGCGAGCAATTCCCAAGACGCAAGCAATGACCCGTCTAACGCTACCGCTGCTTCGGCTGCCTCCAGAGCTTTTTGAGGTAAATTGATACTGAGGCAATTGAGCGCCATTTCCTGATGCGCCCGGGCCATATCGGGGAAACGCGTGGTGAGGTCAGTGAGCGTTTGAAGCGCCTTGGGAGCGTTACCACTGAGTCGATAACGCAGTGCACTCAGGTAGGCGAGATTAGGGTCGCTTGCAAACTCCACCAGCAGCTTATCAATCAAGGTGCCCGCCTCATCTAGCGCACCATTGGCAAGCTTTGTTTGTATGGTTTCGAGCTCAGGCGACGGGGCGCGAGGGTCAGTCATCAAATTGTGTCCCAAAAAAAAGGGCGATCAGGTGATCGCCCTTTGCTTGTTGCGGCAGGCTTTCTTAGAAAGAATACCCGAAACGTAAGCCCAACGTGCGTGGTCGCATCATGCTGGATTCAGGGGTGAATTTACCAGCAGTCTGCACGACGTACCCTTCTTCTGAGGTGACGTTGTTAACAAAGACCTCTGCAGTCCAGTTGTCTCGAGCATAGCCCAAACCTAAATTCAGCGTGGTCGCTGCATCATTCACGTAGCGCGAGTTGGAGGGAATGCTGCCATTTGACGTTTCTACCGTGCCAAAAGTGCCTCCCTCGTTCTGAATGCTGACACCCGGGTCGTTGCCATACGCGAGATTGTGCGTGTCGGTCATAAACTCGGCACTTCCCACGATGCCGGTGACGGTCTCACCGCGGTAAACCAATGCGGCATTTACCCAGGCATTGCCGTTCATGATGTCAAAGTCGTAGCGCGCGCGGATGTTGCCGGAGAAGCTGGGCGCCAGTGGCAACTCAGATCCCTTAGGAACACTGACTCCTTGCAACTGTTCGTTGATAGCCGTTAACTCTGTATCGAGAATGCTTGCTGCACCGGATAGAGTTAGTCGGCCAGTGACCGCCCACATAAAGTCAACGTCCAAACCGCGCGTTTCAGCGTCACCGACGTTCTCTAGGAAGACCAAAAACGCAACGTTAGAGGGATCAAAGCGAGCGACCTGCAGATCGGTGATCTCGGTGCTATAAATACTGGCATTGAGTCGCAGAGTGTTGTCGAAAAGCTCTGACTTAATCCCCAACTCCATGTTCTCCAGCTCATCTGTCGTCGCCACTGCGGGCACCACGTAGCCTTCATAGATACCGGATTGGTTGCTCGCTAATTGTCCTGCGTTCCGGTTTTGGGCCGCGGGTCGATATCCTTCTGAATAAATCCCGTAAACCATGATGTCGTCATTGATTCTCCAATCCAGAGAGAATCGAATGATGGTGTCGTCCTCTTCGGTGACACCGCTACTGTTGATGCTGGAGATATCAAGGCGCCCTTCTTTAATCGCTTGCAGCGTTGCTGCATTACTGCCGCCGCCTCTGAACATCTCCTTGGCGCTACCGCCATAAGTTCCTGCTGCCCCTGGGTAGTTGAGAAGGCTTAGGAACTGCTCATCAGAGAGGCTACCTGCATTGTAGGCGCCCAGTGCTGTAAAGCGATCTGTTGGACTGTTACTGAAGCGGTGGCTGTTACAGAACCCGTCTGCTGCGCCGCCGCCACCATTACCGCCATAACGACACCCGAATGAGAAGTTCGATGCACCTTGCAATTGTGTCTCGAGATCATATTTTCGCGCGCCAAGAGTGGCAGTGAGGTTATCGGTAATATCGAAAGCGATCTGGCCGAAAAAGGCGAGCTCTTCTTCGGTCCGCGTGTAGTCGTTATAGAAGGTGGTCAGTGGCCCGGTGGGACCGACTTGATTGGTCCCCGCTACCCCTGGGATCGTCTCATTAGCCAGCTGATAGGGCGACTGAGCGGCAGCACCGTAGTACTGAACTTGGAAGTCGCTGAAGGCGTCACCGGAGGAATAATATTGGAATTCACCCAACGTTTTAGTTTCGACATCGCTGAAGTACACCCCAGCCATCACACGCCAGCGGCGATCAGGATCCGTGCTGATTCTCAGCTCGTGCGTGGTGCGCTCGTTGGTGGTGGTGTCTGAATATGCTTTTCGGGGATCGAAGCAAGTGTTTTGGTTCGAGGGGCCCGGATCAGCGTAGATGTTGCCGCTACACAGATAATAAGTAATGTAGCCGCCACCATTGTTGTAGTGGGTGTAGTCGATCAGTGAATCAATCTCTCGGTCTAGGTAGCCACCGGCGTAGACGATATCGAGACCGGCAACACGGCCTTCTATGGTCAACGTGGTTAAGTCGAATTCATCGACGTTACTTTCTGGTTGGTACTTGGCCGACTTGTCATCGCCCAAGCTGGGGTCGATGAGGAATGAGCCCTCTACATCGAGTTTCTGCGAGGAGTGCTGAACCAGCATGCTCCAATCGTCAGAAACGTCCCATTTAACCCCTACTCGAAAGCCATTATAGGTCGCTTCGTTCCAGTCGTCCTTGACCTCTTCTGTGTTGCTGACGCTACTGATAACGGTGTCAGGGAAATTTCTAAAGTAGGGGCCGTAACCGATAGAGTTACGGTCGATAACGGGCCCTGACGGGGTAAAGGTTGAAGCGGTATTGTCGATCCATCCGCCTTGCCGATTGCTATAGCCCACTGCGCGAATAGCCAAATTGTCACCGATAGGCATGTTGATCATGCCTTCTACGTTGCTGCTGGTATCGCCGCCATGAGTCGACGACATGCCGACATCCACCCGGCCCTGCATCTCGCCGATAACCGGTTTGTTGGTGATCATGCGCATGTTGCCCGCCTGCGAGCTAGCGCCAAATAGGGTCCCTTGTGGGCCCGCCAGCACTTCAATGCGCTCTAAGTCGGCTGCGTAGACATCCAGGTTTCGTCCACCGAAGGAGACCGGTGTCTCGTCGAGATAAAGTGCCACACCTGGCGCTGATCCCTGTGCGGAAGATACGGTGACGGAGCCTTGCTCGGTCGCAGAACCGCGAATGTAGATTTCTCTCATTCCGGGAGCATTACCGGCATCGACTACATTGGGAAGAAAATTGACATATTCGTCAAAAGTCATGATCCCTTGCTCACGCATCGAATCACCGGACAGCGCGTTAACAGAAATAGGCACGTCCTGGAGGCTCTCAGCTTGCTTGGTGGCGGTGACTACTACCTCTTCCAGCTGAGCATGAACGGGACTTGCGATAAGCGGTAAAAGAGCGACGCCTAGCGCGGCGGCCAACGGTGTGCGTTGGAAACGTTGGGGATGAGACATACTGATTCCCTTTTTTGATTGGCAGGATAAGTCGTTATTGTTCGACAGTTACCGTAATCCTACTTTATTACCCGCGACACCTGCAAACCACTTGCTTGTTCGGAACAAGCCTTTTGGGCCGCTTTTTGCGTTAGAAAAGGGCTTAATCGAGCATAAAAAGGCTTATCGGGTAAACTGACCTGAGACAACAAGATAATGAGACTTATGACGCCCTCCTCGCGCCCGGAATTTTCGATCGATCCCGCTGTATTCTATCCAGCCCTCATTTTATTGGCCGTAGGCGTCATTGCGGTCGTTGCGATGCCCGGCGATGGCGCTGCCACGTTTGCCGCGTTGCAGGCCACTATTGTCAAATCAGCCAGCTGGTTCTATGTGCTGGTGATCGCTGTCATCGCCGTGATGGTGCTGGTTTTGGCGGTGTCACGCTACGGCGACATCAAGTTAGGTCCCGATCATGCGGAGCCGGATTACGGCTTTTTATCATGGTTTTCGATGCTATTTGCCGCGGGTGTGGGAGTCGGGCTCCTGTTTTACGGCGTTGCCGAGCCGGTGATGCACTTTTTGTCTCCGCCTGTAGGCGAGGGTGGCGACATGGCCGCTGCGGCAGATGGCCTCCAGCTGACCTACTTACACTGGGGTTTTAACGCCTGGGCAACCTACGCTGCGGTGGCGATGGTGCTCGCTTATTTCTCTTATCGCCACGACCTGCCGCTCACGTTGCGCTCAGCCTTTTATCCCCTCATCGGTGATCGTATCCACGGGCCTCTCGGTGCCTCCGTGGATGTCTTCGCAGTCATTTGCACGACCTGTGGCATCTCGGTGAGCTTGGGCCTGGGTGTTTTGCAGATCAACACGGGGCTCAATTACTTGTTCGGTGTCGCCATCGATACATGGATTCAAGTGATATTGATCTTTGCCACCATGGCGGTCGCGACTGTCTCGGTCATCATGGGTCTCGATTCGGGTATTAAGCGGCTTTCAGAGATTAATACAGTGTTGGCAGTGTCACTATTGCTGCTGATCCTGCTGGCCGGGCCAACAGCCCTTTTGCTGTCGGGAACGTTGCAGAATTTTGGCGGCTACATCGCGAGCGTCGTCCCAAGAACTTTTGATCTTTACGTTTATGCGCCCAATGACTGGTTGGGAAGCTGGACGATTTTCTACTGGGGCTGGTGGATCAGCTGGACACC
>Ga0315315_10003785_pt1 | contig 13926 bp, 9 predicted proteins | sample M140m3416metaG_FD_203699 | JGI IMG/M metagenome (GOLD analysis project Ga0315315, IMG submission 203699) | Ammonia-oxidizing marine archaeal communities from Monterey Bay, California, United States - M1 40m 3416 | ecosystem: Environmental > Aquatic > Marine > Intertidal zone | place: USA...
TTGGCAAGCAGGTGCAATATTCTTGCCTGTTCAGTCAGTTGGTGTAATGGGTGATGAAAGAACTTATGAAAATGCAGTTGCTCTTAGGGCAGTAGAATCAACTGATGCAATGACTGCTGATTGGGTCCATTTACCTTATGATTTTTTAGCAAAAGTCTCAAATGATATTATTAATAAAGTAGAAGGAATTAACCGCGTAGTTTATGATATTTCATCAAAACCACCAGCAACTATTGAATGGGAATAATTAAGAAAATAGCATTCATATTTTTTATTTTATTGACTGTGCAAATTTCTGCACAGAGCTATGATACTATTGTTTTTTCTGGTAAAACTTTTGTTGAGCATTTTGTAAAAGGAGGAGAGTCTCTTAAAAAAATTGCAAAGCTTCATAATGTAAAAACATCTGAAATAAAAGATGCGAATGAATTGAATAAGCGTTTGTTTTACAATCAACTTTTATACATCCCAATTTATTTAAATAAAGTTGATGAGAAAGCTGTCTCAGTAAATGAGTTAATAGTTGATAAGGTTACAAATATTAATGATTCCACAGTTACAAATATTGCCCTTTTAATGCCTTACTATTTAGTTAAGAATGATACCATGTTTAATAACTATAAGGATACTGTAGAGATTCCTAATATTCTTTATGATAAATCAATAACAGCTTTATCATTTCATTTAGGAATTGAATTAGCATTAGATTCTTTAAGGAGGGCTGGAAGAAATATAGTTTTACATACTTTTGATACCAACCAAGATACTTTAGAAGTTCGTAAGATTATCTACTCTAATAGATTAAATAATATGGATATTATTATTGGTCCTTTGTATTCTAAGTTTTTTCAGATGTTATGTAAAAAATATGGGAAAGATACTTCTAAAGTCCTGATAGCTCCTTTGTCAATAAATACTAAAGGGATTAGTAAATATCCTGCAGTTTATCAAATTACACCTTCAAATAAATTACAAACTGAAATTCTAACTGATTATTTATTAGCGAACAAGAAAGATGAACGAATTGTTCTATTGCATGATAAAAAGGAAAAAGGACTTTCAGCATATGTTAAACACTTGTTTAATACTGCTGGAAAGGAAGTTTCAGTTTTCCAAGTTAAGAATACTAAAGTGGATTCTATTAGAAAGTTTTTTACTGAACAACAAAATGTCATGTTGCTTTCTTCAAATAAAGCATTTATTAGTAAAATGCTAGGTTCTATTGGTAGTATTGATTCAATTTCTACAGTTTTTGCTTTTGAATCAGTTAAAGGTTTTGATAATTTAGATATTACAAATTTAATGGAACTAGATGTTCATATTCTAAATTCTAGAAGTGTTGATTATTCAAAGAATTATGATTTGCGTTTTCTTAAGCTTTTTGAACTTGAATATAATACTAATGAACGAAAATATACTAAAGTAGCTTATGATATTATTATGCATTTTTGTGGTAATTCTAATGTTTATGAGTTCAAACAAAATTCATTTGGTTTTAATCAAAATACTTTAACTCCTATCTTTCATTATTCTGATTATGAGTTAGTTCCTGCTGAATAGACTTCTCATTATTTTCTGTTATATTTGCAAGCAAAGCTTCGATTAAATGATAAATTGGCTCAAAAATATTTGTTTGTTTTTTTTACTTAACTTTTGTAGTGTCTTGGCTATAGCTCAATTTGTAACAATTGGTACAGGTGTTTCGTCTCAAGATAAGCTTTTTGGAACTTTTTATGAAGATCATATATCTATAGCAAGCTTTTCTGACGCTGAGCTTACTGCAGTTAGTCCTGCTTTAAATGTTGGAGATACTATTTACTCTATAGGTTGGTATGTTAATTCTTTAGGAGGTCAAGCAATGTATGGCGCAAATATTACAATTAGTGAAATCGGATACCAGCCAGTAACATTATGGACAGGTACTCTTAGTCCAGTATTAGGTTGGAATGATATTATTCTCCAAAATCCGTATGTAAGGCAAAGTTCAGGAAGTTTAACAGTTAAATATTGTTATGATAATTGTGAAAACACAAGTACTTTTACTGTTTTAAAAACAAATGCTAATTCTACTAATCAATGGGATAGATCAAATGGATCAAGTGGATGTAATTTAAGTAATTTTACTGTACATAATGGAAGGCCAAACATTCGTTTCGGGAAAACATTAGATAACGTAACAAATATTAATATAACACATTGTACTGGAAATCCTACAATATTAACTAGTTCGCCATTAACATTTAACACAAGTATTAGTGGTTTTAATTTCAAAGGAACTTTTAATGGAAATTATTATTTTTTATCTAACTCTAGCAAAGATTGGTTAGAAGCTGATTTAAATTGTCGTCAAAATGGTGGTTACTTAGCATGTATTGAAAATGTCAATGAGAATGATTTTGTGAAAAACAACGTTATTAACACAACGAGTTGGATTGGGTATCATCAAAATTGCAATAGTGGATTATTTTCTGAACCATTTGGAGGTTGGCAGTGGACTAATGGTTCTATTACTAATTATACCAATTGGAATAACAATGAACCTAATGATTTTTTTGGGTTTTTTTCAGAAAATTATGTTGAGATGTATGCAACTGGTAAATGGAATGATCATCAGAAAACTCAGATCAATCCTTATGTCTTGGAAGTAGAAGAATCCTTCTTATGGAATACAGGTTCAACTTCACCTTCTATTTCTGTAAATCCTACAGTTAATACGACTTATTGGGTTTATCATACATTGGGAACAGAAACAATAACAGAATATTTTAATGTAATAATAGCATATGGAGACGGTTGTACAGACTCAAATTCATGTAATTATGACCCATTAGCTAATTGTGATGATGGTTCTTGCACAGGTATTTTAGGCTGTATAGATCCTGCAGCATGTAATTACAATTCATTAGCTAATTGTGATGATGGTTCTTGCGTAAGCGGACTTGTTACTATTGATACAATTAACATACAACATATAGCCTGCCCTAATGGGGGTGATGTAGGTATTGCTAGTATATTGCAGTCAGATTACACAAATCATTCGTGGCTTAATATTAGTAATGGCCAATTGTATAATGGTGGTGGTGGAAATGGTGGATTATATAGAAATGATTTAGCAGCAGGTTTATATGTTATTACAGCTAGCATGCCTACTAATCCGTTATGTAATAATATTGCTTACTCTGATACTTTTGAAATTCTTGAAGCAGAACCACTGTTACAGTATTCTCCGACACAATCTTGTCCATCAGCATGTAATGTTATTATTACTGCTGATATGTTATTGGCAATTTCTGGAGTAAACTATACTTATCAATTGGATGCTAATAACATTACAAGCTTACCAAATAGTTTATCAAATCAATGTGGAGGAGCGCATACCTATGAGATATTTGCTGATGGAATAGGATGTGGGATAGAAAATATCTCAATAAGTCAGCAAGCACCTATGAATCTACTTACTAGTGTAATTAACGCTTCTTGCACGCTACAAGGTTCAGCAACTGTTATTATTGAAAGTATTGGATCTTCTGGATTAAATACTTACTGTTATTCTGAACCACAAAACAACTATTATACCACTATTGATAATGTATTACTTTTTGGTAATACTACAAGCATATCAAATAATACAACTAGTATTCCTGATATGTATACTGATTTTACATCATTTGTTGCTGATGTGAACCCAGGTTCATCTTATAATTTAACTATTGATTTAGGTAAAGCTAGTAATACATCTGCACATATTGAAAATATAGCTAATGTTTATGTTGATTGGAATATTGACGGTGATTTTAATGACACAAATGAATTAGTAGCTCAAGTAGCACCGACATTAAGTCCTTCATCCCATACAGTAACAATAAATGTTCCTCTTGGTGCCATAGCTGGACAAAGTAGAATGAGAATAGTTGCTCAGAATTATCAATATCAACCTACTAATCAAGCCTTGCCTTGTGATTATCAAATCCCTTATTTTGGTTCAACGGAGGATTATACAATCCAAATAAATGGCTCTGTTGCAACTCCTATTTTCTATTTGTGGTCAGATGGTCAAACAAGTTCTACTGCATCTAATCTTTCAGCTGGAACTTATACTGTAGAAATAACTGATGCAAATGGATGCACAAGTACTGATACAGCTATTGTAAGCGGGTTTTCAGCTAATATTTCAGTTACTGCATCAAGTGACCAGATAATATGTAACGGAGACATACCTTCAAATTTAACTGCTACAAGTAGTGGTCTAGGTTCTTATTCTTGGACACCATCTAATGATTTTCTAAATCCAAATATTCAAAACCCAATATTTAATGGTGGGCTAACAAATTCAACAACTTATATGGTAACTTTTACTGATACAAATGGCTGTACAGTATCTGATGATGTAATTATCAATGTAAATTCTATTCCTTCTGCAAGTTTAACTGCGGTACCTAACCAAGTATGCTTAGGTGATAATGTTCAGCTTAATGCAAATACAAATATTCCTGTTAACTTGTACCGATTTCAATATAACACCGGTCTTGGATGGCAGAATATAATTACTACTAATGCAGGAGGTTGGGGTGTTAACAGTATAGAATATTACAATAATATACTAAATAGTACTCAATTCAGAGTAAAAGTAAGAGAAGATTGGGGTTGTACAGTAAGTAATTGGTCGCCTGTGATAACTGTACCAATTAGTAATATAATAACTCCTTTAATAAGTCATAATTAAATATTTAATAATCAAAAATCGTTAAGGTCATGAAAACAAACAACAAATTTCTGAAAGCAGTTGCTGTATTAGCAATGTTTTTAGTGAGCAACACAATTATTGCTCAAACAAGTACTGCACCAACTCAAGATGTGTGTATTGGTTCTACTGAGCCCTATTTATTAAATCCATCAAACCCAACATCAACATATCAGTGGGTTCTGAGTAGTGGTGGTATTATTACTACAGGACAAGGTACAGGATCAATCTCTATTGATTGGAATATGGTAGTGGGAGGTCCTCACACATTAACAGTAACTGAAACAGATGCAAATGGCTGTACAGGCTTACCTAAAACAGTTGATGTAACTCTCAATATATTAGATGATGCATCTTTTAGTCTTACGGATTTCTGTGAAGGTACTACTAATTCAGCATCAGGAATTATTTTATCTGGTGGCGTATTTACTTTTAACCCATTGCCTATGGCAGGAGAATCAATAAATGCTATAACTGGAGAGATTACAGGAGGTATTGCTGGTAATACTTATGATGTTGAGTATTTAACTAATGGGACTTGTCCGCAACAAAGTATCGAGTCAGTCTATGTTAATGCTTTAGATGATGCATCTTTTACATTGACAGATTATTGCGAAGGAACAGCAAATTGGGCAACTAATATAAATTCTGGAGGGATATTTTCATTTAATCCACTTCCAGGTGGAGGTGAAACAATAAATGCGAATACTGGAGAGATAACAGGAGGTATTGCTGGAAATACTTACAATGTTGAATATATTACAAACGGAGTATGTCCGGATAACTCAATAGAAACTGTAACTGTTAATAATTTGGATGATGCATCATTTACTTTGACAAATCATTGTGTAGGTTCTTCAAATGCAGCAACTGCTATTGCAACAGCAGGTGGTAGTTTTGCATTTAACCCAATTCCAACTGGAGGTGAGTCTATTGATCCAATAACTGGTGAAATTACTGGAGGACTTTCAGGTGCTTCTTATACGGTTGAGTATTCTACAACAGGTGCATGTGCTGATTCACAAACGCAAAATGTTTTAATTTACTCAACTCCAACAACAGGTCCAATATTTCATAATTAAAGTTGCGTAAAATTGGGTTAGTCATATTATCTATTTTAGTATTTGCTTTCAATTTGAAGGCCCAAAATATTGTGCATCTCTGTGTGGGAGGTTCTCATGATTTTGGCATACCATTAACAGCTGGATCAGTTTATGATTGGAATATTCAAAACAGCTCTATTGCTACTATTGTTTCAGGAAACGGAACAGAACAGATCACTATTGACCTTAACAGTATAGGTTTGTTCAAGTTAATTGTTGAAGAAACAAATCAAGATGGATGCCTTGGATATGATAGCATAATAGTAGAGGTTCATGATTTACCATCTGCTGATATTGTTGCATTAGGCCCTCTTACTTTTTGTGAAGGAGAAAAAGTTGATTTGCAATTGAATACCGATCAGACTTTATTTACTTGGAATAATGGGGTTAATAATATTGTAAATTCGATAACTATAAGTGGTAATTATTTTGCAACTGTAACTGATAACTATGGTTGTTCAGTTAATACGAATTCAATTGATGTTTTAGTTGAAGAAAATCCAAATGTCGATTTTACAATAGACGGATTTTGTGTTGGGAATCCAACTTCATTTGTAAATAAATCAGTAGTAGATTCCTCGGCAGTGATGAATTATAGTTGGTATTTGGATAATGGAGCAATTTTATACCATGATAGTACAGGTTATATTTATAATAATATTGGAGATTATTTAGTTTCTTTTGTAGCGATTTCTGATATTTCTTGTAAAGATTCTATTTCCAAGGGTTTTACAATTTTTGGAAATCCTGAAGCTAATTTTACTTATAATCCTTTTACTATTTCTACTTTATATCCTCAAGTAAGTTTTTCTAATACATCTTTAAATGCAAGTCCGGTTTTATGGACTTTTAATGACACTACAACTTCAGTTGATGAAAGTCCAGTACATTCTTTTTATGACCCAGGTGTGTATGATGTATGGCTTACAGTAGAAGATGATAATCAGTGTATTGATTCTGTTCAAAAAAAGATAAAAGTTTATTATGATTATATTCTACATGTACCTACTGCATTTACCCCTAATGATGATGGTAATAATGATTCTTTTGGCCCAAGTGGATGGAGAATGGAAAAGTATAAGGCGTATAAATTTATAATATATAACCAATGGGGAGAAAAAATCTTTGAAACTACTGATTTCTTAGAACAATGGGATGGAATAGGTGCTCCTACTGGTGTTTATAGTTGGGTATTACTTATTACTGATGAGCTAGGAGCAGTAAGAAAAGAAAATGGATTTATTAGCTTGATAAGGTAATTATCTTAAGTCAATCACTTCAACTCCCGCGTTTTTTTCAGTATCAAAGAAAAAAGGTTTTATTGTAGTATTGGTTTTAAAACTATTAACTTGGTAAGTATAAGTTCCTCCGTTTTTATCATGCATTTTAATGCGATAAATTTCATTTTTAGCAGCATCAATAGCAATGTTAATTTTCATAAATTCTCCACTTTCTTCCGGGAATAAATCAATAATATGTAATCTTTTTCCTTTTTCTGAACTTGCACCAACATAAGTGTATTTATATCCGTTTTCATAAATAGTAAAGAGTTTATTAGGAGTCATTTCTTCTTCAGGGTCATGTTCCATTATTTGTACTTCATTCATGTCAGCTAAATATACCCATTGACTTTCTCCATCATTTATTATTGTTTGACCATCTATTTCTAATCTGAAATTTTCCTCTTCTAATACCAAAATCCCTTGCTGAGATTCTTTAATGTTTTGGCTCTTATTTTCAATAATAAAATCAAAATCAATAGTCATATTATTATAAGATTTAGTAGTTTCCATTAGTTTATCAAGTGCGTCTTTTGCTACTGGGTCCTGTGCAAATAATGTTAAGCTAATTGCTAATAATATTATTATTATTGTTTTATTCATTGGTTTCTAAATTTCTTAATAATTCTTCAAGAGCTACTTCATCTCTTACTAATACCTGTCTTGCTTTACTTCCTTCAAAAGGACCAACTATTCCTGCAGCTTCCAGCTGGTCAATAATTCTGCCTGCCCGATTATATCCTAATCTTAATTTCCTTTGAATGAGTGAAGTTGATCCTGATTGATGTTTTACTACAACTGCTGCTGCATCTTCAAATAGTGCATCTTTATCATCTAAATCAGCTGTTGAACCAACTGCATCAGCTTCTCCTTCGTATTCTGGTAATAAATGAGCTTCAGGGTAGGCTCTTTGTGAACCAATAAACTCACAAATTTTTTCTACCTCAGGTGTGTCAATAAAAGCACATTGCAAACGGGTTAGATCATTTCCTGTTGAAATAAGCATATCACCCATACCAATCAATTGTTCAGCTCCTTTGCTGTCCATAATTGTTCTAGAGTCTGTTGTCGAAGAAACTCTAAATGCAACCCTAGCTGGAAAGTTTGATTTAATAAGACCTGTAATAACATTTACTGATGGTCTTTGTGTTGCAACAATTAAATGAATGCCAATAGCACGAGCCAATTGAGCTAATCTAGCAATAGGAGTTTCAATCTCTTTTCCTGCAGTCATAATAAGGTCAGCAAATTCATCAATAACTAGAACAATATAAGGCATGTATCTGTGCCCATTATTTGGATTTAATTTTCTATTGATAAATTTAGTATTGTATTCCTTGATATTACGGCATTGAGCCATTTTACAAAGCTCGTATCGCTCATCCATCTCAATGCATAATGAATTTACAGTATTTATAACCTTTTTGGTGTCAGTAATAATTGCATCTTCCTCTCCTGGTAATTTTGCTAAGTAGTGCCGTTCAATTTTATTGAAAAGGGTAAGTTCCACTTTCTTAGGGTCAACCAATACAAACTTAACTTGTGAGGGGTGCTTTTTGTAAAGTAAAGATGCTAAAATTGCATTCAGCCCTACTGATTTCCCTTGGCCAGTTGCTCCAGCCATTAGTAGATGGGGCATTTTTGCCAAATCCACTACATAGGTTTCATTTGAAATGGTTTTTCCAAAAGCAATTGGCAGGTCCATTTTACTTTTTTGGAATTTCTCTGATTGTAATACTTCAAGCATAGAAACCGTGTTTTTCTTTGAATTTGGAACTTCAATTCCTACCGTTCCTTTACCAGGTATTGGTGCTATAATTCTTATACCTTCTGCAGCTAAGCTTAGGGCAATATCATCTTCTAAGTTTTTAATTTTAGAGATTCTTACCCCAGCTACAGGTACAATTTCATAAAGTGTAATTGTTGGACCAATAGTTGCTGATATTGATGCAATTCCAATTTTATAATGCCCAAGAGTTTCAACAATCCTATTTTTATTGTTTTCCAAATCTTCTTTATCAATTTCAATTTTACTATTTCCATAATCGTTCAATAAATCCATCCCTGGCATTTTGAATTTTGACAATTCTAGAGTTGGGTCGTAATCGCCTAATTCTTCTAATCTCTTCTCAATCTCTGTTTGACTTAGTATTTCTTCTACCTCACCTGCACTTATTTCCATACCTATTTCTTCCTTTTCTTCTTTCTTTTGTGGACTAAAATTACTTGTAACCAAAGTGGGTTCTGGTGGATTTGCAATTGGCTCAGTTGTTTTACTTATTGTTTCTATTGAAGTGCCTTCTATAGCAGGTGGAGATGTTTCTTCATTAAAAACTGTAGTTACTTCTTTCTCATGCTTTCCCTCATTTTTTTCAGGTTTTATCTTTTTAATAAAACCACTTAATTTTTCTGAAGTAATATCAAAAGTTAAAACAAGATAAAGCGCTACTGTAGTCAGTAAAAGGAGAGAAGTTCCAATTTCTCCAATTGCTTGATTAAGTAGTTCATTTACAAATATTCCAATACCACCAGCCGTTATTAATCCCCCAAAAAAATGACGAATAAATACGGGTAAAATAATCATTCCTAGTATGCTATTGAAAATAAACTTACTTAGTTTAACTTTATTAAATCCAAGGATTTTTAATCCGCTAAGTAAGATGGCTAGAGGTATAAATAAAGCAGATAATCCAAACCAAAGCTTTATCAGCCTGTGAGAAAGTTGAGCTCCTAATCCTCCAATTTGATTGTTAGTGTTATTATTAAAAATGGTATATCCTTCTGATGTAAGGATGCTGTCATCTGACTTCCAATCTAGTAAATAAGAAATAAAAGCAATAATCATAAGTACTGATACGAGTACAAGTATAGTTGCAAATATTTTCTGATTATTAGAGTCAAGAAAAGGAGCTTTGATTTTTCCCCAATCTATCTTCTTAGATTTTTTTACTTTTAAATTAGTTTTTGCCATATAGTCATCAAAAATACAAATGAATCGTACTTTTTTTATGCTAGTAATAACATATGTTTTAGCATTATATTGTTAATAAATGTTAAAGTTAAAACAATGATTGATGTATAGTATAAAACATTAAATTTGCATACGAAATGTTTAAGATAAATATACATAACGAAACTGCAGCTTTAAAAGCTGTTGTTGTTGGTATTGCTGATGATTTTGGTGGTATTCCTAAGTTGGTGGATTGCTATGATCCAAAATCAAGAGAGCATGTAGTTGCTGGGACTTTCCCTTCAAATGATGATTGTATTTTAGAAATGAATGCTTTGGTTAAGGTTTTTGAAAAGTATAATATAAAAATATTCAGACCAGAAAATATAAAAGGATTGAACCAGATATTTTCAAGAGATATTGCTTTTGCTATTGAAGATAAGTTAGTGTTACCAAATATAATTAAAGATAGAAAACAAGAAGTTGACGGAATTAGTGAGGTATTAAATTTGGTTGATAAATCTGATATTGTTCAAATGCCAGAAGGTGCTATGGCAGAAGGAGGTGATGTAATGCCTTGGAATAATTATATTTTTGTTGGATATTCTGAAAAGGAGGATTTTGATAAATATACAGTTGCTCGTACCAATAAAACTGGACTTGATTTTTTGACTGCGACTTTTCCAAATAAAATAGTGAAAGGTTTTGAACTCAACAAATCCGATATTGACCCAAGAGAAAATGCCTTGCACTTGGATTGTTGTTTTCAGCCTATAGGTAAAAATATGGCTATTATTTATAAGGATGGTTTTAAGTGTTCAACAGATGTTGATTTTTTAGTAAATTTTTTTGGTGAGGAAAATTTAATTGAACTAAATCAAGAAGAAATGTATAATATGAATTCAAATATATTTTCAATTTCAGAAGAGGTAATTATTTCTGAAAAAGGATTTGTAAGGTTAAATTATGAATTAAGAAAAAGAGGATTTAAATTAGAAGAAGTTCCTTATGCCGAAATAGCAAAAATGGAAGGTCTTTTAAGATGTTCAACATTGCCATTAATAAGAGATTAGATAGATGAAACAGATTACAAATTCAATAATGATGATAAAGCCAGTAGGCTTTCGCTACAATGAACAAACTGCTGTCAATAATTATTATCAACAGGTATTGGATAATTTGTCGGTTGAACAAACGCAAGAAAAAGCGTTAAATGAGTTTAATACATTTGTAGATAAATTAAGAAATGTAGGAGTGAATGTGGTTGTAATTGAGGATACAGAATATCCTGACACTCCAGATTCTATTTTCCCTAATAATTGGGTTACATTCCATAGTAATGCTATGATAGGACTGTATCCTATGTGTGCTGAAAATAGGAGGGATGAAAGAAGGGAGGATATCTTTGATGCTCTAGTTAATGAATATGGTTTTACTATTGAGGGAATAAAGGATTTTACGGAATTTGAAGAGCACGATAAGTATCTGGAGGGTACGGGTAGCATGGTGTTGGATCATGTAAATATGATTTGTTATGCTGCTATTTCTATCCGTACGGATGAGATTGCCGTAATGCAGTTTTGTGAAGAGTTTGGTTATCGTCCAATATGCTTTACGGCCAACCAAGATGTAGAGGATGAGCGTATGGCAATTTACCATACTAATGTAATGATGTGTGTGGCAGATACTTTTGTAGTAATTTGCTTGGACACCATTGATGATGAAGCTGAAAGAGAGCATGTGTTAGAAGTACTTACAAAAACAGGAAAAGAAATTATTGAGATTACTGAAGCTCAAAAGCATAGATTTGCAGGAAATATGTTGCAAGTAATGGGGGATAAGCCATACCTTGTGATGTCTAACTCGGCTTATAGTAGCCTAACAGAAGAACAAAAAAGAGCTATTGAAAAACATTGCCCTATTTTGTATAGTTCATTAGATACTATTGAGGCGTGTGGTGGCGGTAGTGCAAGATGTATGATGGCAGAAATATTTTTACCAAAACAAAAGTAATGATAGAAGAAATTTTAAAACCGGAAATAGAAAAATGTTTAGCTGAATTGTATTCAGCAACTGAACAAAGTATTCAATTTCAAAAAACCAGAAAGGATTTCGCAGGAGATATTACTTTAGTAGTTTTTCCATTATTGAGGGCTTCAAAAAAAGGACCAGAACAAACTGCCGAACAAATAGGAGAATACCTAAAGGGAAAGGTTATTGAGGTTGCTGATTTTAATGTGGTAAAAGGATTCTTGAATTTAGAAATTATGCAAGAATATTGGTGCAATCAATTTATTACCGCTTATAATACTGATGATTATGGAGTGGTAAGTTCAGTTGAGAATGCTCCTACTTATTTGGTTGAATATTCATCTCCTAACACTAACAAACCACTTCATTTAGGGCATATAAGAAATAATTTATTAGGTTATTCTGTAGCTGAAATAATTAAGGCTAGTGGCAAGAATGTGAAAAAAGTTCAAGTCATTAATAATAGAGGAATTCATATTTGTAAGTCAATGGTTGCTTGGCAAGATTTTGGGAATGGAGAAACACCAGAAAGTAGTGGCTTAAAAGGAGATCATTTGGTTGGAAAATATTATATAGAGTTTGATAAGAATTATAAGAAAGAAATTGCTGATTTAGTTGCTGATAAAATGGAACTCAAAGATGCAGAGAAACAAGCACCTATTTTTAACAAAGCTAAGGAAATGTTGAGAAGTTGGGAAGCAAAAGAACCAACTGTAATTGCTCTTTGGAAGAAAATGAATGGATGGGTTTATTCTGGTTTTGAATCAACATACAAAAGGTTAGGAGTTGATTTTGATAAGAACTATTATGAAAGTGATACTTATTTGCTAGGAAAAAAAGTAGTAGAGATTGGCCTTGAAAAAGGTGTGTTTTATAAAGAAGAAGATGGTTCGGTATGGATAGATTTATCGGCTGAAGGATTGGATAAGAAAATTATTTTGCGTTCGGATGGAACAGCTGTTTACATGACTCAAGATATTGGAACGGCTATACAAAGACATGAAGATTTCACTTTCTCAAATATGGCATATACGGTAGGGAATGAACAGGATTACCATTTCAAAGTTTTATTCTTAATTCTTGACAAATTAGGATATGATTGGGCGAAAAACTGCTATCATTTATCGTACGGAATGGTTGATTTGCCAAGTGGAAAAATGAAATCACGTGAAGGTACAGTGGTTGATGCTGATGAGTTGATGGATGGAATGGTAAGTACGGCTAAAGAAATTGCTAAGGATTTAGGAAAATTGGATGGAATGACTGATCAAGAAGCAAATGAACTTTATGAAATAGTTGGTATGGGAGCACTTAAGTATTTTATGCTAAAGGTTGATCCTAGAAAGCGTATGCTTTTTGACCCTAAAGAATCAATTGATTTTAATGGTAATACTGGTCCTTTTATACAATATACTTACGCCCGTATTCAATCGCTTAAAAGAAAACATAATGCTAAGGTGGTAATGCCAAGTGCAGTAAATATTACAGTTAAGGAACAAGAGATTATAAAGTTATTGACTGAATTTCCTGCTGTGATACAAGAAGCTGCAGCTAATTATAGCCCAGCACTTGTGGCTAATTATGTTTATGATTTAGTAAAGGAGTACAATACTTACTACCAGAATACGGCTATACTATCTGCTGAAAGTGAAGAACTGATTAATTTCCGATTAGGCTTATCGGTTAAAGTTGGTGAAGTTATTAAAACTTCAATGAGTTTACTAGGAGTAAATGTTCCTGATAGGATGTAAAGAAGTAATTTAGAGTATAAAAAAAGCCGAGCAAATGCTCGGCTTTTTTTATTGTTATTTTAATACAATT
>Ga0315315_10003786_pt1 | contig 13926 bp, 14 predicted proteins | sample M140m3416metaG_FD_203699 | JGI IMG/M metagenome (GOLD analysis project Ga0315315, IMG submission 203699) | Ammonia-oxidizing marine archaeal communities from Monterey Bay, California, United States - M1 40m 3416 | ecosystem: Environmental > Aquatic > Marine > Intertidal zone | place: USA...
CTTTAAATATCCAAGCATCTTGCGAATCTGTTCTATGACCTACACGATCAAAACAATCATTCTTATCAAATTCAAATAACTTACTAGATCCATCTTCTAATACATTTCTACGTAATAATGCTAAAAAATTATTATTAAAATCATAATTTTTTAATTTTAATAAAGTATTATCAAAATATATATCGTTATTACATATTACATTAATATGATCATTACCTGATAATTCATTTATATATTCAAACATTTTCTTAAAAGTCATTCTTTCATTTATTTTTATAATTTCCACATTAGGATTAAATATATTTATCGTAAGACTTTCCGTAAATATATATATTTTATCAAATATATTTAATGTAATATTATTATGTATTGCTTTCAATACTTCATCATCTCTAGCTTTATTACTATTTTCAAAATATTCTAAGAATAAATTATACATTATTTACAATTATTTAAACATTTAAGATTTATATAATAATAAAAATGGAAAAATATGTTGATCAAATATATTATATTAATTTAGCACATAGAAAAGATCGTAAAGAACACATTGAAAAACAAATAAAAGAATATTTAGATCCTGATCTTAAAATAACTACACGATTTGATGCTATACAATATAAAGGTAATTTTGTAAATAATTGTTTTAGAAATAAAGGCGCAATAGGTGCTTCTCTATCACATTTAGGTGTTGCTAAATTAGCAAAACAAAATAATTATAAACATACTTTAGTAATTGAAGATGATATAATTTTTAATTGGGATAAAGAAAGATTTTATAAAATCTTAGATAGATTTTTTGAAAATATTAAAGATTATAATTTATTAATGTTTGATACTGCCGGTAATAAATGGCATCCTTGGCAAGCACACGATACTAATATACCTGAAATATATAAATTAGATGATAGTTTTTGTGCAGGTGGTTATATTATTTCAAATAACTTCTTAGATACTTACATTGCTCATTTAGAACAAGCAACACCAAAGTTAATACAAGGTGATATATTTAACGGAAGAATTGATGAATCTTGGAAGATCTTTCAAGGTAATACACCAGATAAAAAAGTATATACTTTTAATAAACCAAAAGACAAAGTATTACATCAAATAAGTGATTATAGTGATATAGAAGGAAGAATAACCCCTGCAAAAACGAATTATCCTGAATGTTGAATATAAAGCATTAATATAAAATATCTGTAAAGATGTTTGTAATATTAGAAGCAGGATTAGGAAATCAATTATTTCAAATATTTGCAGGATTATCTAAATGTTTAGATAATAAAGAAAAATGTAATATATATCAAACAGTTATCAATCCACATTGTAATAATCTACCATATTGGGATAGTTTATTAGTTAAATTAAAACCAATGTTAGTTAATTATTTACCACATAATAATATTTATAGAGAACCGGGATTTAAATATCAACCTATACCTAATGTTGATGTAGTAAAAGGTTTCTTTCAATCACCTAAATATTTTGAACATAATTGGGATAAATTAAAAGATTACTTAACATTTACAAAAGATATACCAATACAAACTAAAACTATTTCAATACATTTTCGTATTGGTGATTATCTTAAACCTTGTCATTCAACACATCATCCAATTTTAAAAGAAGAATATTACTTAAATGCTATTAAATATTTTGATAATAGCTACACTTATATAGTATTTATAGAAAAAGATAGTATTGATGAAATGAATAGAAGATTTCCTAATTTACTTAAATCTATTAATTATAAAATAGCAAATACAATTACAAATATTGAAACAGATATAGATGAACTACAATTAATGTCAAAATGCGAACATAATATAATTGCAAATTCGTCATTTAGTTGGTGGGGTGCTTACCTAAATCAGAATGAAAATAAAAAAGTAATATATTCTTCAGTTTGGTTTTCAGGACATTTAAGTAATATAGATACTAAAGACTTATTTAAAGATTATTGGATTAAGATATAAAATTTGATTTAATTCTTTTTATAATTTGCGTTGTTGAAATATTTTCTGTTCTTTTTGTAGTTATAATTTTTATATTCTTTTTTTCACAGAAATCTATAGTATTTTTATGTTCAGTAGTATAACCAAAATCTGGTCCAATTACAAATATATTTATATTTAAGTCTCCTAATAATTTTGATTGATCTGTATTTTTATATGATATAACTCTATCAACAAAAGATAATTCTTTTATAAATGACATTCTTTCATCTATATTTAAAACAGGATATTTACCCTTTGAATTATATACACTAGAATCATCTTGAACCCCTATAATTATAAAGTTATTTTTATTAACAAAATTATTTATTAATTTTAAATGTCCTATATGAAATAAATCAAAAACACCGACAATATATACTCTTAATTTTTTAGAACATTTTTCTAAAAAATTAAATTGATTTTCCTGTAAATTACAACAAAAATATTTATCAATATGTTTAAATTTATTAATATAATTACTTGATAATATAGTTTGATAAACATTAATATCATAATCTTTTAAATAATTCACATAAAAAGGATTATCATCAAAATATATTTTTATATTATTATTTTTTATTATTTTTAATTTGTGCTTTTTCATTTTTTCAAAATGACTATAATCCATTTCTTCTTTTTTGTATTCATAACCACAACATATATTATCATAGTGAATATTTTCAAAAAATCCTAAATTATTTAATTGTTGCTCTATTTTTTTTTTTTTAGTGAATGGTGTTCCAGTAATTATAAATACTTTACCATTCCAAGAATTAACTAAAGATTTAAAAAACTCTGGATTATATGATAATGTATCATGAAAATCTATTCCGATATTATTTTTTGGAACATTTTCAATTAAAATATTAAATTTATATTTTTGTCCTATATAAAATTCTAAATCAAGTTCACCTAAATCTGTTATTGTTATTTTATAATTTTTGAATAATTTTACAATATCAACTTTTTTTATATATAGATGAGTTGATTCTAAAATATGCGTTTTTTCACGTATTTCTTGTGATAATATTTTTTTATCAAAATCCATACAATTTCCTAAAAATATAATACTATTATCTTTACTAACTCTTTTAATTTCATTTAATACTTGTTGTAATTCAATTTCATCTGTTAAATAAAATAATGTTGATATACATATTATTACATCAAAATATTTATCTTCAAAAGGAAAAACATCTTTTATATCATGATTTATAAAATTTCCATCAAAATGTTTATTTGCATAATTTATATTTTTATCACAAAAATCAATACCTGTTAAATTATATGATTGAATATTTTTATTTTTTAATATTCTATTTATAAATGAACCATTACCACATCCAATATCTAATATTTTTTGATTATTTTTAATTTTAATATTTTTTGTAAGTTCATATATAAATTTATGATATTTATCTTCAGTTTCAAATATATATCCATTATATTCATAAATTTTGGATTCATTAAATTCTCTTTTATTCCATATTGTTTTCCAATCAAATGTATCTGTCATTATTTCATATTTATTTATTTATTCTTATATTTGTATTATATCATTCAAATTTTATCTTATTTTAATTATGTAAATATATAACTAGTCTTCTTTCTTTTAATGCCCAATTATCACCACATTTTAAAATTTTATCATATATTATATTATAATTTGTAATGAGTTTATTATTATATTCTATAAAATCTTTATTTTTACCTGTGTGAGATTCTAAAATAACATATTTTATTTTATTTTTTATTATATTATTTATATGATTCAAAAAACCACTTCCATAACCCATTATCATAACTATATCAAAATAATTATTTAAAATAAAATTATTTGCATTTATAAAAATATATTCTTTCATATTGATTTTGTTTATATTTAGTAATAAATCTATAATGTCTATCCCTGTATAATATATTGATTCTTTAAAATTTATATAAAATTCAATTGCTAATTCACCACATCCACATCCAATATCTAATATTTTCATATTAGGAGTAATTTTAATTATAGAATTAATTTTATTAAATATAATATTTGGACGTTCTGTAGTTAAACCTGTAAAATTAACCCAACATTGTTCACTTTTATTTAATGTTTTTTCAATAGGGAATAACCATTTTATATTTTTATATAAAATATAATTATTATCTATTGTTACTTTATTACTATTTTTTTTAATTTTATTCATCCAATCTTTTTGACATTTATCACATCTGATATGCCAATATTCTTTTTTAAATACTATTTTATTACATATAGCACATACTAGCATATTTTCCATATTATTTAATTCAATTTAGGGTGTTTTTTATTTATATATTTAAAACCATATATATATATTAAATATTTACTACTTAATTCTTTATTAAGAACTTTTGCAATAATTGGTCCATATTTAACATTTGAATAATTATTTGTATTAAGTAAAGATGTAGAAATATTTGATAAATCTCTATTCCAAGCATCTTTTTCGTTTATTAAATATGAAATATCAATTCCACCTAAATCTTTATTATTTTTATCTATAACATCATAATTTTGTAATTTAAACCAATTTTTTCTAAAATTCATTTTTAATAAAACATATTTTTTTTCATTTATTATAATCGTTTTGTACATCCAATTATGATCCCATATCGGTTTTGCTATTTCAGTACTATTATTCCAAATATTATTAATAAATTCTATACTTTTATTATTAATTAAAAGAACATCAAAATCATCATCCCATAATATATGATTATTTTGTCTATGATATCCTAGTAAATTACCGGCATATAATGTATATAATACATTATTATCTTCTAACCAATTATGAAAAACTTCAAATAAATTAAATAATTTTGTCATATAGTTAATATGATTATCTGAAAACAATTCAAATTCTTGATGATGTGTTTTTATATTTTTTGGATATTCAATACCATCAACAATATAATTATTATTAATTTCTTGTTGTGTTAATTTAAGATTATCATAATATTCTTTGATTTTATTTGTCATTTATATTATAAATACTCGTATTTTTTATGTATAAAATATTGTAAAAATACATATTACATTCAAAAATGTGATAATTTAGATTTTTTTTATTAATATATTGATGATAATCAAGTTATAGATTTTTTATCTTTAAATGTAGAAGATACGAATTAAAACTTTTGAAATTTTTTGGATATTCAATAACATTTAAACACATTATAACATAAAATGGAGAAAATATATAATTATTGGAATTCAAGACCTTCTAACATTAAACATTCAACATTCAACTAAAGAGATTGGACCTAAAGAGTATTTTGATGAAGTTGAAAATGAAAAGTATTTTGTAGAACCACATATATTAACTTTTGCTGATTTTGTAAAATGAAAAAATTAAAAAAATTTAGAAATTGACACTACTTGTATCAGTTTCTTAAAAGAAAATGCTATTTATACAGGTATTGATTTAACAAGACAGTGTAATTAAATTAACAAAAAACGTATAGATGTTTATAATTATACTGCTGATCTATATGTTATGAATGTTGAAATAGAATTACCAAAAGATGAATATGATTTGATATATTCGTTTGGTGTAATTCATCATTCAATAGATCCTAAAAATATAATAGAAAATGCATATAATGTTATTAAAGATGATGGAAATTTGATAATGATTTAAATCATAAAATCGCTAAATATTCTGAAGCTCAAACAGGATGTCTTCAAACATTAACATATACATTTGATGATATTGAAGAACTCTTAAACCCATATTTTAAAATTGTTAATATATGGAAAGATCATATATTTTCTTATGATATTGAAGAATATAAAAAACACAATTATGTTAAATCTAAAGAATTTAAATCAATTAATAATAGTGATTTTAAATCACTGGAAAAAGAATTAGGATGGCATACAATGGTAATATGTAAAAAGATCATATAATTTCATAACTAAATAAATTACCATATTCTTTTTTAACTTCTATTATAATATCATCAATATCTTTAATAATTACTTTTTTATTTTTATTTGCTAAATATTCTGCTATTTTTAGTTTAGCACTTTCTTCGATTATAGGTATTTTAGAACCTTCTTTATAACATACATTTGTAAATATATAACTATCTTTATTTTGTTTTAATAATTGTTCTGCTTGATATTTATAGTGAAACCTATTATAATTAATAGTTCCTTGAAGTAAATCTGATTCTATTCCATATTTATCCGTAATTTGTTTTAACGCCTTAGTATCTCTAGGAAAACAAGGACCTCCAAATGAATATCCTGATTTAAAATATTTAGTTCCTATACGATTATCTGAACCTATCGCATTTAATACAATATCTTTATCAACATTTAAGTTATCACATAAATCACTTATCATATTTGCAAAACTTATTTTTGTTGTAATATAACCATTTAAACTTATTTTAACAATTTCAGCTTCTAATGGTTTCATAAAACAATATTTAGGAGTTGATATACATATATTATTGTAAATATCTTTAAGAAGATCTAATAACTCTTGTTTTAATGAACCTATTAATATAATATCAGGATTTCTAAAACCATTGATAATATCACCTTGTGCTACAAACTCAGGATTATAACTTAAACCACAATTATAACAATTATTTAATAATTGTTTTCCTATATTATCAATATATGTAGGAATAATAGTACATCCTATAATAATATTTTTATTTTTTGGTTGAAAACTATTTATTTTTACTAAAAGATTTGATAAAATAGAATGATCATATAATTTATCATTACCAGAATTGGGTGTTTGAACAATTATAAAAATAATATCAGAATGTTCTAAGCCTTCTTTTAAATCAGTGGATGCTTTAAAGTTTGTTGATTTGCTTAAAAGTTCCGTATATTCTGGTTCATTAGTAGTATATATTTTATTGTTAAGATTATTAACATAATCTTGATTAATATCAATACCTAACACATTGTAATGTTTTTCTAATATTAAAGCAAAACCTAAACCTAATCTTCCAATTCCAATTATGGTAATTGTTTTCATTTGTATACATTTATAAAATTAATTACTTATATATACCAATGTTTCATTGGAGGATGCCAAAATTGTTGATAATATATATCTCCATCTGATAAAACAGCCGCACTATAACTTAATGAGCTTTTTGACATTATTAATGCATCTGCACCAACCATTTCTGTAAAAGTATCAAAAATATTCATATTTATTTTCAATATTGTATCATTTGCTATATATTTACTAAAATTACATAATTCTCCTTGACTATAAATATGAAATAAAATCTTTTTATTTTTATATTTTTGTCTTAGATTATTTATTTTATCTAAAAAATACTTATCTGGTGTATCAGCACCCATTATTCTATTATCATCTGGATTTAGTCGTCTAATATGAACAGCTATATTAAAACAATCATTTTTAAAACAGTTTCTATCTTTATTTTGCCAAAAGTCTTTTTTAATTTCATTTATTTCAGTATCTAAATTATTTATATTTTTATCAAAAAAATTTATAGATTTAGCAACAGAAAATGTTTCAATATTATTAGAATCAATTTCACATATTGATTTATATATGTTTATATTCATAAGTTTTTCTATTTTTTGTAAAAATAAAACATCATTCTCATAATTATGTTCTATACTTTTAATTGGAGTATAAACAAATAATTTATTATTTTTCTTACAATATAATATAGTATTTATAATAGTTTGATATTGAGCTCCAAAACCATCAGTTCTAAGTTTTTGCGTGATATATGTCATATATATTATAATACTGTTAATTAAATGCATAGATTTTTTAATATACAAAATAGTCACATATATATACCAAATAATATCAAAAAAGTTAAACTTGATATTGGGTTATCTATTAATGCACCACATAGTTGTCAATGGTTAAAACAGGAACCAGATGATTTATTAGTTTTTGGATTTGAACCAAATCCAGAAAGCGTTTCAAGTATTAAAGATATCAATTATTTTAAAAATAATACAGTTAAAAAAATAAAGAATTAATAAAATATATTGAACCAGTTCAATATTTAAATGAACATTCATTAATAGGTGAAAAACTATTAATAGCACAATGTGCACTTGGTTTAGAATCAAAAAATACTACTTTATATGTTACAACTGTAGATCCTGGTTGTTCAAGTACATACAAGTTAAGTCAAAATTTTATGAAAATAAGATCAGTAGAAAAAGAAATAAATGTAGAACAATATAGATTAGATGATTTTTTTTAAATATTTCCTTTTCATCAAATACCATATATTGATTATATTAAAATTGATGCACAAGGTGCAGATCTTGATATTATTAAAAGCGGTGGAGAATATATAAAAAAATATGTAGTATATGTTACTCTTGAACCAGAAAATAATGAATATTTAAATACTGAAAATAGTTTTTCATTAATAAAAAATTATATGGAATCTATTAATTTTATATTTATAAATCATAATAATACTAAAGATCCAACATTCATTAATTCTAATTTTTTACATCTAAAAGATGAAATATTTATTATTCAAATTCATTAATTCTAATTTTTTACATCTAAAAGATGAAATATTTATTATTCAAAATGGATAATTAAATTTATATACATACGTGTAATTTTTGAAATTTTATTTCTACTATAATGTAAAACCAAATATATGACTGAAATATATTTACATAATCCCGGACATAGTGGAGATATTTTACTTACATTAGAAATTGCAAAAATATTTATTAGTAGTAATCCTACTTCTATATTTAAATTAGTACCTGCAAGTTGTAAATGTTTATATAATAATTTAATTTCTAAGAATGTAGAAGTTATAAACCATAATTGTATATGGGATTCAAAAAACACAAAAAATGTATTAATTAAAAATGATATTATAACAAACTTACATAATGTATTATTTCATTATGAAAACAACAAATTATATATAAATTTATGGAAAATGCTTATTCAAGACAATAGTAATTGTATTAATTTATTAGGAAGAACATCTTTTATCAAAAAAACAATTAATGAAATAAACTCTAAATTCAATTTAAATATACAGTTTAATTGTGATAATGATAAAGAATTAATACCTATATTACCTGATATTAATATTGACAAAACTGAAAATTATTTGAAATCTTTAAATAAAAAACTCATATTTTTTTATAATTTAAGAAGCACTTCTGGATTTGAACAACATACAATAATACTTAAATTACTTTCAGAAATAGATGATAATACTACATTAATAATTGCAAAAAAAACTGATATTCAAAATGATAAAACTATTTGTATTGAGACTGATTTAAATAATCCTTTATCAAATGATGGTGAAAATTTACTGGTTAATGAAAAGATATCAAGATTATGTGATAAAATTTATTTTAAAATGAATGGAGGTAGTCTTTTCATTTTAAACAGTATAAATGTTAATAATGAAAAAAAATTCTTTTTAATTGATTCAAAAAAATGGTATAATATTTTAAAAAACTCTTATCATTTAAATGATTTAAACATAGTTCAAATATAAAAACTATTTAAATAGTACTTTAGTTGATTCAACTAACATAAATATTAAAAAGTTAAATAAAAATATGTTATTTATATGAAATATAAATAACTTTATAATTAAAAGAAAATTATTACTCTCATAACGTTCTATCTGTAGTTATCAATTATGTATATGATGATAAGTTTTCATATGTTTGATTTGAGGATAATTGACAAATTACCAAAAATTATATTTATTTAAAGCAATTAGTTCGTTATTAATAAAAAAATACTGAATAATAATAAATTTATAAGAATTTCTTATGATTTAGATTTTTGAAATTAAAAAGCAATATTCTTTTGGAGAAGTTTTTGAAATTATAGATTTACAAAATAAAACATTAGTTAATATTATAGTAACATCTTCAACAAATAAAAACAATTAGATATTTTATTGTCTGTTTTTTAGATTTTAAAGTAATCATTATTACAACTTCTATAACTAATATTCCTAAATATCATTTTAATATGAAAAATTATACTCACTTTAATATATCATTGTGGGATATTTTTCTTGAACAGGATTTGGTACAAAATATGATAAATATTCATACGTTTATTAATTAAGACTAATCACTAATTTTAGAATTATAATATTCTACATTTTTATAATTATAGTATCCTTTGTTTTCTTGTTCAGTAAAAGTTTGAAATTGATTACAACATAAAATATTTGGTAGTTCTGAATCTTGTTTTATTGCTGCTGCTAAGGATTGAATCCCGGAATTTTGTGTAATAAACATATAACAAGATTTAATTACATCACAATACATATATAATGAATCAATTGTATAATACTCACAATTATTAAGTTTTAATTTCAAGTAATCATAAACTTTTTCAAAATGAGAATTTATGAATTTTTTTCTGTTTACTATTTTAATAAGTTTATTTTTATTAATTATTTTAGGAACAAAATAATCAATAAATTCTTTATATTTATTAAAATGAAATATTTGACTAACACCTGTCAAATCTATAAAAATAGTATTTGATAAATCTAAAATAATTTTTGGTTCATAATAAATTTTTGGATAATAAGATGTTGGTTTTAAATCATGAGCAATTTCAATTCTTTCAATAAACCATTTATTTAAATGTGCTGGTGGCCAATATTTAAGGCGACAAGAACCAGCATTTGGTGTATCATTTGATTTACCAATAATAAATGGATTTACCCCCCATACTAAATCATAAACTTCGTCATCAGTTCTTGTTGAATTATTAATATGAATATAACACATAATACCTTTATTATTAAATAATTCAGGTAAGGTAGAAAATGCTAAATTATCTCCTAATCCTCCATAAGGTTGGTAAATTATAATTTTTTTTGCAGATAATAAGTCAAAACTCATATTATTATATTTATATGAGATAATATATTATATTTAATATCTATAATCAAAATTTTTATCTATTAATTTATTTATCAAATTATCCTCTTTTTTTAATGCAAAACAATTTGACCAAAACTTTATATCATCATAGACTTGATCCCAATATTCATCGTTTACTTTAAATAATTTTTTCGTTCCTATTCTATAAGTATCAAATCCATTATTTGATAAAAACACTACGACATCTTTCATCGGATTTTGTATTCCGGGACCTCTAAAATCATCTAAACAATCACTACATTCAAATATAATATATTTCGTATATTGTAAGTATTTTTTAAAACCTTTTAATACATTGCTATCATTTCCTTCTGTATCTATTTTAATAAATTTAATTACAATATTTTGATTTTTAAATTCTTCATCTAAAACATCATCTAATTTTTTAACATCAACTTTACATATAATAGCTCCTCCGCTTCTTAAACCAGCAATATTATTATTTGTATTATTTGTATTATTACCTTTATAATTATAAAGGTTAGCTATTGTAGTTTCATTTGAAATACAATGTTTGAATAATTTTAAACATTTATCTTGATTTATTATTTGTTCTAAATGTAAAATATTTACAGGATTAGGTTCAAAACATAATATTTTTTTATTTTCTTCTTTACAAATAGTAGTCAAATTAGGTATATAATCACCAATACAAGAACCTACATCAATACCAACTATTTTTATATTAGTATCATCAATATTTTCTATATATTTATTTAATCCAACTAATAATTTATTGTGACCTGCTTCACCAATAAATTCATTTTTATTAATGATATAGTAATCTCTTAAATTTACTCTATTCATTTTTTATATATTTTATTTAACATTCTTTTATATTATCTTCTAATTTTTTTAAGTAAATGAATTAACTACGTTTTTTATGTATTTCTTGTGCTTCTAATAATCAATACTAAATGGCTTATAACACCTGGATTTTAAAATTAAAACAACCTGATTCTTTAGATAATAGCAATAATTCATCTAATATTATCATTTAATTTGAAATACTATATAGTTTATTACAAGTTATTATTTTGTTATAAAATTACAAATATTTTTATAACTCAATACACTTTTATTGATAATTTGAATAAATATGGTAATACCATTATATTAAGAGAATTGAACTTTTAATATTATATAGAGTGTTTAAATATTATTATATATTAAATACTTAAAATTATCATCTATATAAATAATATTTTTATTCATAATTTTATGACATCTTAAAATAGAACCTTGATTAATATATACACCTTCTACATTTATACAGCCTTCTAATATAATTATAACAGAATCATTTTTGATATTTTCATCAAATATAATTATTCCATTTTTAAACAGTATATAACTATCTAAAAAGTTTTTTTTAAAATTATTACAATCTGTAAAGTTAAAATATTGGTCATCACAATCTCTTGCATTAAATATAATAGATTTTTTATCTTCATAATTTTTTTTTTCCCTATTATATTTATCTTTATAACGAATTAAATCATTTTTATTAGGTTTTTTCATTTCAAATTCTAACACTATTGTATTATCAGAATATGAACATAGTTGATGAAATATTTTTCTATTTAAAATAACAATATCTCCTGCAATTACGGGGTATTCTTCAGTTAATGTTTTAATTGTTAATTTACCTTGTGCTAGTAACATTGGTGTATCTTTATCACTATGACAATGCATAGATGTAGATTCATTATTTTTGATGTGCAAAACTAGTAACGATAATTTTTTTAATTCAATAGCTAAAAATTCGAATCCCCACGGTTTTTTAATTATCATATTCTCGTAACTTTCCATTTCTTGTTGTATAATGGGTTTTTTTAATTCATCATATAGTTTGTGATTAATTGAAGAATTTTTTATTATAATTGATTTTCTTGGATTCAATTTAATTAGTTTTTTTCTAATTAAATCATTGATATTTTCCAAATATAGTGTTCCGATATATAACCCATAGAAATATGTTCCAATTAATTTTGATATATTATTTTTAAAATAAAAAGGTAATCCTATCCAAATTGATACAGCTAATGTAATTATAAATTCATATTCTTCTAATGTAAAAAGTGAATCATCTATATTGATAGATTCAACCAACAAATTAATATTTGTTTGTATGTTATTATTCTCTATTGAAAAATAATACTTTTCTGAATTATTTAGTTCATCAAATCCAAATAAAGAAAAAAATATTTTAGATAATTCATAATATTTTAATCCATATATCTTAGTGTCTCCAAAACATCCTCTAGGATCTATAAATATATATTTATTATTTTCCATTTTAAAGATATTGCTCAAGTTTAAATCACCATGAATTAAATTATAACTTAACTGTTTGTCCTTCAAAAATTTATTTATATTTACTTCTATTTTTTTGATTATAGTTTCAAATGAATAAACTTCAATATTGTTTACATATTTTATAAATGAAAATTCATTTAGAATGGTAGTAATGTTGTCATTTCGAATCTTGATTTTTGTTATAGTTTCTAAAAATAAATCTTTTCTTATAGTTTCATTATCAATTTTAATCTCGTTATTATTATATATGGTTTTCAAGTATCTTAGTAAATTATAAATTTCAACAAAATCTTTTTTTTTCAGAATTTCATCATATAATAAAGGTTGAGAAATATAGTTCATTTTAAATGAATTATTTTTAATATCATATATTTCATTGAGTGGATAATTTATTTTATTGTTTTTTATATACAAATAAAAATCTATTTGTGTTTTAATTATTTTATCACCATATTCACAAGTACTTGATTTTGTTAAAACATTACCATTTTTTTCTATTTTATTAAAATATCGTGTATTTAGTTTAGTTCTATTTGTTTTTAATAAATTTGTTAATTTTTTCATATCACCAATATCTATCATATCGTCAACTTCTAAAGTAAAAAAGTTATCAAAATTATCTAAAAAACAATCACAAAAATC
>Ga0315315_10003787_pt1 | contig 13921 bp, 17 predicted proteins | sample M140m3416metaG_FD_203699 | JGI IMG/M metagenome (GOLD analysis project Ga0315315, IMG submission 203699) | Ammonia-oxidizing marine archaeal communities from Monterey Bay, California, United States - M1 40m 3416 | ecosystem: Environmental > Aquatic > Marine > Intertidal zone | place: USA...
TAGATGCCATCATAGCTAACTGTCTAATTGCTTTTTTTCTATCACCAAGTAAAAATCTTGTCATAACATCTGCTAATTTCTTATCCATCTGTTCTGTAACAACTGTCTTATCCTTTTGATGATTTTTCATTACGCTTGATAGTGTAGGTAATGGTTCTCCAAACCCTCTCTTGAGATTTTTGTTTTCTGTTATTGATTCCTTTGTAGAACAACAATCCCCACCACAATCACAATCGTTTTGTTTTATTAAATCTTTTAGTTTTATCATTTGTTTCTCTTTAATGCTGCTAATACTTGATAAATTGTAAAATTATCTTTTTCAAGATAGTTTTTATCTTCAGGATTCTTGATAATTTTTTTTATTTTATTAATTTGAGCTGGTTTTAATTTTACTTTTTTTTGTTTTTTTAATATATTTTCTGGTGATGTGCCGCCACCCTTATAAAAGCTTTGTCTCAAATCAAAATCAACAACTTTCCACTTACCACCTGAGAATCTATCTATCACCAACTCTATCTGTCCATTATGATCGTAAGCGCTTCCTACTTCTACAGATTGTTCATTTAATATGTCCATTAACTTAATCATTAGAATACACCAACTATAACATCGTGGTCTGAATATGTTCTGTATGATTGTTTAAATAAATCTTTATCCATCCTCATACGAAGTTTACTTAACTCTGGTGGTAAACTCCCAAGTGCTTTAGATATATCTTCTATAGCCATATAAATTTTTTCTAATTTTTTATTACCCATAACTTTAGCTAACTCCATTCTAGCCATAGTATGATTGTTCCTATCAGTTAATCTATCAATCTTATTTATGATAGCTCCACCTAATTCTTTTTTCTCTGTTAATATGTCTTTTAGTTTTATCATACTCTTGGTGTTCCCACCCCTTTCCATATTCTTAGAATTAAATTAGTAAGTTGTTTTGCATTCATCTTATTCATTTTTTCTTTACTTGAATCATTTACCTTATTCCAAACTTGAGTCATCAAATTTGCAGTTGTTAAATCTACAAGAGTACCACCAATCTTTTTAGATTGTTGATTTTTTGCTACATCAAGAACTTTTTTAATATTACCTTGTGGTTCTATTCCTTTTTGCATAGCTTTACTTATTTTTCTACCTGCTCCTTTTGGAAAGATTTCTTTAACAAAAGATTTACCATGTCCTGTAAATACTTTACCTAATTCCATACCGGCTTCATTTACGGATTCTTTTTTCAGAAAAGACATATCCATTTTATGTTTCTTCATTGAAGCGATTGCTTGACTCTTACTCATCTTAAATCTTTTCATCAAGAATTTCATTAATACTTCACCACCGATAGATTGAGTTCTTTCGTTAACAGATTTCATTATTTTATCCCCATAGCTTTTCTTTTACGAAGAGATTTCCTTCTCTTCCTAACCATCGCAGCTTTTTTGCCACGTTTCTTCATCCAAGCTCTTTTCATAGCTCTTTTCTTCTTAACCCTATCTTTACCAGAGACTCTTACACACTGCTTTTTGGATGGGTTATATCTTTTATTTCTTGGACAAAGAACTCTGAGTTTGAGTTTTTTGTTACGGATGACTCTTTTACGTCTAAGTTCATTTAGGTTGTTGATGATTTCGTCAATGAAAACGTCAACCATAGTATTGAATTGTTCTTTATTATTAAGAACATCTTCAGTTACTTCATCGAAGAATCCATTTTTAATTGACTGTTCAACAATCTTACTAAACATTTTAAGCTTTCTTTAAGACTAGTTTTAATTCTATAATATACTTCTTATATGCTTTCATCAATGCCATAGCTTTTTTTCTATCACCAGCTTTATCAGCTTCTTTAATCATCATCTTGAAGTTCTTATCTAAGCTATCAATATCCTTTTGGGCAGATTTCCTAGCACCTTTATACATAGGTGGTGCTTCATCTAATCTAAAATCTTTCCATTCGTTCCACATTTTTTGCGTATACTTTGGCATTACATTCCCCTGATGATATCGTTTGCTATTTCTTCTACTTTACACCACTCGCCACATTCATTAGGATTTCTTTCATCTATTCTATACTCTACACTTTCATTGATTACACCCTCGTTTGTTGGGCGTAAGAAAGCACCTTGTGTAGATGGATTAGATACGAAATCAAATGCAATAAGTTCAAAATCAGGTTGAACTGCAACTGTTTGTTTTCCAGCATCATCTTCATCTATAGCTTCTACTGAACCCATACCTCTTGAAGAGATACCTAACTTAATACCTGATTTAAATAATTCTTTTAATATATTTCCTGCTGGTGTTGGTAAAACTTCTACCGTTCCAACTAAGTCATCATTTTCCCACTTCATCTCTCTAATATTGTGAGAAACGTTAGCTAAGTTGACTACTGAACTCTCTGGATGGTCGAGTTCTCCCATAGCTCTACGCTCTGATATAAATGTTTTGTTGTATTTGTTTGCTTCCCTTACTAAAATCTCTTTAGGGTATATTCTACCATTTTGGTTTTCAGCATTTGCTCTTTGTAAGATGCCGCTAACAATCAACTTTCCGTCATTTTCTTTCATGGATTCGTTGATTTGTGATGGTTTTATATCAAATGGTATGTAATCTACTATGAGTTGTCTCATCTTGTTTCCTAACTTCTTACTTTAATTATTTCAGTTCTAATTTCTTCTAACTCTTCTATAAGTTTATCTACTTTACCAAGAGCTTCTATCTTATTAAAACTTTTTCTATCCCCATTTTTTAGGGATTCTTCACAAAATTTTTTGGTTAGTTTTATAATGTCTAACAGCTTATAAATAAGCTGAAATTTAAAGTGCTCCCACTTTGGTTTTTGATTCAGTTTCACAGGAAACCCTAATGTAACTGACCAACTTTATTAGCTAACTTAACTAACCTTTCACTAATCTTTTTCATAGCCGTATGAGTTCTTTTCCAATAGGATGTTGAATCAACTCCTATTTCATTCTTTAAACGAATATTCATACCGACTATACTTTCAAGAGTTTTTAAGGTATCACGAACTTCCATCATAGAACGACCAATCTTTTGTTTTGGTGTCATTGATTCATCATTTCTGTAATTATGATATTTACCTTCAGTTACATTTTCAAGTTTCTTATCAACTTGTTTTGCTTTACCAGCTTGAACTCTGGTTACACTTACAATATCTTTACGTTTTTTTAGTTGTTTAGCAACCATCATTTTAGCTTCACCCTTAGAACCAGCATCAACTAAAACACTACCTAAACCAGTAACTTTAACATGAAACTTACCCTCAGCCATACTGTAACCACTTTGACTTGCTATACTTTTTCTTTTCTTTTTATCTTTTTTACGTTTACCACTAAAAGCAAATGGTGTCTTGGGAGGACCTGCTCCACCGTCTAATGCACCTGTTACGGATGCTTCTTCTAAGTCCTGTTGAATAAGTTCACGAAGTGTTTCTTTAAGTTCGTCAAATTTAGTTTGCGACATTATCTATCTCCCCAATAAGTTGGTAATACCTCATCATAGAAACAACCTGCTTATCAGAAACAACCTTACCTTTTTTCAAACCATCGATTTGATTAACAACTTCTGTTAATTTAATCTGTGTAACTTTATCATTTACTTTTTTAATCTGAGTTTTCAGGGTATCTTTAACTACTTCTACTTCAGAATCAACATATTCTCTTAACTTATTTGTGTTAGAAATGTTATTAATATATTCTTTAATTAATGTTTTCTGTTTTTCAGTTAAATTAGAATATTTTTTGTTAAATTTTTCTACTAATGTAGAATATGCTAATATTCTCAAGTCTTTTTCTTGCTTTTTTAGATAATCATACGTTTTATTACTCTTATAAGCTTTAGATCGAGATGTAATATTTTCTACAATAGTATATTTTGTTGCAACATATTTGTCTGGAGCTACTTCTTCTTTATGTTGAAATAAATTGAAAATAGACGCTAAAACTTTATAATTATTGATTTTTGTATTGAAAAAATCCTTTTCATTATAAGAATCTCTTATTTCTTTTATAAGATTATATTTTTCTCTCTTAATAGAAGAATTACTTAATTTGTTTCTACTTTCAATAACAGCTTCTATCAAAGACTCTGCACGAGATTCAGTACCATATTTGGTTTCTAAAAGGATTTTGTATAACTCATTTTCCTTACCAAGTTGTGTACCATTTTTAAAATATTTCTTTACAATATCTACAGCTTTGGAACTGTCTGATTCCATTAAATCTACTGTAATTTGTCTTGTTAACAGTTCAAAAAGAATACCAGTATTCTTAATTTTGTTATGTTTCATCTTCTTATTTAACATTAAAATGCTCCAGCGTTAAGTATGTCATATATAAATATAAAAATATAAAAAATTACTTTAATTTTGCGTCTTTAAGTTCTTCTTTATATTCATTTTCAATCGTTTCAGCTTCGTTAATTAATTGATAGTCTTTCTTAGAAAATTTCTTCATATTCGTTTTCAAACCATCAAAATGGGCGAGTGCTAAGCCTGGATTATACTGTTTTTTCTTGTCATGTGCACCTAAAGGATCTCTACCTCTAGCTCCACTATCTTTTCCGTATTTTCCACCTTCTTTTGGTCTTCCCGCACCTTCAAATCCACCAGGAGGTGAACCACCTTCATCATCTAACTCATGTCCTGTCCTACCTGCTTGGTTGTCTGATGGTGTTCCTTGAGCTTCTCCACTCTTTGCAGGGTCGTTACCCTCACTCTCTATCTGAGAACGTCTAAACTTTTGTTTGTAATCAAATACAATCTGATTATCCATCTCTTTAATCTTATCATCGGTAAAATTAAATACATTCTTATAAATCCACTCTGTAGAAACTATACCATCTTGTAACATAGAAGATGCTAACTGTGTTTTACTATTCCACAACTCAACTTTTTCAGTTTCATATATTGTGGATGGATTTGTAAGGTCTAATTCAAAATCTACTAAGTCTGCGTCTTGATAACCTTGTGCGTATAAGTGAACAATAGCAATCTTAGTCAACTCTGATATCGTGATTCTTTGTATTCTTTCGATAGTTCTTGCGAACCTTACATCTTCTGCTGCAAGTGTTGCTTTACTACCAAGTGATTCTTCATATCCAAGAAATGCTTTAGGAACACGAAGTGCTGCTAAAAGTTTATTCTTTAGATAATCTATATCTTCTACTGCTTCATAAGATAAACCAGGAAGTGATTCAATTCTTGTTCCACTATCTCCACCACGAACAGGTAAGAAGAAATCTTCAGTAATATTCTGCATATTATACTTTAGATTGTATTCACCACTTGCTTGGTCGATAATAGGTGTTTTCTTCATCTTATTTAAAATCTTTTGCATATAGTTATCAACTTCTGCAGGTGGAATGTTTCCAATGTCTATTTGGAAAACTCTCTTCTCAGGTGCTCTCATAATACGATGTATCATCATAGCGTCTTCCATAAGTGATAACTGTTTCCAAGTCTTTCTTCCTTGTTCAATCATTGACTTACCATATGGAAGAAAGTTGGAATCTGAAAGTAATCTGAAGTGTGCTACTTCAAAATTTTCTAATTCTGATTGGCGTGGCTTTGTAGAGGTGTATGTTGAACTCTCATTTGTTCCTTGTTCTAAAACAAACTTAACATAGTGTGGATTTTCTGGATCTATTCCTTCTACTCTTGCTACATCATATGCTGAAAGTGGTGCTACGTTTGTAATACCATACTTTTCGTTGATTTCTAAATGTAAAAAGAAATCACCATACTTACACATATTACGAACCCACGGCCACAAGTTAAACTCTATATTCAATATATCATAAAACAAGTTATGTAATATTGCTTTTATATTCTCATTTTCTGTTTGTATCTCTAAGACACTACCATATTCGGATTTCATTGTTGATTCGTCAGCGTAGATATCTAATGCTGAAGAAATAATACCATCATTATCCATTGATTCGTAATCTTTGAATAATCCTAACCTCAATGATTTCTTATGAACTGCATCTGTAGTTGCACTAGCTCCATAGCCAGAATATAATTTTGTGAATCTATCAATAAGATTGCTCTTTGCTATATGCTGAACTTTATCTGTGTCAGCTATCTTTAGTTTCTTACCACCAACATTCCTAACAATTACATTGTTTGAGAATAGTCGTTGTAATCTTCCAAATAATGATTTATCAGCCATCATTTACCTCTTTAATTAAGTAGCCACTCTAAGGACTCTTTTTGTTTGTTTGGACCTCCACCATGTTCCCATATCCAAGAATCGTTTTTATTTTCTTCAGGAGAATAAACACCTTCATGTGCATTTATGTTAGATAAGGTTTTCTTTGATAATTCAATACCCTCTGCTCTTAATCGTAGAGCAGTTTCTCTTATCCATAATCCCATAGCAAAAGACATCACTAAGTCATCATTGTAACCTCTCATTGCTTCTGCTTTTTGTCCATTATATATAAATACAAACAGCTCATCAATTAACCTATGTGATTGAACATCAACTGCTTTTTCTCTAAAAAATTCTTCTAATTTTGCTATAACCAATGGTCTTGTTTTCATAGACATTGTAAAACCAGGCACCATTTGTTTTTCTTCTCTATAGTGCTTGTTATGAACTTGTCTCTGAGTATCAACATACTTTAAATCTTTTGATGTGTAGAATAAGTTCTGATAATCTCTGTCTATTATCTGTTGGATTGCTGCCCAACCAATATTGTTATTCTCCACAACAAGTAGTGCTTCATTATACTCTTGAGCTACGTTCACTAACATATTACCATAGTCTCTTGTAGATATTCTACCTTTGTATTCTGCTACCTGTTTACAACTTTCCAATTCTATAACGTGAAAAGCAGAATAGTCTGTAGAGTCTCCTCTACTAACGTCAGCACATACTATATAATCTTTTGTGTAATCTGCTGGCTCCCAAACCCATAGATTACTATCAATACCACGTTTTTCGATAGGTTCTTTACACGTGGTATTTTTCATTTCTTCTAAAATAACACCATCAATAACATTTTGTCCTGAAGTGATAAAGTCACAATCACATTCTTGAGCAGCTAACGCTGGTCCTAATAATCTGTCTTGTTCATCTCTCCACTCTTGTCCTCTCTCAGGATGAACAGTCCAATGAAGTTTTATAAAGTTAAAATCATTTAACCCATCTTCTGAGTCACTCCATGTTTTATGAAACCAATTACCAACACCATTCGGTGTAGATAATGCTATACATTGACCACCAGTTGATAATGTCTGTGATGCAGCTGCCCATATCACATCAATCTTATCAATAAACGCTGCCTCATCAAGTATCAGTAAAGATAGAGCTTCTGAACGACCACTATCTTCTCCACTTGATACAGCTTTTATTTGAGAACCATTTTTATATGCTAAACTTAGTTTATTGTCCTCAACACAAGGTTGTTTTAACCAACTTGGAAGATTAGCGTGCATCACACGAACCTTTGTTACCAAGTTTTTAGCAGTATCTTGTTTAGTTGCAATCACCAAAACGTTTTTGTCTTGATGAAACGTCATCATCCATAAAGAATATCCAGCAGTTAAGGTACTAATACCTAACTGTCGTGCTTTCAAGATTACATTAAGTTTGTTCTGTGAAAACTCTTCTAAAGTTTTCTCTTGAAAGTCATAAAGAGAGAATGGTATTTTACCCTTAATAGGGTGCTGAATAAACGAATACTTCTTTAGGAAGTAAATCGGATCAGCTGCACACCTTAAATATTCTTTCTTTATAATCTCTTTATAGTTCTTGTCCATTAGCTTATCTTTGGATTTCGTATCAATACGTATACTACCTTTGCATTACAAGCTACTTCTTTTAGTGAAAAATCATACTGAACTCCCTTTGTCAAGTGTGCAAGATTTACTCTTCCACCACCTGATAAGTCAGCATGTCCAGTTGTTGATGCTTCACCTAAAATAATTGCACCTGCTCCATAATCTGACGCTGTGAAACTACCTGTCGCATTGTTAATTATTTTCAATGACTTGTATTTTCCAGGGTGCCCAAATTTCTGAAATTGATCATAATCACTTGGATGCTGATTAATAGATGAACTTGGTTGATAATTAGTTGCCATATTTCTCTCCTATCGACTACCAGCTTTTTTAAGACCAGCAGATTTTAATAATTCGTTAAATGTTATTGAAGATTCAACTCCACCTATTTGTAGAGAATCAAATTCATTTACTTTTAAAAATTTGTTTATTACAAATTCAAAAATAATCATTGCTTCTTCAAACCTTTCACTATCTTCGTCTAAATCCTCTATATCAGACAGATACAACTCTGCTAACTTTTTCATATCGTGTAAAACAGCGTGTATCTCGTTACAAGTAGCACCAGGAACAAGATAATAATTGTTCTTTTTAAAGTAAAGGTTCTTCATATATATAAATAGTTATTCTATTTCTTTTAATGTTTTTCTGATAAATTCTTCTGCTTTATCAGCCATTTCTTTTACTTGTTCTTGGTTTTGTGTCCATTTTTCCTTTTGCATCTCCATATCTTGAACACCAACCTGTTCTTGGAACTCTATCTTCGTATTTCTCCACTCATCTAAATCTACTAACAAGTCTTCAAGATATGATTTTTGATTTGCAGTAACTTTATTTTGTTCCCACTCTTCAAACTTACCCTCTAAACGAAGTTTATTTTCAAAATCAATCTGACAATCAAAACAATGATTATACAATAACCACATCTTATCATCTAAACGTTTTTTCATTGTCTTCTTACAAGCTGGACAAAACCAGGGCATCCTAGCATCTTTCATGATATCAGATAGTCTATCTACCTTATCACCATGCTTTATTTCTTTATCACCCTCATAACCAACCATAACTCTTTTTTCAGGTGTTTGACCACTAATTAAATCACCAAGAACCTTGTTTTGTCTTTCATTGTCTCTACTATAACCCATATATTACCTTAAAATTTCAATGCACCCACAATTTGGTTTACTGGAGCAAATGCTCCTGTAAATTTATACATTTTACCTTTATATTTAAAAACTAATCCCTCTGATGGAACTATTGCTTGTGTTCCACCTATAGAATTAATTTTGTTTAAGTTTTTCTTCAATAAATCTATTTTTTTAATGTCTTTTGATGTTCTTAAACCAGATATTGCTGATTTTAAGTCTTTTTTAATCTTCTGAACTGCTTTTTTAGGATTAACTGCTAAAAATCCTTCTAAATTCTTCAATATCTCTGCACCTAACTCTAAAAACAACAATTCAAGTGGTTTTATGTTTTCATAAGCTAACTTCTTATGGTCAAACTTATCAACACCCTTAGCCCAACCTAAAAACTTCTCATGTTTAATACTTTTTTTGTCCAATCTGAACGACTTGTTGAAATAAGCCCACCTTTTTACCAATGCTTCTAAAATATTTCTTGGAATCCTATACTTTTTTTGTTTTGCAGCATTAAAGATATATTCTCTCCAATACATTTCATGATACATACCTAAAGTATCATTATCCTTCAGATTATAAATAGTCTGTAACTTTCTCAACTTCGATAAAAAATATTTTTTCTTTTTAGAGAAGTCTTGAACTTTAGGTAAGTTTAAAACTACTGGTTTAGATACCTTAAATCTCTTTTGAATATTAGCGTTTGCTTGTCTAATCATTCCCTCTAACATTCTTGCACTATCTGTTACTTGACTTTTTACAGTTCCATCTTCATTAACCTCTACACTACCATGAAAGAATAATTCAGATACATCATAATCAATAACGTTTGCTGTAGCAGGATACATAATCTCTAAGTTCATCCATTTACTACCATTACCAAATACCTTTTCTTTTTGTTTATCTGATAATTTACCTATTGCATTCTCTAAATCTTTCATAGAACCAACAAATGCCTTTTCTATATCACCTCTACCACTAAATACACTTTTCATACCAGCTACATTCAATGAGGTTTTACCAAACATCTTTAGATGTCCTTTATTACGAGCTCCTCTTAACTCTCCATCTACATAACTTATCATTAAGTTTTGTCCGTCAAGTTTCTCTGTAACATTATCTTCACGACTTAGTTTTCCCTCTAAACTCATATTGATGATGTTTTTAAAATCACCGAATGTTAAATGGTTGTCATCGAAAGGATGACTCATATGACCTGCTGCTCCTCCCATAAGTAATAACTCCTTTGTTTCACTTGATTTATCTATTTGTTCTTTAACTTTTTTCTTTGTATCTGTTTTTAAGAATGGACCTCTTCTTAATGTTTGAAATCTTACAGGCACTTTTTGTCCAAATAAGTTTTTGGGTGCTAAGATTCTCAATGTAACCATTTTTTTAGGATTGTCTACTTTTATTGTTTCAAACTCTATCTCTTTATACTTCCTACCCTTATGTGTTAGGTTCTTACCTGTAATAAACTTTTCTACTTTACTACCTCTAACTGCAAATGCTTCTTTTAAATCTAATTCTTGTGTCCACCAATCTGGTGCAAATAATTTTGTTTCTGATAGTCCTTTACTGTATTTCTGTGCTGCTTTAGAACCTTTATTCTTTGCTACCCATCTAACTGCACTTTGACGACCAATCGTTTTCTTTCTTCCTCTTGGGTTTGGATTTTTTACGGTGTCTGGTGTAGATGCTTTCTTTTTTGCATCAGCTTTCTTTTGTCTACTTTTTTTAATAGCTCTATAAGCACCAAACGAAACACCAGCTGCCATAGTTCCAACACTACCTAAAATCTTTGTATAAGGTGCAGTCAAACCTGTAGTAGCACCTACAGCAGTAAGAATTAAGAACTTAGTTCCCATCTCACCACTAAATAAATCTGACATTGTGTAATCACCAGCTGCAGCTGCTGAAGCAGCAGCGGATAAATCCAAATCGTATTCTGGATCTCCGATGAAAGTCATCTTTGTCCAAGCATAAGTTACACCAGCAGCTGCGGCTACACCCATTACTCTTTTTAGTTTTGGATTTTTCTGTAAAAAGTTATCTAACTTCTTTAATCCTTTTTCTTTCTTTTCTCCAAACTTAGTCTTTGCTAATTTTTTTGCTATCTTATCAGGAACATAATTAATAACTTTCTGATATGCTTTAAAACCTTTTTTAGCATTGTCTAATACTTTATCTACATTAAAGTCATTTAACTTAGCAATAGAAAAAGTGTTCTTGTTCATCATTGTTTTTCTAACTTTGTCTAATGGTTGTTTTCCTTTTTTAGACCAATCTTTAAGAAAGTTATTAAACTTAACTCCCTCTTCTAACAACATCCCATCTACCTCAAGAAGAAACTTTACTTCATCATCTAAACTGAATGCTTCTTTTAAATCTGTATTCTTTTCGGCATTATGTTTACCAGGTAGAACTGGTTGTGCTACATCAACTCCTGTAGTTTCACTAAAGTCATCTTTTAATCCAAACCACTTGATAATTTCAAAACCTACGTTGTTTAATACCCTATTCTCTATATTCTTCTTATACTTTGCGATAGCTACTTCTTTAGATGTATTTAGGTTTCCGTATGATATAGCAGGTACTGTATTTAATCTTATTGAAAAATCTAATAGTGGGTCTTTAGCATTCTTACTAATCATATAATTTATAACTTGAAATCCTAACTCTTCAAATGTTTTTTCTATCCATACTTTAGAAGTTGTTTTGTAATCGTTGAAACTTATATGAAATGTTGGTGGTCCATCATCTACAGGAGAACCAGCCATCACACTACTTTCTTTTATAATCTCTTTTACTTTATCAATGTTATTATCAATGAACTCATACAACTTTTTAAACTTATTGTTCATCATAGTAAAAATACCTTTATCAAAGTATCCAAATGCTTGTCTAAATAATTTTTCTCTATTCTTTTTATATTGTGGTGAACCAAGTAAATCTCTCATTACAGTTCCACTTACTTCTTTACCACCAACTTTGATTGATACGTGAGGTGCTGTAAGAACATATCCATTATCCTCATATCCGTTCATCTTGTTTTTGTTCTTCTTATAATCTTGAAAGTATTTACCACCACTTAACCTACCAGCATCTTTAGCACCAAACATATAGATTACAGCTGTAGTATCTTTATTATATTTCTTTAATACATTCTTTGCTACGTAAGGTGATTTTTCTTGTATGATACGATTTTTAGGAATACCCATCTTAACCATATGACGAACCTTTTCACTAAAGTTCATCGGATGTCTTGGTGGTTGCTTTATATTAGATGTAGTGATATATGCATCATCAACTCTTGATTTTAACCAATCATAAGTTTTTTTGTGGTGGGGCCCAAACGGTTGAAACCGTCCACCATAGATTCCTACAACCTTTGTAATTTTTTCAGTTGCTTCTTTTACGGGTTCATATCCTTTTTTCTTTTTGTCTTTTTCTTTTTGATGTCCACCTTTTTCTTTATAATCATCATCCCAATCATAAGTATCTGGTTCAGAAAGACTACCCATCGGTGCGGATAGTGAATACTTATGGTGTTGACTGAAATCTTTTTCAGCATCTGTCTCAGGTTTATTCTTAACTTTTTTAATCTTGTCTGTTACCTTAATGGGTAAAGATTCCCCAATTTCACTATCTGAATATACGGATCTTTGACCAGTCTTGTCAAGCCTTTTTTTCGCTTTTTTTCTTTTTTTTAGACTTGGTGATGGTAGTGTTCCTGCAGGCGCACCAAACTCTTCTTTGATAAAGGGTTTTACCAACCATTCAGTTAATTTATTCATTTAATTACCGACCTAATGCTCTTGTAAAAAATTGTCCTTGTTGTCTTGCTTTAAGATGTGCTTTTTTAAATTCATTGAATTTTTTCATTAAGAATCTATCCTTACTTAGTTTTACAGTGCGTTCAAGTTTCTGTAAATCAGCTGAAGATTGACCACCAGCTAATGCTTTCATCACTTTCATATGTTCTTGATAAACATCATCAGTTGATGTAGCTTCATCCAAATCAAGAAATTCTTTTAAACTAATCATACTGACAACGCTCTCTTATACCAACCGTATATGAACCTCTCTTGTTCTGGTTTTCTATTTACTAAATCATAGTAGTGTTTTAGTCTGTAACAACGAACTCTATCAAGAGATGGTTTATATTTTGCTAAAGCACCTTTTGTACCTGGTCCAAATCCACCATCAACTGTTAAGTCTCCACCTTTACCATTGATTGCGCTCTGTAGAATCTTAACTGCTGTTCCTCTACCTTGATTTACACACATATCAAAAAAGATGTGTTTTAAATCTTCAGGTAAATCGTCTACTTTGTTCTTATCCCAATAATCTTTTCTGTAGATGTCTTTAGCACCATCTTTTGTAAGGTTCTTAATATCTACATCAGGATAGAATCGTTTTGCTATTCCAAAATTAGTCTCACCGCCCAAATCTTTTGGGTCGTGAACATATCCACCCTCGTGGTGTAATGTTATTTCTATTATTTCATCAAATGTCGTTAGCATTTTATGCTCCTTGTTTTTTGAGGATTTTTTGTTTTCTAATCCAACTTTTTCCGATTGGGTTTTTAAGAGGTTTTTTAATAAACTTGTTAAGACCTTGCTTAACCAACATATTAAATCTCTTGGCTGCCTTTTTCTCATCTAAATCCTTATTATTATCTGCTATCATAAAATTTTGTTTGAATAAACCACTAAATCCACCAAGATTCTGCATTACTGCTCTGTGTGAATCCATTACAATTTTTTGAGGTAATACTCTATCTCTTTTTTCATTTCGGTCGAGTGCTACTTCTAAAGTAGTATTGATATAAATCATATAAGTGTCATAACCTTTTTCTTCTACATCTTTTTTCATTTGGTATATTTTTTTATAATCATCACCAGTACCATCTATAATCATACCAAGACGACCATCCATATATTTCTTTCTTCTAACTCCTGTCAATTCTTTAGCAAACTG
>Ga0315315_10003789_pt1 | contig 13919 bp, 15 predicted proteins | sample M140m3416metaG_FD_203699 | JGI IMG/M metagenome (GOLD analysis project Ga0315315, IMG submission 203699) | Ammonia-oxidizing marine archaeal communities from Monterey Bay, California, United States - M1 40m 3416 | ecosystem: Environmental > Aquatic > Marine > Intertidal zone | place: USA...
AAACGAATATCAACTTATATACTTTGGCTATCAACAGTGGATAGACCTTTTGGCAGCATGGAAATCCCCTGAAGGTGCGTTCTACGTTAGAGAAAAAGTAAAACTTGGCAAAAGGAGAGCCTAAGCAAATGGAGTTAGCATTACTCAGAACACTTATGGATAAAGAGTTTTACTCTAATCATAAAGGTATTCGTACCCCTGATAAGTTGTTTACTAAGGATGTACGTAAGATTAAAAGTATTATAGACTACGCTATGGAGACATACGAAAAGAACCTGACAGTCTCTGAGTTAGAAGGTTTGTTTTTTACACACAACTCAACGATTACTACAGCTAATAAGGAGATATATGAAAGTCTATTTAAAAAGATAAACCAACAGGAACCTATGTCTGAAGGTATAGCCGAAGAAGTCTTAAGTAAAATGTTTCAACAGGTAGTAGGTGAAGAGATAGCTAACTTAGGGTTCAACTATGTAAATGGTACTGAGACTAGCTTAGAGCCTATGCGTAAGCTTTTAGCTGACTATCAAGATGATTTCATGCCTAACTTAAAGATTGATTGGGGTGACATATCTATAGACAATTTACTGCAAGCTAATGACATACAGTCTAAGTGGCGTTTTAACATACCATCTTTGACTAGTAAGGTAGAAGGTATTAGTGGTGGACATTTAGTTATAGTTGGGGCTAGACCTAATACAGGTAAGACATCGTTTCATGCTTCACTTATAGGCGGTCCTAAAGGCTTTGCTAGTCAGGGTGCTAAGTGTATTGTTCTATGTAATGAGGAAGCATATGAGCGTGTAGGAGCACGTTATCTTAGTGCCGCTACGTCCATGTCTATGGAAGAAGTTAAGGGCAACTACGCCTTAGCTGCGTCACGCTACGAGCCTGTCAGAGAGAATATAAATTTGTATGATTCAACAGGTAAAGATATGGCTTGGGTTGAGGCTATTATTAAGGCGTATCAACCTGATATTGTTGTCCTAGATATGGGAGACAAGTTCTCAAATAAGACTAGTGACAAGTCAGATGTTTACTTAAAAGAAGCTGCTATTCATGCTCGTAATATAGCTAAACAGTATGACTGTGCAATGATATGGATGTCACAGTTGAGTGCTGTAGCTGAAGGTAAAGTATATGTAGATCAATCTATGATGGAAGGTAGTAAGACAGGTAAGGCAGCAGAAGCTGACTTGATGATACTAATTTCTAAGAACCCACAAGTAGAAGGAGCAGACGAACAAGATTCACAAAGACATTTAAACATAGCTAAGAATAAACTTAAAGGCGGTTGGCATGGTGTAGTACACTGTGAGTTAGATGGTGAAAGATCACAATACTTAGCGTAGAAAGGATCCAGCATGGAAATCGTACTTGACGTAGAGAACACGACAATAAAGCGTAACGGTAAGGTTATACTTGATCCTTTTGAACCGTCTAACTTTTTAGTACAAGTAGGTATGATGGCAGTCAGAGGCGGCTCTGAGTGTATTGTAACGCTAGATCATGTTGAGCAGAAGGACACGTCAGGTGCTGGTCGTACTGAAATACAGAAGGTGCTAGACAAGACAACGCTATTAATTATGCATAATGCTCAGCATGATTTAATGTGGCTATGGGAATGTGGCTTCAAGTATGATGGTGACATATATGATACAATGTTAGCTGAATATTTATTACTGCGTGGGCAGAAACAACCACTAAGCTTAGAGGCTTGTGCTCAACGTTACGAACTGGAAGTGCAGAAAGAAGATACACTTAAAACATATTTTAAAGAAGGATACAACACAAATGAAATACCCCTCAAAGAACTTAGTCATTACCTCAGTGCTGACCTTGGTGCTACTAGGGGCTTGTACCTCAAGCAAGAAGATTGTTACGAAGACGATTCCTGCCAAACCTTGCATAAAGTCAGAGCCATTACCTTTAGAACCTGTAAAACCCTCACCAGAATGTATATGTCAGGGGTCAGGGTGGATATCAGAACCTTACAAGAAGTAAGAACTGAGTTTGAGAAAGAGAAAGCTGACACAGAGCAGAGACTACAGAAACAGGTACGTGATCTAATGGGTGACACACCTATCAACATCAACAGTCCAGAGCAAGCTTCTCAAGTATTGTTTAGCTGTAAGGTTAACAACAAGAAAGAGTGGGCTGACCTGTTTGAGTTTGTTAATACACCTCAAGAGTTTCGTGCTACTGTAAAGGCTAACTCAAGTAGACTATTTAAAACTAAAGCATTTACCTGCCCTACGTGTAAAGGAGAAGCTAAGACGTACAAACTTAAGAAGGATGGTACAAAGTACGCTAAACCTAATAAGTGCAAAGACTGTGACGCTAGAGGGTATCAACTCAAAAAGACTAACGAGATGGCTGGCTTAGGCTTTGCTGCTCCAAGTAAGAAATGGGTTAGTGCTAATGGTTTCAGTACAGGTAAGAACAACTTAGATGCGCTTATAGCTACGTCTAAGAACAATCGCATGGATACTGCTGTAAACTTTTTGTCAGACCTTAAGCGTCTGTCTGCTGTGTCTAGCTACCTGTCTAGCTTTGTAGATGGCATCTCTACGTACACTAAGCCTAATGGTTTTCTGCATGTAGGGCTAACTCAACACATCACATCTACAGGACGCTTCAGTGGGCGTAACCCTAACATGCAGAACATGCCAAGAGGTAATACGTTTCCAGTTAAGAAAGTGTTTGTGTCACGATGGAAAGGCGGTCATATCTGTGAAGCTGACTTTGCCCAGCTTGAATTTAGAACAGCAGCGTTTCTAGCTCAAGACAAGATAGCTATGGATGAAATACTCTCAGGGTTTGATGTACACAGCTACACAGCTAAGGTTATAACTGATGCAGGTCAGCCTACTACTCGTCAAGAAGGAAAGGCACACACCTTTGCACCTCTCTTTGGGGCTACAGGTTATGGCAGAAGTAAAGCTGAAGCTGCATACTACGAACATTTCAATGAGAAATATCTTGGAATTGCTGCATGGCACAAGAAACTAGGCAATGAAGCTATCAGGTTTAACAAGATAACTAATGTGTCAGGTAGGCAGTATGCTTTTCCTGATGTTGTACGAAGAGATAATGGTATGCCTACCCACTTCACTATGATTAAGAACTATCCAGTGCAGGGGTTTGCTACAGGGGATGTCGTGCCTCTGGTGTTGATAGAGTTAGAGGCTAGGCTAGAGAAGCTACAGTCCTGCATAGTCAATTCCGTTCACGATTCAATGGTGATAGATATTCACCCAAATGAGAAGGAGTATGTGTTATCAATTATAAATACTTTAAATGAAGACCTAGATAAACTAATAGAAGAAGCCTACAATATACAAATGAACGTTCCTTTGTTATTAGAAGCAAAAATTGGTCCGAATTGGCTTGACACAAGGGACGTAATATAGTATAACTTAATCTCTTTATTAGCTCTGAAAGGATATAGAATGAGCACAGCAATGGCACTATCAGTAGAAGGGATGAACATAGCAGACGCTATGGGTTTTTCTGCCCCTCAACAAAAACAACAATCGTCACTATGGCGTATTCAAACATTAGTAAATCAAGGTGTTAAGGAAGGTAAAATAGTAAGTACACCTATGTTTCATGTATTTAAAGGCTCAAAGTCTGCACCAGAAGAAGAGGTGTATGCTGAGAATTTAAACATCCGTTTGTTTGCTGAACGTATACAGTGGACTAAGTGGGATAGTGAAGCTAACCTTACACAAAAAACTGTACTATCTTTAAACTTAAATTCAGACCTAAAGGATACACTAGGTGGTTTTAACTTAGGGCGTCCATCAGGTTTCGTTAAAGACTTTGAATCGTTACCTGAATCAACTAAGCAGGTTATGCGTTCAGTTAGACGTACTAAAGTATTCTACGGTTTAGTTACTCTAGATAATCCTATCAACGAAGCAGGTGAAGCAGTTGATTTTACAGATGAAGTACCATTTGTATTTGACGTTAAGAACCCTTCTTCAATTAAATCTATTAATGCAGTAACTGGTTCTTTAGTTAGTAAGGCTATTACACCTATAGAGAACATTATAAAGCTAGGTGCTACGGAGCACACTATGCCTAGTGGTGTTAAGTTTGCTCAAGTCACTGCATCTCTTGGTGACAAGGTAGGTTTCTCTGCAGGTGACAACGAACTACTGCGAGACTTTATTACAGAAGTAGAGCGTACTAACACTTGGGTTCTAACCAAATGGGATGAGAACAACGTAGCTAATATCTCAGATGAAGATGCAGCTATTGTTGGTAGCATCGTTGATGTGCAGGACTTTGAATAATGAACCACCCTGCTGAACTGTCAGTACACTCTTACCTTAGAGATGCTATAGAAGGTAAAGCTTCTATGTCTAAAGAGGTTATAAAAGCTATCTGTGACGATGTTGCAGCAGCTTTAGAGAAGCAGTTCAACAGTGGCCCACGAGAAGAGTTTAAGCTTAGGATGTCCAACATTGGGCGTCCTAAGTGTCAGCTTTGGTTTGATAAGAATAACCCTGAGACAGACATACAAAAGCCTACAGCATTTATGTTAAACATGTTGATGGGTGATTGGACTGAGGCTATCTTCAAAGGGTTACTTAGGGCTGCAAAGGTTGAATTTGAAGACAACGATAGGGTCACCCTTAAACTTGAGGGTGGTGCTGAAGTAAGTGGTGAATACGATATGGTTATGGATGGTGCTATAGATGATGTTAAAAGTGCATCACCTTGGTCTTATACACATAAGTTCGTAGACGCTGATACATTACATAAAGGTGATAGCTTTGGGTATATACCACAGCTTATAGGGTACTCAGAGGCTGCTAAAAAGAAGGTTGGCGGTTGGTGGGTAGTCAACAAAGGAAATGGTCACTTTAAATATGTGTCTGCAGCCTCGTTAGATAAGGAAGCTGTACTAGATCAAATTAAAGAAACGCATGATTACATAACTAATGACGAACCTTTTGAACGCTGCTTTACTGCTGAACCTGAAACGTACAGAGGTAAAAGTAGTGGTAATCTAAAACTAAGTAAGCAATGTAGTTTCTGCGATCATAAGAAAAAGTGTTGGCCTGAACTTCAGGTCTTACCTTCTAAAGTATATCAGGGTAAACAAACACCCCCTGATGTAGAATATACATACGTAGTCAATTAAGGAGTATACAATGGCTAAAGTTACACTAGACGATGTTGAATATGAAACTGAAAACTTTACGGAAGAACAAAATCAAATGTTAGCTGAAATAAAGTATAATGATAATATTCAGCAACAGTTAAACTATGAGTTATCTAGCCTTAAAGCTGTAGCTGGTATTTTAATTCAACGCTTAAAGAACTCTCTTATTGTAGAAGAAGTAGATGACAAAAAGAAGACATAATTCTAGAAGGTATCGTAGCGGCTTAGAGAAAGAAGTCGCTGCGTACCTAAGACCTATACAAAGAAAAGTCAGGTATGAATCACTTAAGATAGAATGGGAAGATTTACGCTATCGTACTTACACACCTGACTTTATTTTAGACAATGGTATTATAATTGAAGTAAAAGGATTATTTGACTCTGAAGACAGGTATAAGCATGTAGAAGTTCGTAAACAGCATCCTGAGTTAGACATACGCTTTATTTTTAGCAACCTCAAAGCTAAACTATATAAAGGCTCTAAAACTAGATACTTTGAGTGGTGTGAAAAAAATGACTTTATGTGTGCTCACAGGGTTATACCTGAAGAGTGGTTAAAAGAAAAAGGTAGACCAACAAATAAAACTCGTATTGTTCTTAAGCATGAAAGGAGAAACACATGACATATTGCCTTAAGCCTGATGAAGTAGCCTTTCTAATTAAACCTACGTCTTTTGATGATGATGGTAATTGGACAGGTGAAATAGCTACAGGTATTGCAACCCACAAAGACAACACCTTAGAGAAAGAGGGTATGTCTTACTTGATAGACTTGATAACTTTAATGAGTGCTTTTATTGATGTAATACAGTACGATAATTATGTTTACGAAATAGTAGAGCAAAGAAGAAATGAATTAATAGACCTTGAAACATCTAATAACTCTTCTATGTATGAAACAGTAGAAGGAACTAATGGTAAGGTGTTGAAGCTTACAGCTTTTACTAAAACGGAAGGTAATGCATAATGAAGAAACCACCTAAACTAGATGATAACGATCCAGTTAATAAGCCTGTACATTACAATCAAGCTGGTATAGAATGCATTGATGCCATAGAAGCTATGACAGAAAACATGTCAGGTTCTATTGCGCCTCAAGCAGCTAACGTATTGAAGTATGTGTGGCGTTGTGAATACAAGAATGGATTAGAAGACATAGATAAAGCTATCTGGTACTTAAATAGAATGCGTAAAAGATGGGTAGAGACAATACAATGAAAAAAAGATTTAGTGTCACATTTGTTATGGAAGTAGAAGAAAAGAATAATATACTTTCTGCAGATGAAAACGGACATGCAGAAGATGTTCAAGATTTAGTATTGAGTACCTTTTATGATACAGACGATATTAGTATAGAAAACTTATTTGTAAAGGAGAGACAATGAAGCCAGATTATGATCCTTACTACGATGCTTTTAATGAGGACGGTACACCTAAGAATGAGTTGTCTGCTTATAGCCAGTGGGTAGAAGGTAAGATCTTAACTAAAGGACAAACAAGACAAATGGAAAACACTCTTGGCCTTGTAGGTGAGGCAGGTGAGATAGCAGAAAAACTAAAAAAAAGTTTTAGAGATGGGGCTGTACTAGATAAGAAAGGTATGTTAAAAGAATTAGGTGATGTACTCTTTTATGTAGCAGCCCTATCTAACTTTTATGGATCTAGCTTGCGTGTAGTAGCTGAAATGAATAGAGAGAAACTAGATAGCCGACAAGATCGTGGCGTTTTACAAGGATCAGGGGATAACAGATGAGTAATGCATTACCTACAGACTATCAAACGTTTATACATAAGTCACGCTATGCACGTTGGCTAGATAAAGAGAAGCGTCGTGAGACATGGGAAGAGACTGTATCACGTTATATGGATAACATTGTACGTCCTGTAGCTGGAAATGATACCTACATTAAAGACATAGAGCAAGCTATCTTAGGTCTTGAGGTAATGCCATCTATGCGAAGCTTAATGACTGCTGGTCCTGCTGCAGCACGAGATAACATTTCTATGTACAACTGTTCATACATAGCCGTAGATAGCATTGTAGCTTTTGATGAAGCTATGCACGTTCTCATGTGTGGAACAGGGGTAGGCTTCTCAGTAGAAAGACAGTACGTTCAGAAGCTACCAGACGTACCTGAGTTATTTGATAGTGAGACTAACATTGTAGTTAAAGACAGTAAGGAAGGATGGTCTAAGGCTCTACGTCAACTTATTGCTCTCTTGTACAGTGGAGAAATACCTACATGGGATGTTAGCAGGATACGTCCTGCAGGTGCTAGACTTAAGACATTTGGTGGTAGAGCTAGTGGTCCTGCTCCTCTAGTAGATCTATTTAACTTTGTAGTTAAAACATTTAAAGATTCACAAGGGCGTCGTTTGTCTAGCATAGAGTGTCACGACATAATGTGTAAGATAGGAGAAGTCGTAGTCGTGGGTGGTGTAAGACGCAGTGCTATGATTAGTTTGTCAAATCTATCTGATGATCGTATGCGTCACGCTAAGTCAGGTAACTGGTGGGAGAACGAACCACAACGTGCTCTAGCTAACAACTCAGTTGCATACGGTGAGAAACCTGACAGTTTGTCTTTCATGCGTGAGTGGATGGCTTTGGTTGAGTCAGGCTCAGGTGAGCGTGGTATCTTCAACCGTGAAGCAGCTAAGAAACAAGCATCTAAGAATGGTAGGCGTGATCCTGAGTATGACTTTGGTACAAACCCTTGCAGTGAGATAATCTTACGCAGTGGGCAAGTGTGTAACTTAACAGAGGTAGTAGTACGTGCAACAGATAATCTTCAAGACCTTGAAAAGAAAGTTCGTTTTGCTACGATCTTGGGTACAGTACAATCTACCTACACTAAGTTCCCCTATCTGCGAAAACTGTGGGTGCGAAATACAGAAGAAGAACGCCTGTTGGGTGTGTCACTCACAGGGATAATGGATAATCCTTTACTTACTAAAGCTAACGCTGGATTGGAGAAAACTCTTGAGCACTTACGTTCTATTGCTGTCACTACTAATGCTGAGTGGGCTGAACGGCTTGGCATCCCTACTTCTACTGCTATCAGTTGTGTCAAACCGTCTGGAACCGTATCACAACTGGTGTCATCTAGCAGTGGGATTCACTCTCGTCATTCCCCCTACTATATTCGTACTGTCAGGGGTGATGTTAAAGACCCTCTAACTCAGTTTATGAAAGAGCAAGGCATACCTAATGAGCCTTGTGTAATGAAGCCTGACACAACTGTAGTGTTTAGCTTTCCTCAGAAATCTCCAGAAGGTGCTGTATGTACAAAAGATACTACAGCTATCCAACAGCTAGAGATGTGGCTATCTTATCAGAGACATTGGTGTGAGCACAAACCTAGTGTAACCATCAACGTTAAATCTGATGAGTGGTTTGAAGTGGGTGCATTCGTGTATAAACACTTTGATGAAATGAGTGGTGTTTCTTTCTTGCCATTCAATGAGCATACCTATCAACAAGCACCTTATCAGGATTGTAGTGAAGAAGAATATAAAACACTACTATCAAGTATGCCTGATAAGATTGATTGGGATAGTCTTGCTGACTATGAGAAAGAAGATAATACAGCAGGTAGTCAGACACTAGCGTGTTCTGGTGATAGCTGTGAAATTGTAGACTTAACTTAAAGGAAATAATATGGTAGAAACATTAGTCGTAGTATCTTTAAAAATGTTTGTAGCTTTAGGTGTTGCATCAAACACTGTAGATTATATCACTACATTATTTATTCAAACTCCTGTAGTATAAACTTAATCACCTAAGCAAGTGTCTAAACTGCTTTTTAAGGAGTTACAATGCAATTAGAACTGTTTAAAGATAAATCAAACCTGCCTGAACTAAATAGTGATACCCAGATATGTAAGATATGCTCTAAAGAAAAACCTATAGACCGATTTCACAAACAAATAACAATGAAGTCAGGGTATGACAAGAGGTGCAAAGTTTGTTTTACGAAAGACTCTAAGCTAAGAAATGCTATGCGTATTACATATAAAAGTATTAAACCTAAAGTTTGTGACTGCTGTGGTGAGTCTTCTGAAAAGTCTTTAGTCGTAGATCACGATCATAACACATTAAAGTTTAGAGGGTGGCTGTGTGCAAGCTGTAACTTAGGTATAGGACACTTAGGAGATAATATAGAAGGTCTAGAGAAAGCTATAGCATTTTTAAGGAAACACTATGAAACTAGAACGTGAAGCTAAAGAGCACCTAGACAATAAACGTAAAGTATTTAATGAAGGACTACAGAATCACTTTACATGGGTAGAGGAATACTTAGATGCTAATCTTTGGGATACAACTGAGCTAGATGTAGTTAAGCAAAACCTTACTACTGCATTGTTGTGGGCTAAACGCTCTGCAGATACGCATGGTATAAAGTAAACAAACTAGTAGTTATTCTTTATCAACTTTACCTAGCATTTGTAAAACTTTAATCCTAGCTTCAAACATTTGTAATTCACTATAGTTAAAGTCTTTTACGTTAGCTGTTATACCTTCTTCTCTCATTGATTTTAGAGCAGATGCTCTCTGTGCTTTATTGCCTTTTCTTAACACATCATAACGTAAGCTCTGCAGCCAATCTTCACCTGTAGATCCTTGTTTTATAGCCTTACGCATTATAGCTCTTACATCTTTAAGGGTGTTGTTTACCTGTTCTCTCTTTGTACCTATATCTGCTTTTACAAAGTCAGGATTATTAATTAACGTGCCTAAACGTCTTTCAAGAGAAGGAGCCATAAACTCATTTAGTATTCTATCGTATGCTGGTACGTTAGACCTTGAGTCACCAGTGTAAGCTCTTTTGCCAACTAAAGAATAAATCTTTTCTGTAGATGTTCTTCCTTGTAATAGCTTTAAACCAAATATACGGGCTAAAGGATTAGGATCGTACAACTCACCTTCTCTAGAGGCTACCCTCAAACTCTCACCTGTAATGTTTTTAGTTTCCCCCATTAGGGTTTCTATTATATTATCAAAGTACTTTGTAGATGCTTGACTAAACTTACCAAAGCCACGAGCTTGACGAACATCTTTTGCTGTGTCAGTCCCTGTCATAAAACCTACCATCTTATTGATAGGATCTAATGGACGAAACGCACCAGCTACAATATTACCAAAGGGTTTACCTATAGCTTCAGATACATCTGAACCAAATTCATATAGTTTGTTAACTTTACCACCATTTTCTACTGCTTCTTTTCCAGGTTCAGTAAAAGCGTTGTATAAGTCACGAGCTATATTTACACGCTCACCTCCTGTATCTGGACCGCCTATAGGAAAAAGATAGTCTAACACGTTGCTTACGTCTGTACCAAACTGTATATCTCTTGACACTTGACCTATAGCTAATTGTTCACCTAAGTCCTTTGTCATCTGTGCAGTTATAGGCTTACCCATGATGTAATGATTAGCTACTTTACCTGCAGATAAAAGGTAAGACAATGGAAATACGTTTTGTACATCTACTATAGAACTACCGCTGCGTAATTGAAATGTATCTAATCCCTGCTCTTCTTGTGATTCTGCAAAATAAGCTGCATATATTAAAGCTGAAGTACCTACTAAAGCACGAGCATTAGCTTCTCTGTTCTGTATTTTAGTTGTAGACTTTCTCATTATGTCTGATGCAATACCTGTGTATGCAAGAGGTGACCACTGATATGAAGAGGCTACAACGTTATTCATAAATCTACCAAAGGGTAATATAAAACCTATACCAGGAGCCGACGATGCAGTTTCAACTACCTTAGCTAAAGCACGAGGTAGCTGAGCTTGTTCTTTACCTGTATAGTTCTTAGCGAATACAGACTTCATAGTTGTATCTAGAGCTAGTCCTACTACTTCTTCATCTATCAAATCTAGATCACCTTTAGCCATAACATCATCTAAAGTACGTCCATGTTTAATGTCTACATACTTATCTATTTCAGACATAAACATCTGAGATTTAGTTAAGCTATCTTGTATACGTACACCAGTAAGATCATTAGCTGCACCAACAACTTTTTCTACTGCAGGTAAGTCTATACCAAATCTACCCCCTGTGCGATCTACACCTGTACCTACAGTTTCAAACAAGACTTTCTTTGCTTTAGGTAAATTATCTAACAGCTTCATGTATGCTTCATATGTTGTTAGTGGGTCTGCAAAGTTACGCATCTTCTGACCATTTATACGAGCGTACACTTTAGCTTGTCTTAGTAAGTCTTTATTACCAGAAAGAGCACCCCAAGCTCCTACCATACCAGCATTCATCATATCTGCTGCAGCTTGACCTAAACCAAACGTACCAAAGCCAGCTAAGTTAAGTGCAGTCGTGGCAGGTGAAGATACAAGCAAACGCTTCCATACATTTTGTGCGTAGCCTAGAGGCTGAGATATAGCTTCCTCAACTTGTTTCTTTTCCGCATCAGTTACAGCATTAGCTAGTATTCTATTGCCACCAATAACAGTTTTATTTAGACGTTGAGCTATTAAGCCCATAGTACCTAGACCTGTAGCATAACCACTTATTGTTTTAGCTACTACATCTCCAAACTTAATAGGGCTTAATGCTAATGTACCTGCGTGAATACCTGACATAGACTCCTGCAGCAAATCTCTAATTTCAACAAAGTCTTCTTCTGGCATGTATCTAATTATATTAGTCATTATGTCAGAAACAGTTTTATTTTTTAATGCACCTTCTTTAAGTTTAACACCTGACTCAACAGCTATATCAGCAATACCCCCAAAACGAGATGCGTTGTTTCCTGGTACAGACTGTGGACCTAACATAATGTCTACAAAAACTGCATCAGGTAACAGTTCACCATTACTTATTGCGTCACCACTTTTTACTTTTTTAGCCCAGTTTGCATACGCTTTACGTATAACCTTTACAGCTTTCTTTTGATTTTTCTTTGTTGCCATAGGTAGAAAGTCAGTCAAAGGACCAGTGCGTTCTAATAGATCTAACTTATCAATACCCTTCTCAAACCCTGACGCCCCCTTAAACTGACGAAAGCCTAGCTGTGCAGCAGGAGCTAGTAACCCACCTGCTGCCGTAACCATAAGAGACTGCATACGGTTATACTGTTCTTGATAGTTAGCATCAAGAAATATATCCTGTATCTTATCATCTTGCACGTATGCTACTGCGCTATCTGTTAGGGCTGTAGCAATCAACGCATTGCGATTAGCTTTTTTAGAAGCTTTAGCAGTAACTAACTTAGCTGCAGCTTGCTCCTGTTCAGCTACATATTTTTTTGTAGCATTATTAAAGGCGTCTTTTTTAATCTTTCTAGCTTGTGGACCTTTAAGTTCCATCTTTTCTAACATCTTAGCAGTTGATGCAGCGGCATCTTCGCCTGCCTTTTGTGCGCCCTTTTTAGTTGACCCTCTTCTAGCTGCACGTTTGGCGGCATCCGCTGCAGCTTTCTTAACTGCAATCTTACCACCTTGGGCAATAGTTAGCGTACCAGCTTTAGCTGCCCCACCTGTAAGCAATCCTATATAATTAGATGGGTCAGAAGCTGCAGCTTTAACATAATCAAAGATACCTTCTGCTCTACCGTATAAACCATCATTAGACCAGAAGCTACCTAGTTGATCATACAACTTATACGCTTCGCCTGCAACTTGTTTTTCACGTTCACTAGCACGATTCATAAATACGACTTCACCTGCAGTAGAAAGCGTGTTTGTGTTAAACCATCTCATGTTCTCTACAAAGTCATCAATTACCTTTTCATCATCATAATCTTGATAGTCTACTCCATTTTTAGCTATCATATACTCACGTATAGTGTTTAACCTCTGTGGACTCATTAGATCTGCTTGTGTTAGATTAGTGTCTCCATTACTAGTTGGCTCAAACCTATCTCCTGATTTTTTTTGAGGTGGTAAATTTGTGTTAGCACCAAACCAGTTATCTACTTCATCATACTCAGGTTGACGTAAATCTACTGTATCTGTTTCACTGTTTACTTTATCTTCTTCTTTGTTATTGTTAAACCAGTTATCTATCTCTGCAAAGTTACTACCAGCCATTAGGTATCACCTCCAAAGTTTTTTCCTAGTAAATATTTTTTAGCAAAATCTAGGGCATTAAATGCACCTGAGTCTTCTGTACCTGAATCTAAATTTCTTAGCTCTTTAACAGCATTTAAAAGTCTTAAACGTGCAGACCTGTTACCTTTTCCTGAATCACTTATACTACTACTTAAAGAGTTTGCAAGTTTTCTAAGAGCAGCCGTTGAAGTTAAATCAACATCAGGCCCTAAAAACTCTTCTACTGTTTCTTGATAGAATGGATATTCTTTGACTATACTATCTATATCATCCATTAACTTTTCTGCTTTTAATGCATCAGCACCACCGTCAGCCTCACCTGCTAAACGTGCTTCTTCCTCTGCCTTTCGCTTAGCCTCTACCTCTGCTGCCAAACGTGCTTCTTCCTCTGCGTCATCGTCAGTGTCTACAGGACCAGTTAAATCCTCATCAAATGTATCACTATCCGTTGGTAACAGATTTAGGGATTCTAGATTAGCTAAAGTACGTATAATACCATCACGATCTGTCACAGTTACTGTAGGACTGTTATCATTTTCAGGAAGAATTATCTTACTAACATTACCATTTATATCAGTGATAACTTCAACACCATTTGCAAGAGTAACTTTATTAGACGTTAAGTCATTTATACTATCCTCTAGTCCGTCAGTTTCTCCAAAC
>Ga0315315_10003790_pt1 | contig 13918 bp, 14 predicted proteins | sample M140m3416metaG_FD_203699 | JGI IMG/M metagenome (GOLD analysis project Ga0315315, IMG submission 203699) | Ammonia-oxidizing marine archaeal communities from Monterey Bay, California, United States - M1 40m 3416 | ecosystem: Environmental > Aquatic > Marine > Intertidal zone | place: USA...
GGCAGGCCGTATTTAGCTGCCAATCGCATTTTCCCCATTGCTTTTCGGTATCCTTCGGGGTGAGCGCACCCAAAATGGCATGCCTGCTTCTCTGTGAGAGTTTTTCCTTTTTGGTGACCAATAACCAGAACTTTATGGCGATCAATCTTCGCAAACCCAGTGAGCATGGCTGGGTCGTCACCAAAAGCCTTGTCACCGTGAAGTTCAACAAATTCATCAAAAACAAGGCTCAAGTAATCACTTGTTTTTGGTCTGTTCGGATGTCGAGCAACTTCAACAGTCTGCCATGGATCGAGATTGCCAAAAATTTGTTTTTGGAGATCGGCACATTCCCGGCGAAGTTGTTGAACCTCATCTTGAGACTGCTCGCCGAGCGGTGCTGTCTCGAGGTCGGCAATTTTATCCTCGAGTTCGTAAATTGGTTTCTCGAGGGGCAAACGATGAAGTCCGCGAGCCATTGAAATATTCCTGAAGTTACAAAAACAGCATGTGTATTGTCACCACTGAACCGAACTGCCGTCAATTGGCTTTTTTAGATGCCGCAGAGCGGCCCTGTTGCGTCAAAAATGGTGCGTTGCGGACATGCGCAGCGACTTCGACCATGGAAGACGGCCTTTCCTTCACTCGCTTTGCGAGAAGTTCCCGAATAAAGCGGTCCAGCTGAGGCGTGACACAGGGATTCATGGCTGATGCGAATGGCGGGCTTGTGTAGAGGTGTTTGCTGAGAAGTTCCTGTTGAGTAGACCCAGTGTACGGAGGGTGTCCGGTGACGAGTTCGTAAAGAAGGCAACCAAATGAGTAGATGTCACCAGCATACCCAACACGATGTCCTCGGATTTGTTCAGGTGACATGTAGCTCGGTGAACCTTGGATAGTTACTTTGATTGGCACGAGACGAGCAAGGAAGCCAGGTGGTCGTGTAGCAATCGCCAGATCAATTAAACGAACGTCACCTGAATCATCAACAAGAATGTTTTCTGGCTTAATGTCCCGGTGAACCCAGCGGTTTGCATGAAGGTGGCTTATTGCATCAGCCGTTTTTTGTGCAATCAACTGTGCTTGAGCTGGAATCGAATCTCCTTTAGAAGCAAGACGCATTTTTAGATTCGGGTGACGGAACAATTCCATGACAAGGTGTGGGAGTCGACCTGTTGTTGAATATCGATCGATACGAATAATTCCAGAATGATCAAGTGGCCGACTGACAGTAAGTTCATGTTTCAGGAGCTGACGAATGCCTTTGTCGGAAGCTGATTCTGGAGACGCCAGTTTAACGGCGACGCGTTTTGATTGGCTCCCATCTAAAGCCTCCCAGATTTGACATTTACGGCCGACGCCAAGTTGACGGACGAGCCTGAGGGAACCAAGTTGTTCAGGAGGACGAGGCATGAAGAGTAGCTGCTGGTTGATGTTTGAGAGTGATTTGTAACAGTAAAAGGCCGTGAGCTGGTGCGGTTGGGCCCGCAGATGTTCGTTGTCGGTCGGCGAGCACTATGCTGGCCCATTCTTCTGGTCGTTTGCCATTGCCGACCATAAGGAGCGTGCCGGCAATAATTCTCACCATATTGTAGAGGAATCCATTTCCTTCAATTTCAATCCAGACTTCGTTAGCGGCATTAGACTCACCCCCTGTGTGCCTTTTGATCGTAATATCATGGATCGTTCGCACTTTCGACGCACGAGGAGAAGATGGGTTTTCGAAACTACTGAAGTCATGTTCGCCGACTAAGCAAGAGGCAGCATTTTGCATTGCAGAGATGTTGAGTCGAGACCTCCATTGCCAGACGAATGGCCGAGCTAGAACAGGTCGGACTTCTCCATCATGAATGCGATAGCGATATCGTTTTTTTTCGGCATCAGTTATCGGGTTGAATGACGGATCAGCTTCACTCGACCGAAGCACCACAACATCATTTGGAAGGTGGGCATTAATTGCCCTTCGCCAAACATCTGGTGAGAAGTTTTTTGTTGTTGTGAAGCTTGCAACCTGATCTGCTGCATGAACTCCAGCATCGGTACGGCTACTCCCTTTTGGCACAATTGTTTCACCACAAACACCTTTGATGGCATCACGTAGGACACCCTGCACCGTCCTTTTGTCAGGCTGAATCTGCCACCCGCTAAACCGTTCGCCGTTATAGGCAAGACGAAGTTGCAATCTTCGGCTCATGGAATCAATTCATTTCTTTTGCGAGGTGCTCAGCGATTTGTACGGCATTTGTCGCAGCGCCTTTCCGCAAGTTGTCTGATACGCACCACATTGCGAGTGAGTTTGGGCTCGATGTGTCCTGCCGGATACGACCGACGAAGACATCATCTCGACCCCCCGCATCTCGTGGCATTGGGTAGCTGGAGGCAGCAAGGTTGTCGTTGACAGTAACGCCAGGAAAATTCGATAAAAGGCGAGATGCCTCCTTTGGCGAAAGCGGCTTTTCGGTTTCTATGACGAGGCTTTCGCTATGGGCGTCAGCAACTGGTACACGTACACATGTAGCACATACCCCGATGGTGTTATCATTAAAGATTTTTTGGGTTTCCTGAACCATTTTTATTTCTTCACTCGTACTCCCCCCCTCCTTCTCTGATCCAATCTGGGGGATGAGGTTCGCTGCAATTTGATGAGTGAAAATCTTCGATTCCTCTGGCGACCCGTTTAGCCAGGCTTGCAGCCCCTGCTTGAGTTCTTGTGTGGCTGCTATTCCAGCGCCGCTAACCGCCTGGTACGTGCTTACAAGAACGCGTCGAATGCGGGCAGCATCATGAAGTGGCTTCATGACCATCACCATTTGTGTTGTCGAGCAATTCGGGCTCGCGATAATTCCTTTATGAAGCCGGATTGATTCTGGATTAATTTCAGGAACAATCAGAGGAACGTCTGGCTGCATGCGGAAATGGGCACTCTCATCAACAACGACAGTGCCTTGCTCCACGGCCCACGGCACAAATTCTGCAGCGACTTCATCTGGCGTGCTACCGATTGCTATTTGTACGTCCCGGAAGGCTTCCGCTGTAAGTGCTTCAACAACAAGTTGTTTCCCCCCGCATTCAATTGTTTTGCCTGCAGATCGCTGAGAAGCTAGCAATTTGATGTTTTTCGTTGGAAATTCTCGGCTCACAAGTTGGTCAAGGATAATTTTTCCAACAGCACCAGTAGCGCCGACAATAGCAAGCGTGTGGATCATAGATTCTGTCCTGTGGCAAGTTAAGGAGTCGAGTTGTTGTGAAGGGTGTTGAGTTGTGAGGGTAGAAACGCCATGTTAGCAATAAGCATAGCGATTCCGAACTCCAGCATGCCCATAGTAAGGCCGATGCCCAGGTGCACAAATACTGCTGTCATCAAAAAAAGTGGTCTTGTTAATCGAGGCCATATCAATGCCGCATATGAAATTTCCCAGAACAATGCACCAAGTGTAAGTGCATTGACAAGCAGCGGGTGCCAGGCGAGGAATGTAAGGTCAATTGTGCGATATTGGATGTTTGCTACCGCGCCCCACAGTGCGGTACCTTCCCACCAGCTTGCTCCAAGTAATTTGCCGCACCCGGAAAAGAAATAAAGTATGCAGAGATGGACCTGAATAAGCCTCATCGCGATCGTTGTTTCAATATTCGGAACAGGGCGAACCTTTTTAAAGAGGCTATCGATGGAGAAGCGGGCCCCTGCATTCCCAATGATCATTGGTAGCAGCATGATCCCTAGAGCGTCATCAAAACCAAAGGTATTCAGGGGTGCACGGTTCACAGCACTGACGTATCCAGCGAACGCGATACAAGCCGCAGTGCGGGTGAAAAACCCAACGCTCAGTGAAATGGCTGCAAGAAAACTTAAAACAGCAAGCAGCCAGGTTGCGGTGGGTGTTTGTGCCGCAAAATACCAACTCCAGTGCCATGGCTGATCGTTGAGTCGCCAGACATTTCCTGCTGATTGCCAGGCGTTCTGCCCAAAGAAGCCTTCTTGGTCGTAGAGCCAGATGACACTCGACCACGTTAAAAGAGTGCCGGTCAAAATTCGAAGGACACCGAGCAGCGTAGGGTCTGATGGTGTAAACCAGAATGTTGTCCACGCTGCCCACCAGGAGGTGAGCCAGCCCGTAGTTGCTTGGCCCAGTTTTTTTACGACAGGGGTGTTTTTCATTCAGAGACCCTCTCTCGCCACCTGTAGGTGCCTAGCGGAGTTGTTAGGTCATCCCCTGCCCTGCCCTCCCTTGTTTCAAAAGTGTCGGGTAAATAATGTTCAATGAGTTTGAGAGTGATCTTTTGCCCGTCATGTTCGGTAAGCAGTCGTGTTGCAAGGTCCTCAGCAAAAGGTTGCCAGTCTCGGGTTGCTGCATGGCGGATTTCTGCAGGTGCCTGCGGTGGTGGTACCATCGCAGAAATCTTTTCTGGAATCATGAAGCGGCGGTGGTAAAGAAGTCGCGGCCAGTCAGAATTGGCGTCAGGAAGCGATCCTTTAATAATGGTGTCTGTGTCAGTGGTGAGTGTCCATTGAATGGAATGCCCTGGCCCTGGGTTCGGTGCAAAGAAACGGTAGCCGTGGCTTAGGCTAAAGGCACCTACAAGTGGACGGAATGGCTGCAGGATGACGTTCGCTAGTTCACTCGCAGGAGGCGGGCCTGCAAGTGGGGGGAGAGCCACTGCGAGAATGTATATCGTGACAAGAAGAGACACAAATAGCCGGATGGCAATCGGCCAGTGACACCCACTCATTTTGTTGTCAGCATGTCGGAGTTCTTTTGTCATAATAGTTTTGAAGATTGTCAGGAGTCCAAGCGTGTACTACAAGCACTTATCGGCGTGTCGAGGCGATTGGCAGTAAATATTTCATGTATGGCAGATAAATTGGTTTTTTCGACAAGTCCAAAAAAACCCCCCACGGCTCAGTGGAACCGTGGGGGATCGTAGATATTTTCGGATCGTATAACGTTCTCAGACTGCTACTGAATTGATGCAGTCTTTTCAATAAGACGAGTATCAGCGATGAAGTCGGTTTCTTCGAAGGACAGTTCAACCGTATCACCGGCTGCTAGATTTATCACCTTTGAAAGAACATTTTCACGGCCATCGTGCTTCGTTACAACTCGAATCTCATAATCTTGCCAAGCAGATCCTGCTGGCAGAGAGGAGGTTTCGAAAGTTCGGGTTGATCCAGATGAGTCTGTCATGTTGCCAGCCAGCCAAACAGTTGATTGATCTGGAACGTGGATAGTAAGGCTCGTTGTAAGTTGCAAAGTTTCCTCGAAAGAAACTTCGCTACGTTCACCAGCCATGACACTCACAATCTGGGTCTCTTCGACAGGCTTTCCGTTGCTATCGACTACCATCGTAACCTCGTAGTCATATGTTGCGCCTTCCTGGAGGCCTCGAGAAACGAATCGACGAAGCGTTCCTGTCGATGTCGTTGCAGATCCATTGACCAGTACTTTGGCATCGTCTGGTACTGATACAAGAAGTAGCACACCGTCTTTTGGAATAACTTCAGTAGAGTCACTAGGAGCTGGTGTTTGAACTTCTTCACCGGAGTCACCCGCTACATCACCCACAGGCTCGTCGGTTATGACGCGATAGGCGTCGACGGGCATGCTAGACGTCATTGGCGCCATCGAGGAATAACCAACACTTGCTGCTGGGGCAGCGTATCCGTAGCTGTATCCGTAATATCCATAAGAACCACCAGAGCTACCACCACTGGAACTGGAGCCGCCTGAGGAACCATAGAACGAGGAGTGACTTCCACCTGAACTACCGTAGCTTGAGTGTGCAGCGTGACGGTACGCCCGGCGAGACGCCTTTCGCTCCCAATGAGTCATTCTGTGCCCACCTGATGAACTGCTACCACCGTATGACGACGAAGAACCGCCGTAGGAAGACGAGCCGCCGTAGGAAGAAGATGATCCACCTGATGAACTGCTGCCGCCGCTCGAGCTAGAGCCACCTGAAGAGCCATAAGCAGAGGCGTAACGTTGGTGCCATCCAGCCTGTGCATCGCAGCAGGCTGACGCCACAATTGAAAGAACGGTGAAAAATCCAATTGAGCGGATGAATCGGTGAGCCAACATGTAGGGCAATCTCCACTGGGAGTTAAAGGTATTACGAATGTCTCGGGAGATCGCTGAGCGAAAGGGCCGAGAACAGAGCCATGTACTGAATTAGAATAGTTTGACGGCTGGGTAAATCAAGAAGGAATGGTAAAAAATATGGAATACGCAGAGTGGGGTTGTTATGAAAAGTAATTCCGCGGGAATATCGTCTTTGTTTTAAACACAAAAAGCGTGTTTTTCAGCTAATTTTCACTATTTTTAAGATCTATCAGCTGCCATAATTTCAACTTGGTCAACTTCGATCTGACCGGTGGCTCCCATGAGGCCGATCTGCAAGATGGCCTCTCTTGACCAGATCGGCACGAGAATCGAGCTCGTAACGCGTTGCCATTGATTGCTGATTGTTCTGAGGGGAGCAACAAGCCGAGTTGAACGCACTCGGCGTTCGTCGAAAAAACGGATTGCTACGCCTGGTTTTGTTTCAGAGAGTCGTCCTTTTCCAACTCGTAGCACACGTACGTAATAGGAAATTGTGACTTCCCGCACTGCTCGACCATCAATTGGAAATCCCTGAAAAATATGGGCAGGACGCCCGGGTTCACTGTTTTGAAGCAATAGGTGTCGTTGCCCCGTCGCCGCTTCACCGTTTTCAAGAAGCGTCTCTTGCCGCCCATAATACCAAGCAGAGGGTGTTTGGCTGTTTGGTAAACATTCTTCGAAGCCAGAGTTGGCGAGGCTTGGATTCTTTGCATCTGGAAGAACCTCACGGCGGTCCTCGGCATGGCCTGTCATTGGGACGAAGAGGCTCGGTACAAGATCAATCCGCTCCAGCTTCCCTGCTTTTTTCCGAAGTCGTACTAACGTCTGCTCGTACCGCTGGCCCACCGGAATAATCATGATGCCGTTTTCAACAAGCTGATTAATAAGAGGCAATGGAATTTTTTCAGGTGAGCACGTAACAATTATTTTGTCGAAGGGCCCCTTCTCTTCCCAGCCTACAAAGCCATCACCAATTTTTGTAACGACATTTGTATATCCGAGCCGCTGGAGAGTTGCGCGTGCTCGTCTTCCAAGTGTCTCATGTATCTCAATCGAGTAAACTGTTCCCACGAGTGGTGAAAGTATTGCCGCTTGGTATCCACTTCCGGTTCCTACTTCCAAAACTCTGTCGGTAGGTTTAGGGTCAAGTTGTTCGGTCATATAAGCAACAACAAAAGGCCCTGAGATTGTCTGGCGTTCTCCGATTGGCAAAGACATGTCGAAGTATGCGAGCGGTCGTTGAGTAGTAGAAACGAACTCGTGGCGAGGTGTCATTCGCATGCTTTCGAGCACGCGAACATCGGTAATCCCGCTTTCAGCTATGTCTTCACGAACCATTCGCTCTCGTGCGACTGTGTATCTGTCACTTTGAAGCCTTCTTCCTTGTGATAGTGCGGGCGGCTGTCTCGCTATCGCGGGCAGGGTAATTCCACCGAGGCACGCTCCGAGGAGCCCATAGATGCACACGTTGTTTAGATTTTGCCACAACATATTTTACGCCGAGCGATCGTCTTCAAGTCTGCCCCAACCTTGCGGTGCGCTATCCGGTTGTCTTCCTAAGGAGCCCTTTGTGAGTTCCAGGAAGGCGGTTTCAAGATTTATTTCTTCTTCCCTCATTCCGAGCAGTCGTTCACCTCCGGCAATTATTCTTGCGGGAAGAAGTGACGTATCTACTTCGCGATCGTCGAGTGTTGCACGGATCGTACTATTGCTTATTTGCACCTCAGCAATGCCAGGGCAATCTTCAAGAAGGCGAGCTGATTTCTCTGGGTCACCCTGCACATCGATGCAGATAGTGGGTCGTCCGCGGACTTGAGCGAGGAGGTCTGTTACGTCGCCATGGGCAAGGAGTTGTCCGTATTCAATGATGCCGACACGGTTGCAGATATCAGCGAGCTCCGGAAGAATATGGCTGGATACCAGGATTGTTTTCCCTAAGTCCTGGAGACGTTTTAGGAGGCTTCGCATTTCGATTCGAGCCCTTGGGTCAAGCCCGCTTGCGGGTTCATCAAGAAGAAGCACTTGGGGATCATGTAGAAGGACTCGTGCTAAGCCAAGGCGCTGAGTCATGCCACGAGACAAGCTGGTGACAAGTTCATCTCTTTTTACGCCAAGGTCAACGAGATCAAGTGAGCGTTCGGATACTTTTCGTCGAGCAGGCCCATCGATTCGATACGCAGCAGCGAAGAATTCCAAATATTCAATAACGCTCATGTCATCGTATACCCCGAAAATGTCGGGCATGTAACCGATGGCTCGGCGGATTTCACGAGGGTGTGTGTAAATAGAGTAGCCGCACACGGAAGCTTCGCCCCACGACGGAGAAAGGAGTGTCGATAGGATTCGAATCGTCGTCGTTTTTCCAGCACCGTTCGGACCGATAAACCCGAATAAGTCTCCCTGCTCGAGTTTAAGAGTGAGAGACTCGAGTGCAAAAAAGTCACCATACTTTTTCGTGAGTTCGACAGTTTCAATCATGAGAAATGCTTCAGTTTTTAGTCAGAGAATTTAGTTACGAACTTCGAGAACAATTCTCCAAAGAGTCGTGTTTCCAGCATCTTTAAAGCCTTTGTCTTTGGGTTCAGCTTTTTTTTGTGGTATCCATTTCGTGGCGGGTGGTCCCTTCCCAATAAGAATAATGCGATTCAAAACAAGAAGATGAGTCATGTCAATATGCTCGAGTCGGCCTGACTGAAGACCAGTGTACTCTGATCCACCGGTCGCCCGATGCATGCCAGCAACTTCTAAAATTCGTATGATGTCACGGTCGTCTGATTTCCAGCGGGCCGAGACATTGCGGTCTTTCACGGCACGTTTTTTCGTGAGAACCGCCCCTAAAGATTTCGGACCTCGTCCGGCGTCGAGGTCAAAGGTTTTGCCTGGATGCAACGTGCCAACATCATACAGCCAGCCGGCATGCATCAGAACGCAGTCTTGGAGTGGTGTTTGCAGCTGGCTCGTAAGTGTTCCACGCAAGGTCCCCTGCCCGGTCCTGCTAAGTGTTGATTGTATTGGATGAGTTGCCAGTCGTCCGAACCACTTCGCTTCAAAAAGTTGGCTCGAAGCCGCGGCAATAGGAATGTCCTGAAGCTCTGACGCAGCAGGACCGTATTCATACGGTGTTCCAGCAAGTGAAGTGTGTGGAGACAAAGCATCGGGGCCACCTATGTTGCGGCCAGCTGCTGCAAACCAGCTCGCAACAGAACGAATGTCATCTTTAGACGTGTCTTTAGCCGGACTGACAGACAGGGCAAAGTGGCCATTGTCTGATGCCCAGATGCCGGCAAAGCTGCTTGCTCTACACGTCTTTGTCGCCTGATCAATATCAAAAAGTCCAGCAGTGTGAATCTGCCACCCGTCTGCCTTGAATCGTTTCGATGTCGACCACGTAATTCCTGTAAATCCGAGGACGATTAGTGGCAAAGCAAGCCACGTGACCCATGGAAGCCGCTCGCTTCGGCGGGCAATCCACCAATCAAGTGGGTATATTGCACCAACATAGAGCAAGCTGATGAGTGCGATGAGCTCGAATGGAATCACTGAGACGCCAATAAAATGATCGATAGCAAGCCTTAATTGTCCGGCTAGGTCGAGGCCGCCCCGCCGTACCTCCCCTGCTCTTCCATTTGAATCTCCACTGCTCTGGATGTCGAGCAGGTTCAGTAAAAGAGAGTCAGTGCCGGACCAGGAACGAAACGTTTGGGTGTCGAGATCAACACCGATCCAAGTTATTTGTCCAAAGCCGTATGCTCGCCGCACAACAAGCGGCGGATCAGTTTTTGCAATGCCGACTGAAGCTTCAATCACGCCTTGGATATCAAGAGAATTTTCAAAGATTGGAATCTGTAATGTTTCAATAGCACGCCGGGCGAGTGGTCGATTCGCCCGTGCGTAGGTCTCCAAAGCAGCAGCTCGACGTAATGGAATCAGCCGATCAAATGTGCCGGGTAGCCATGACTTTATAACTGGCGAAGCCAATAATGCAGAAGGAAGCGACATGCCCGCCGTAAACAGAATGTCTCCCCCCTGCCGTATCCATGCGTCGAGCTCAAGGAGTTGTTCGTCGGAAATGCCTTGCTTGATCACATTTCCACAAATTATTACTTTATCAACTCCATCAAACATCAGGCCCGCAGGCCCAAACGTGGGAGAGACCGGAATTGAGACGGTCTCTGGTTTCTGAGAAATTACGAGCATGCGTGACCCGTCTTCCCGAGCTGCAAGACGAGTCACTCTTTTTGCATTCACAAGGTCGCCAAGAAGGAACAGGATTTCCTGGCTCGATTCCAATGGTTTTGGAATTTGCAATGTTGTTGACTTAATGACCTGCTCTTGAGGCGAAGCCGTGCTGTCAGAGTTCTCTTGGTCAATGACGACAGCCCTAATAGTTGTGTTTCGATTTCCGAGCTTCACGAGAAGCCTTGCTGACCAAGTTGTGTTGTTGGTTAAAACAGGGCGGACAAGTGGTGATCGGAGCCATTGTCCGTCTGGATCCATGGCCTCTACTGCAACATAACGCGTTGGCGACTCAACAAGAGCTTTTGGGAGGTGCAGCGTCACCGGGTTCCAGTGGCCCGCACGCGTAACATTGTTGAGGCCAATATCAGCTGATATGACTTCATCATCAGTTGATGCTTTCGCAAATGCCGGCATAGCTAGGAAAAGTAAGAGAGGAACTAAGGCCAGCCGCATGAATATCATGGCTTCTCCGCATCCGGGCAGGTACACGACGTTTGTCCACAGCCAGGGCAACCCTGCCCATATTTTTTAGCAACTGCCTGCTCGAGGTCTATGTCGGCAACATTTGCAATGGTAACAAGCCATGCGAGGACGTCGGCAAACTCCAGAGATTGTTCTTCCGGTGAACCGCTTCGAAGTGCTGTCGCAAGTTCACCAATTTCTTCAGTCAGCCACATGAATGTTCCTTCTACGCCTCGTGCAGCGTCCTTGTCGTGGTACATGTTGCGAATGAGTTGTTGGAGCTCACGAAGGGTCATTGTGGATCTGCTCAATTGTTGTGTTCGGTAAAACTCCTAAGCTACGATGATACCAGAGCCGAACTCTGTTGGCATGTAGATCTCTTGCAAAGTCTGAAGCTACCGGCAAGAAGCCGATATTGAATAGCGGTCGCAATTTTCAGCAAATTTCGCGTATGCTAAAAACGGGTTCTTTTCGTGGTAGGAGTTTCAGAGGGTGGAAAATAAAGGAGGTCTGCTAAAGTGCTTCCTGAGCCCTGAGGCTAATTTCCGTCAGTTGCATATTGAATATTCAAGAAAAGCGAGTGTTTACACGAATCATGCCTGCCCAACCATCAGTCCGTATTTTTGATACTACGCTTCGAGACGGAGAACAGTCTCCGGGGGCGAGCATGAATCTCACTGAAAAAATTGAGATAGCGCATGCTTTGTGTCAACTAGGCGTAGACGTTATTGAGGCCGGTTTTCCAATTGCTTCACCGGGTGATTTTGAGTCAGTTCGTGAAATTGCTCGCGCTGTAACAGGGCCGATTATCTGCGGTCTTGCTCGGTGCAGTGACAAGGATATAGACCGAGCATGGGAAGCGCTTTCTGAAGCAGCACGTCCGCGGATTCACGTTTTTTTGGCAACAAGCGCTATACATCGTGAGTTTAAGCTTCGCATGAATGAAGAAGAGGTTGTTCGTCGAGCAGTCGAAGGTGTTCGCCGGGCGAGAGACTGCTGTGAGGACATTGAGTTTTCACCAGAGGATGCTGCGCGGACAGAAATAGATTTTCTGTGCCGAGTTGTTGAAGCGGTCATCGATGCTGGAGCGACTACGGTCAATATTCCTGATACAGTTGGTTACGCGACGCCTCAGCAAATGTTTGACGTGATACATGCGCTTAAAAGCAGGGTTCCAAACATCGACAAGGCTGTCTTAAGTGTTCATTGTCATGACGATCTTGGATTAGCTGTGGCGAATAGCTTGGCTGCCGTTCAAGCTGGGGCTGGTCAGGTTGAATGCACGATTAACGGAATTGGGGAACGGGCTGGAAACTGTTCTCTTGAAGAAGTCGTGATGGCTCTTCGGACAAGAGGCGACCTCTACAAGTGTGAAAGTCAGATTGTAACACAGCGTTTAGTCCCAACGAGTCGACTCGTTGCGAACATCACAGGAATTCAGGTGCCAAGAAACAAGGCTATTGTCGGCCGGAACGCGTTTGCTCATGAGGCAGGTATCCATCAGGATGGCATGCTGAAAGACCGAAGTACCTATGAAATCATGCGGCCGGAAGACGTTGGTTTGGAGCGTACGAATCTTGTGCTTGGGAAACACAGCGGTCGGGCTGCTCTGGCAGATCGTGCGGCTGCGCTTGGATATCAGTTAACTGGGGAACAGTTGCAGACAGTTTTCGAACAATTCAAGGTGCTTGCTGATCGAAAGAAAGAAATCTATGACGGTGATATTGCATCACTCTGTGAACAGCAATTTGCAGTACTGCCGGAACTCTTTGTTTTTGAAGGGTATTCAGTTTCGTGTGAAAGTGGTGCCGCACCGACAGTAACACTTCGTGTTCAACAAGATGGCAAGAGTCAGGCAGTGTCAATCACTAGTGGTGATGGCCCGATTGATGGGATCTTTTTGGCGATTGAGAAACTTACAGGCATCACAACAGTCTGTCGAGATTTTCGTGTCCAAGCCGTCACTGTTGGAAAAGATGCACAGGCAGAAGTGTCTGTGGAACTTGAAGCAACTGCCGAGCGTTATCGAGGTGAGTTGCATCGAGGAAGAGGCGTGTCAACGGATTCACTGGAGGCTTCAGCAAAAGCGTTTCTTGCTGCTGTGAATCGAGTTGCTATGGGGAGACAGCCAAGGCTTCATCCACAACAGTTGTAATAAGAGCATGATCATCGACCGAGCAATTGTTCAACCTGAGAAATTTTAAATGGCTTCTTCGCCACGCTCTCCTGTTCGAATCCGAACACATTCTTCCATTGGTATAACAAAAATTTTACCGTCACCAATTTCTCCAGTTTCGTTTGATCGCCCTCCCCTCTGAATCGCTTGAATAGTCGGTTCAACAAATTCATCATTGACTGCAATTTGAAGCTGCACTTTACGCAGCAGATTGATGGCAATTTCGTGGCCACGATACGTCTCGGCGTGGCCTCGTTGACGACCGAATCCTTGGACATCAAGAATTGTCAGGCGAAAAACGTCGACTTCCGAAAGAGTTTGTTTCACTCGTTCGAGTTTGTCTGGTTGGATGATTGCAATAATAAGTTTCACACGTACCACCTTTACGTTTTCTCAAGCATAAACTGCCTTCAGCTACAGTATCCAGGTTGCATTATGATACAGATGCCCCGACCTAGGCGAGCTAGGCGGACTGCTCGCCCAAGCCATTGGGGCATCCATAAAGGACGGGGTTTCAAAGCACTCGATTTCTATCGTGCTTTCGTCGAGGAGAGTGCGACTTTTACGGGGGATTTTGAAGATTTTCTTGTCGCAAGGATTTGATTTCCACTTTTTAAATTCTTGAAGAAATCAGGTTCAGTCGCTCGGTGGGCGGTTGCTACAACGTGTTTCTGAATGAACTGAAGCAGTCAACTGGAACGCTTCACAGGCCCTTCGTTAGCAGAAAGGCTGCAACTTGTGTGCCGAGAGGCTGTTTTCTTTTTCGACGGAGGCACTGCGCTTTTGAAGTATCAAAAAAACACAGTACTTTGCGTGTCTATTTCCAGGCTGTGTCCCTTAAGACTTCAACAGACATAGCACCACAAGCATGCACCGACTGCCTTTATTTGAGGCAGGACGCTGGGGTGCACATTTATTGACAACAAAAATTAATACCATAATGGTGCGTATGGGGAATGGCGTGGTG
>Ga0315315_10003794_pt1 | contig 13911 bp, 8 predicted proteins | sample M140m3416metaG_FD_203699 | JGI IMG/M metagenome (GOLD analysis project Ga0315315, IMG submission 203699) | Ammonia-oxidizing marine archaeal communities from Monterey Bay, California, United States - M1 40m 3416 | ecosystem: Environmental > Aquatic > Marine > Intertidal zone | place: USA...
AAGGCGACTGATGACGGATTTTAGTCTTATTGAAGTCAATTCAAAGTTTTTAACTGTAGAACTTAGAGGCATTTGATTTAATGAATCTGTTAGTTGACTCAAATTATTACTTACATCCCCAAGATTATTTAAAGTTTTATTTAGATTTTTTTCATTTGTCTCAATAATTCGACCCATTGTTGAAGATAAATCGTTTATGTTTGATATTGTTGATGACAAACCGTTTAAAGCTGACTTAAGATTATTTTGAGCCTCAAAATTCATAACATTACTTACTCCAGCAAAAAGGGAATCAGCAGAGGTTAACAACCCTTCGATTTTATCTTGCAACGGTGCAATTTGTTGATTTACTAATTCGGTTAAACCTGGCTTAATGTCTGAAGGGAGAACATCTTGGTCTTGAACAATATTAGAGGGGTCATATATTGGAAGGACAGCTATCGCCTTACCTCCAATTAATCCTGCCTCATAAAGTTGGGCAGTACTTTGATTAGAAAAGGTCAAATCTTCTCTTAGGCTAAAAGTGACCTTTATTTTATCATAGTTTTCATCAAAATCTATTTTTTTTACTTTACCTACATTTAAACCACTGATTGTAATATTTGCTCCTACCACAAGACCTTCAATGTCATCGTAAAGAGCATGAACTATTTTTTCATTATTTAAAAGTGACGTTCCTTTAAGAAAGCTAAAACCAAAAATAAAAATTGTTATACAGCTAAGTATTAGGATTGCTGTTTTCACTTCACGGGTCAAATTCAAAATATTTTATTTTTAGAATGAAACAAATTTAAAAATAATTTCTTTATTAACATCATTTTAAATGATTGACTGCATCACTAATTGAGATTTTTTTGTCACCATCAAATGCTACAATAAAAGCATTATTATAGCCTCTATTTTTCGCTTCTTCTAACTTATTTTTTGCATTATCAATTGTAAAACTTTTACCCGTATAATATCTGTAGAGTTTTACAGATTTTGTGCGCCAAACATCGTTTAATCCCCTAAAATTGTATGATTTTAAATTTATTTTCCTTTTACTCGCAGAAATCTGAACCGCAAAATATATATCGCTTTGATTTAAGTTTGAAATTGATTCATCTTTTGTTATTTGAGTTGCGGCCTCAGTTTCAAAAGTTGCTGCTCTATTATTTTTATAGTTAATAATTGCTTTAGCAATTGCACTGGCCATTTTTACTTGACCCACTGATGAATTCAAATAAGCACCTTCCGAGCGATTTGTTAAAAACCCTGTTTCTACAAGGACGCTAGGCATATAAGTATACTTCAAAACAATAAATCCTGCTTGCTTTACTGTGCGGTCTTTTCGATTAAGATTTTCAACAAAACTTTTTTGAATTGTACTTGCTAAATTTATGCTTTGATCCAAATATGTCTGTTGCATCAATATTAAGCTTATAACAGATTCAGGATCATTGGGATTGAAACCATCATAATTTTTTTCATAATCCTCTTCCAAAAAAATTACAGAATTTTCTTTTTGAGCTACTTTAAAATTCCGTTCATTTTCATGAAGTCCTAAAACAAATGTACCAGCTCCAAATGCCTTTGAAGAGGTAAATGCGTCACAATGTATTGAAACAAAAAGATCAGCATCAGCTTTATTAGCTATATTAGCCCTTTGGATCAAATCAACAAAAACATCTGTTTTACGGGTATAAATTATTTTAAAACCCTTTGTTTTTTCGAGTGTTTTACCAATCTTGAGTGCTATGCTTAATGCAATATTTTTTTCATAATATCCATTTCCCCTATTCCCAGAATCATGCCCGCCATGTCCAGCATCTAGTACTACAACAAATGGTTTTTCTTGAGATTGAATCTTATTTATTCCACACAATAAGATAAAGAGAGTAGGAAAGACTATTAAAACTATTTTCTTTAAGTTTTGATAAGCAAGAGAATAAGGAGAGAAATCTTGATACATCCTTAAAATTATGATTAATTTTGTTGGTTTAAACCGAATACATCAAAATTACGGGTTTATCGATTTGCAAACAAAGTTTTATCATATTGCTTCTTTTATATTTTTCATTAGCACTGTATCAATCGGCTATGGTCAAGAAAATAAAAAAGATATTTCACAAGAAAATTTATTAGATAGTATTTCACCTAAAGGGAAAGAACCTTTACTTTTAGCAAAAGTAAAGTATACCGCTAAAGATTGTGTAAGAATAAATCGAAAGGAAAACAAACTTATACTATATAATGAAGCAGAATTATATTATCAAGACATTGAACTTCGTGCTGGAATTATAATCTTAGACTATAAAACTAATGAGGTAAATGCTGGAAGAATTAAAATTGACTCTGCTTTAGTTCAATATCCTTATTTTAAACAAGCTGAAAATGAAATAAATCCTGACTCAATTAGATTTAATTTTGATACCCAAAAAGCTTTGATCTGGAATTCTAAATCAGCACAAAATGATATGGATGTTTTTGCTGCTTTAACAAAAAAAGAAAATGACTCGGTCTATTATATCAAAGATGCTCGTGTAAGTACAGCTGGAAAATTAGTTGGAGGGGAAGATGAAGGAGGCATTGACTATTACTTCAAGGTAAGAAAAGGTAAGATAACACCAGGGGGGAAAATAATTACAGGACCAACAAATATGTTTATTGCTGACGTTCCAACTCCTATTGGTATTCCATTTGCTTTTTTCCCTTCTACGCAAAGCAAAGAATCAGGTTTTATTATACCTTCTGTTAATCAGAGCAATCGAAGAGGGTACTCAATTCAAAATGGAGGTTATTACTTGGCTTTATCTGATTATTTTGACTTGGCGCTTATTGCTGATTACTACACTAATGGTAGTTATGGTTTTCGGGGTGATTCAAAATATAGAGTTCGCTATAAGTTTAATGGAAGTTTTAGTTTTCGATATGAAAATTTAATCGATGAAGAAAGAGGATTGCCTGATTATTCGAAATCTACTGTTTTCAATGTACGATGGAATCATTCAAAAGATGCTAAATCTAGCCCAAATTCAACTTTTTCTGCTTCTGTTAATTTTGGAAGTAGTGATTATTACCGCCAGTCAGTTAACCAATTGAATTCATCTAACTTCCTAAATAATAATTTAAGTTCTTCAATTTCATATTCAAAATCTTTCCCTGAGTACCCACGAGTAAATATTTCATTAACAACTGCGATGTCCCAAAACTCGCAATCAAAATCAGTAAATCTTACTTTACCAACTTTCCAAGCCTCAATGGAGAGAATATTCCCTTTTGCCCCAAAAACTGGAGCGAAAAAAGGTTTTTTTCAAAATATTAACTTTCAATATACCGGAAGAGCTGAAAATAGAATTATTACAACTGAAGATGCACTTTTTGGCCCTAGAATGTTTGAAAACGCTAAATCTGGAATGACACACAGTATTCCACTCAGTACTAATTTCAAACTTTTAAAATATTTAAGTTTTACTACTAGTGCAAATTATGAAGAAGTATGGACTCAAAACACAATTAAATACAACGATTATAACCTTGAAACAAATACCGCGGAATTAGATACTATCGGTAAGATCGGAGCCTTTAGACAATATAATTTAGGAGTTTCATTAGGAACTACAATTTACGGGACAGTTAATTTTGGAGAGGATAAAAAAATTCAATCAATACGCCACACTGTTCGCCCAAGTATTAGTTATTCTAATCGTCCAAGCTTCGAGCAATATTATGATACTTATATTGCCGATGCTGATGGAAATACAAAAGAATATACACGATACCAAAACAGTCTTTTTGGTATTCCAGGTAGAAATATCTCAAATAACATGACCATAAGCTTAGGAAATAATTTTGAAGCTAAAGTCCGAGATAAAGACACAACAGCAACTGAAGCTAAAAAAGTTATTTTATTAAATAATTTAAATCTGAGCACCTCACACAACTTCGCCGCTGACTCACTCAGATGGAGTCCAGTTAGGATGAGTACAGGTTTATCCATTTTAAAAAATAAAATGAGTATTAATTTGGGTGCTACTTTAGACCCATATGCTCTTAATGAAAATAAAACAAGAATTAATACCTACAATATTCTTAATGGAGGAGGATTATTAAGACTCACAAGTGCGAATGTAAATATGGCCTATAATATCTCTAGTTCTCAATTTGGAAACAATAAAGAGGAAGAGGAAGAGGAAGAGGAAGAGGAAGATAACGAACTAAATCAAATGGAATCTACCTCAAGTGGTGGTAGAGAAGATGATCTTTTTGGTAGAGCAGAAGATTTTTCCGATAGAAGATTAAATAATGAGAATAATAAACCTACTCCTAAATATCCAAGCTATAGAACAAAAATACCATGGAATTTAAAATTTGCATATTCTCTTACTTATAATAATTCTCGAGGTCAAAGAGACTTCACTAACAACTCTTTAATGTTCTCTGGAAATATTAATTTAACACCTAAATGGGATGTTGGACTATCGTCAGGATACGATTTCAATGGAAAAGGCTTTACATATACGCAGCTTAGGTTTAATAGAGATCTTAATAGTTGGCGATTAAACTTTAGCTGGGTTCCATTCAGTGATAGAGCATCTTGGAACTTTTTTATCGGAATAAAATCTGGATTATTAAGCGATATAAAGTATGAAAAACAAAGTGAACCAAATAAAAGCTATTAACTAACTTTTTATGTGTAATTTTAAATAAAATAAGCTACTGTGAAAAAAGAAATAATTACAACTTTAGATGCTCCCTCTCCTATTGGGCCATACAATCAAGCAGTAAAAGTTGGCAACACGCTTTACATATCAGGTCAAATTCCATTAATTCCTTCGTCTATGGAGCTTTTAAGTGGCTCTATAAAAGAAGAAACCCAATTAGTAATGGAACATCTTCAATCAATCCTAGAAGCAGCAGGTATGACTTTTAAACATGTTGTTAAAAGCACCATTTATTTAGATGATATGAATAATTTTGGAGAAGTTAATCAACTATATGGAACTTATTTTGATAATGACACTGCGCCTGCAAGAGAAACGATTGCAGTTAAAACTTTACCCAAGTCAGTTAGGATTGAAATCTCTATGATAGCTGTAAAGTAAGTGAGTCTTAATTGCCCTTTTCTATAAGCTTTTTGTGAAACTTTACCAATTCTTCTATGGGTCTTTTTACGATTCTCCCCATTAATAAACCATTTTTACTCAAAGCACTTTTGATTTCGTCTTCTAAAAAGAATGAAATAGAACCTATAAAATGAATTGGCACTTCAGTCGCATTGTCAAACTGTAAAATTTGATGATTTATGAACCTATCTAATCCATCATTAATAATTTCTTGGAAAAGAGAATTCTCTTTATTTTTTATCAAAAACCTTGAAAAGGTTGCTAAATAAGCATTTGGATTCTCTTTACGGTAAAGATTTTCTTTAATTGTGTCTGGACTGAGATCGTAATCCTTTTCAAACTCTAAAGCTAATTCCTTTGGCATTGTATTAAAGTAATAACTTCTTATCAATTGTTTACCAAAAAAGTTTCCACTTGCTTCATCCATTAAAACATAACCCAGGGAATTAACGCGCTGATCAATTTCTTTACCATCAAAATAAGTACAATTAGATCCTGTTCCTAAAATACAAACAATTGATTTCTCATTAGGTTTTGAGGTAGCGTAGACTGCAGCATAAGTATCCTCTTTAATTATTATTGCACAGTTGGTAAAAACATCTTCAAATACTTTCCTAATTCGTAATTGCGGAGATTCTACACCACATCCAGCTCCGTAAAAATAAAGATTAGTAACATAATCTTTATTTTGATAAAGATCGAAATTGTTTACAATTCTTTCTTTTAAGATCTCACTTGAAAGTACCTGAGGATTTAGTCCCAGGGTTTGAGTAGAAAATAAAACCTTTCCCGCATTATCAACCGCTATCCAGTCGGTCTTGGTAGATCCACTATCTACTACTAAAATCATCAGTAATTAAATTTATAATTGGTTAATGTGTTTTGCTAAGTCAATAAGTTTATTTGAATATCCACATTCATTATCATACCAAGAAATAATTTTGAAAAATTTAGAGTTTAACTCCATTCCTGCTCCTGCATCAAAAATTGATGTTCGAATATCTCCAATAAAATCTTGAGAAACAACTGGCTCTTCAGTGTATCCTAATATATTTTTTAAGTCAGTCTCTGAATGCTTACGCATTACACTTTTTATTTCTTCATAAGAAGTTTCTTCAGAAAGCTTAACCGTTAAATCAACTACCGAAACATTAGCTGTTGGAACACGAAATGCCATTCCTGTCAGCTTACCTTCTAAAGCAGGTATAACTTTAGTTACTGCCTTTGCAGCTCCTGTGGAAGCAGGCATGATATTAAGCAACGAACTTCTTCCTCCTCTGAAGTCTTTCTTGGATGGGCCATCAACAGTAAGTTGTGTTGCAGTTGTTGCGTGAACAGTGGTCATTAGACCTTCTTCTATTGTAAAATGGTCATGCAAAACTTTAGCTATTGGGGCTAAACAATTGGTTGTACATGAAGCATTAGATACAATTTTTTGATTATCTAAAGCTTGATCATGATTAACACCCATAACAAACATAGGGGCATCAGCAGAGGGAGCTGAAATTACAACTTTCTTTGATCCTCCATCAATATGAAGCTGAGCTTTTTCTAGGGTTGTAAATATTCCCGTACATTCAGCCACAATATCAGTGTCTAAATGACCCCAACCTATATCTACCGGATTTCTTTCAGCAGAAATACGAACAGATTTTCCATCAACTATCAAATTATTTCCCTTGACTTCAACAGTTCCGTCATATTTCCCATGAACAGAATCATACTTCAAGAGATAAGCTAAGTGATCAATATCTAGTAAGTCATTAATCCCTACTACAGTAATATCATTTTGCTTAATTGCAGATCGGAAAACGAGTCTACCTATTCTACCAAATCCATTAATTCCAATTCTAATTGCCATTTTTTATCTAAGTTTTATTTTAATATTTATTTTAAATTGAGAGTATATCAGAAACCCTGATTAAATTTTTATTTATTTCAGACTTACCTTTAATTGCTTTGTCTAGCGAAGTTAATATCATATCATCCTCTTTAATTCCAACCATGACATTTGATTTACCTTTGAGTAAGGATTCAACAGCATAAACACCCATTCTTGATGCAAGTACTCGGTCAAAACAACTAGGACTTCCACCTCGTTGAATGTGACCTAAAACAGAAACACGAACTTCGTAGTGGGGCATATTTTTTTCAACATATTCAGCAATTTCAAATACGTTCTTGCCTGTTTTACCACCTTCAGCTATTACTACAATACTTGATGATTTTCCTGATTTTTCACTTCTTTCTAGGGACTCTAGCAAACGATTTAAACCCATATTTTCTTCAGGAATCAAAATTTCTTCAGCTCCAGCACCAATCCCTGTATTTAATGCAAGATGTCCTGCATCTCTTCCCATAACCTCAACAAAGAATAAGCGATTATGAGAAATAGCTGTGTCACGAATTTTATCTATTGCATCAATTACTGTATTCAGTGCAGTATCATAACCTATGGTATGTGAAGTCCCATATATATCATTGTCTATAGTTCCTGGAATACCAATAATAGGAATATTAAATTCAGATTGAAATATCATTGCACCGGTAAAAGAGCCATCTCCACCAATAACAACTAAAGCTTGAATTTTATTTTTTTTAATACTTTCAAAAGCTTTTTGTCTTCCTTCTTTAGTTCTAAATTCTAAACATCGAGCTGATTTTAAAACTGTTCCACCTTTGTTAATAATATTATTAACACTTCTTGGATTCATTGGTTTTATATTATCCTCAATCAGCCCCTGATAACCCTTTAAGATTGCTATGCAATCAATTTTATGAAATGCGCAGGTACGCACTACAGCTCTAACTGCAGCATTCATTCCTGGAGCATCTCCTCCTGAGGTAAGAACTCCAATGCGCATAATGTTATTTTTCATTGTTTATATTTCGCTGCAAATTTAAATATTAAATTCATTGTATAACAATCAATAAGGTGGTTATTTTACAAATAATCACTCATATAATTTGTTTAGTTCTTTTTAATAAATTTAACTATTTCACTGCTTTTATTTTCACGAGATTCTATTTGCTCAATTGATTCTCTCTTATTTGAAATTATTTTTTGAATCATCTCTTTAAATGTATTAAAATCAACATCATAAGAAATTCCAACACCTTGAGTATATCCTAATTCATCCCCTATGTAGCGAAATTCATTTTCTTTATTAAAAACTTTAGCCCTAAGTGAGCCCTCTTCATTTAATATAAAATCAATTTGGACGTTACCTACAATTAGAGTTTGCTCTAAACCTCCAACAGGAACACCTATTTTACCATTTAATAGTATTTTATCACTGATTTTTGTTGAAAGTGTAAAACCTAGGCGATCCTCTGTTGCTATATCTAAAAGTGCACTTTTATCTCCCTGAAGGTAGTCAATCCCCACCTTTAATTTATCTCCTTCCTCACTTATCAAATTACTAACAATATCAGATGCCTTTTGATATAGATTATTTGTGATTCCCTGCATAGAAACACTGACTTCATTAATAAAAATACCTTGTGATAGAAGAGAAATAGCTTGTAATTGACTCCTTTGAGGGTCGGATAATCTATAATTTATTTCAGATGCAACTGTACCACTAGTATTCGGAAAATCAATTTCAAAAATAGGGTCGTCGGGTTTTAGCAAATTACCTTGAAGTCTAATTAATACTTCGGTTGGTATATTTTTATTAAAATTAGGGTTATCAAGTAATAATGCAGGATTTGCTCCTCCAGGAACATCATAAACAGCCTCAAGAGACATTTGAGCCTCTAATGGATTTCCCTCCCAGACTATTGACCCTCCGGGTTTTAAATTAAATTTTTTGTCTATAACTCCTAGATTTTTAAAATTATAAATACCTTCATCTGTTATAAAATCACCCCACATATTAAACTTACCTTTAGTATTTACCTCCATTAATAAACTCCCAGCCCCTCTACCACTCAAATAACTTCCCGTCTCTTTATCGATTACAATTTCAACAGTTGCTTTATTATTAACATCTAATTCAAAATCTAACTCCAAACCCTTAATTTCACTTAAAACTTGGTCCTTTTCTTTATTCTTAAAATCATTTTTTGATTTCTTATTTATAAAACTTACAAATGAGGTGTCCGAAAGACCATAACTTTCTGACCAAGGAATTTTAATAGAAGTCCCTTTTTCAGTGTTCCCTTTTAATGATATTTTTAAATTTTTTGTTGGCCCATAAAGAATAACAGAGCCGTCAAGATATCCTTGCCCAAAAAATAATGACTCTGGTTTTTGTATTGTATTAAGTAATAACATCCTATTTGAATTAATAGTCAAGTTTGCTAACCAGTTGGAAAAATTGGTATGGGAAAAATTACCATTAACTAATGCATATGTACCCTCCTCGCTATCAACAAGATTTGTTGATTTAAAAATAAAGCTTTTATCCTCCAAAGTTACATTAGTAGGTTCAATATCATATTTAAGATTAAGGAAAGGAACTGAAAACCCTCCATTAACCAAGTTTAAATTACCATTGTGTTTGATATTCGACAAAGAGCCCAAAAGCGTTACTGAGCCCCCAACATTACCTCGTATATCATTCAAAGATTTTTTCCCTAGTGGTGATAGAAAAGATATGTCAAAGTCATTAAAATCTAAATTAAAATTTAATCTTGGATCTTCTAATCCTTGCCAAAGCCCTTTCACCTCAATATTTCTTGATAAATCTTTTAATAAGTTTAGATTGGTCACGTAAGTATTCAATTTTGTATTTCCTGTAGATGTAAAATTTAAATCTCCCAAATAATGGTTATTGATATTTAAACTTTTAATATTAGATTCAATATCTAGATTATTTTTTAAAGTTGAGCGAACTATGTTTGCCTTTAAATCTATTTTGCCAGCTATCTTAAAGTTGGGTATTATTGGCAGAATATTTTCTATTAATACATTTTGTAAATCTAATTTCAGATCAAATAAACTGGGATTTAAGTAACTTCCAGACATTGAAAGTGATTGGTTTTCTGAAAAAGCAGTAAGAGAATTTAAAAATACCTCCTCAAAATTTTGAGAAAAACTGATCTTTTGATTACCCAAATCTTTTGGGTTAATTGTCCATGATTTCGTCCCAATTGGTATTGTAGATTTTTTAATGCCAAAGTATGAGACCCCATTTTTATTATTTGTATGGTAAAAATCGATATTAAATAATGATTTTGAAAAATTGGCTCCTTGGAATTCTGAACTAAAAAAAAGTGTATCATTTTCTTTAACACTAGTTAAATTTAAATTATTTCCATTGAAGAATTTATTAGAAATATTAGTTACACTCAGATAAGAGTTTTGCGACGGGTTGTTTGTATCAAACTCAAAATGGATATTTTCAAGCTGGATTTGTTTATATTTTATTAAAGGTGCATCTATAACAAATTTAGCAATTGAATCATTTGAATTTATAATGCCATTCAAAATTACATCATTGATTGTCGAGAAATTAGGATATAATATATTCAACAATTTCTTATAAATATTTAGATTAAATTTTATATTATGATTTTTTGGCGCCTGTACCTTTGGAAAAAAAGGATATATCTCATGAAAAGTACTTTGAAATAAAGAACTTAACTGAGAAATATTAAATTCTCCTGATAAATCTCCTGAAATACAATCAGTGTTTTCTATCCTAAGATAGTTTTTATTATTTTCAGATTTAAGTGTAATTGATAAAGGATTAAGAGTCTCAGACTGAATTTCATTTTTTATAGATGCTGACGAGATATTAATAATACCGACTAAACTATCGATACTTTTTCCTTTAATATTAGATGATATAATTCCCTTAAATTCTTTTTTTTGAGCTCCCAAATTAAAACCTATTGAATTCAAATCTAAACGTTCAATGTTTGCTAGTACTGTAGTTTGAGGATTTTTTAGATTATAATTATATAAAGCATCACTTTTCAATTTTAAAGCTTTAGAATTTATACTTAATGTATTTCTTAGTTGATTTTCTTCAATTCTACCCTGCATTTTAAAACCATGGAAATTCATATCCCTATATGAAATATTTGAATTATTAGTTTCCCAGAATAATATTGGTTTTTTTTTATTTGATAAATCACCATTTATAGATAAACTTGTTCCCAATTTAAAATCCATGTTATTTGAAATCAAACCTGATAAATCCAAATCGATTAGGCTTGCATTTAATGAAAAGGTTTTATCAGATTTTATTGGATCAAAAATCCCATTCCCAATAATTCCACTCAATGAAAAATTACCCAATGAATTGTTTGATTGAATATCTAAGTCTGTCGTTTCATTTGAAATTGAGCTTATCCCGTTAATCTTTATCACTGATAAATCGTTTAGCTGATGTTTTATTTTATCTGGAATGATTGATATTAAATTAAGTTCTTGGGTGTCAATTCGCAGAGAGTCTATTAAAAAATTTAATCTTAAACTATTTGGATCAAAAATATTTTTTGATTCTATACCACCATAATAATCTATAATTGAATTTGAAATTTTAAGATTGCTAAACTCTAAATCTGAAAAATCTCCTCGAGTCTTAAATGAAGCTTTCAATGGTGGAAAACTTTCTAATTTTTTATTTTTTGGAAATAAAGCCGAAAGATCCAAATTACTCTCTAAGACCTCCATATCAATGGCTCCCAAAGAAATAAAGTTTCTTAGACTTCTATTTTTCCCTATTAATTCTAAATTTCCAATTAAATTATTAGAGCCATATTTGAAATCTAAGTTTTTTAAGTAAAGGTCTCCAGGTTTATAATTTAGTAGGGTTTTTATTTCGAATGATCCTGATTTATTATCGTGTATTTCACCTTCGAATTTATTTATTATAACATCCAGGCCGTTATTTATATAACTTAAATCTTTTGCGATAATAGATAATGAATCTAAATAAATGGAAGGTCGTTCATCTTTTATTTCGTCATTATAAATAAAAGAGGTTTCTTTAAGGTCAATCGAACTAATTTTAAAAAGGACTTCACTTCTGTTGGTGGAGTCCTTTTTAAATTTATCCAGAAGAATTTTTAAAGAATGTGTTTCCTCTCCCTTATATTTTTTTAAATTTAAAAAAAGACCTCTAGCTTTAAAATTAAATATTTCAAAATGATTTCCATCTACACGCTTAAAGTCAAGTAAAGATGTTTCTAAAGCTTTAACATACAATAGGGTGTCTTTGTGATGGTCTTCTAAATAAAATTTTTTAAACTTTAATTTTCCATTCCACCCTAGCTCAATATCTTGAAAGGATATATTCTGTTGGGTAAAATCAGTAAAGTCTTGAGTGAGAGTATTTACGATTCTGGTTTGAACATAAGAAGTTGATATTAAAACCAAAAAAACGAGCCCTGTAAATAAAGAACTTGCTGCTAGGATCAACGGGATTTTATACTTCTTTTTAATGCTAATCGTTTATTTTTGTAACGTTATTTAAAACTCAATGTTGCGTAGAAATAATTATATCCTTGCAATTGAAACGTCATGTGATGATACTGCGGCCTCGGTATTGAAAGATCGAAAAGTATTATCCAATTGCATTGCTAATCAAAATTTGATTCACAAGGCTTATGGTGGTATAGTTCCAGAACTTGCCTCACGAGCACATCAATCTAAAATCATTCCTGTAGTTTCACAAGCATTGAATGAAGCAAATATCGATAAAAAAGAGTTAACCGCAATCGCATATACACAAGGACCAGGATTATTGGGCTCTCTGCTTGTTGGAAGTTCATTTGCAAAATCCCTTTCCATAGCACTTGGCCTTCCATTAATCCCCATAAATCATATGCATGGACATCTTCTTGTTCATTTTATTGAAGATAAAATTATGAAGGCTCCAGTATTTCCATTTTTAGGAATAACTCTTTCTGGTGGACACACACAGCTTATTCTAGTTAAAAAATATTTTGAAATGGAACTAATAGGGACTACACTTGATGATGCTATTGGAGAAGCTTTTGATAAATGCGGTAAACAAATGGGAATGGATTATCCAGCTGGTGAACAAATTGATAAATTAGCTCAAAATGGTGACCCACTGCGCTTTGATTTTCCAATTACAAAACTTAAAAACTATGATGTAAGTTATAGTGGAATTAAAACTGCATTTACGAACTTTTTAAAAAAACAAAAAGATTCGACATTTATTAATAAAAATTTAAATGATCTTTGCGCTAGTTTACAGTATAGTTTAGTCCAAATTATTTTAAATAAAATTCAAAAAGCGGCTCAAGATTACAATATTAAGCAAGTTGTTATTGGTGGTGGAGTTGCAGCAAATTCAGAAATTCGAATACAATTGAAAAATAAGGCTAAATCTGAAGGTTGGGAAGTATTTCTTCCACCACAACATTTAACTACTGATAATGCAGCAATGATTGGCATAGCAAGTTATTTTAAAATTCAAAAAAACAATTACGGGAGTATATCAGATAGTGCAATGTCAAGATTAAAAATATAGGAATGCTCTTATTCTACGATTCTCAAATTAAAATTGAAACTCAAAAACATCTTTTCAATCGATCAGATAGCAAGCATCTAATTAAAGTACTGAGAAAAAAACAAGGATCTGAAATTAAGATTACAGATGGAAAAGGGATAGAATGGACAGGTATACTAACGTTTTTAAATCAACAAAAAGTCCTTGTTGAAAAAATTGCCGCAATTAAACATAAATCACCAAAAAAACTTATTCACTTAGCAATTGCGCCAACTAAAAGCAATGAAAGAATGGAATGGTTAGTTGAAAAACTAACTGAATTAGGAATAGCATCAATTACTCCAATAATTTGTAAACATTCTGAAAGGAAG
>Ga0315315_10003795_pt1 | contig 13911 bp, 13 predicted proteins | sample M140m3416metaG_FD_203699 | JGI IMG/M metagenome (GOLD analysis project Ga0315315, IMG submission 203699) | Ammonia-oxidizing marine archaeal communities from Monterey Bay, California, United States - M1 40m 3416 | ecosystem: Environmental > Aquatic > Marine > Intertidal zone | place: USA...
GTCGAAGTTACTTCTAAAGATGGGTGGCACTTTTTTCGAATAAAATAATTAACTTGATTGATTGAAATAATTAACTTGATTGATTGAAATATTCTGGCTACAAAAAAAAAGAGCTACGCTCTATACCCGATGTGGGCTTTGATCCCACGACCTTAGGATTAGGAATCCTATGCTCTTCCAACTGAGCTAATCGGGTACTGTCCGGAAAGGGACTTGAACCCTTGACCTTCTGTTCATAAGACAAATGCTCTAACCAACTGAGCTATCCGGACACTGCTTCTCAACATGCACCGGTCGAAGTTACTTCTAAAGACGGGCGGCATTTTTTCGAATAAAATAATTAACTTGATTGATTGAAATAATTAACTTGATTGATTGAAATAATTAACTTGATTGATTGAAATATTCTGGCTACAAAAAAAAGAGCTACGCTCTATACCCGATGTGGGCTTTGATCCCACGACCTTAGGATTAGGAATCCTATGCTCTTCCAACTGAGCTAATCGGGTACTGCTTCTCAACATGCACCGGTCGAAGTTACTTCTAAAGATGAGTGGCACTTTTTTCGAATAAAATAATTAACTTGATTGATTAAAATAAAATAAACGAAATATTCTAAACAATGTCTTAAATAAATCCAACTGATTTGAAATCTAGTCAATTAGAAAGTTTCAGAGGTTAATCTGGTTGTCTTTATATCGCATTTCTCCTAATTTAATGAATTCATTCGCATATGGCAAACCCTTTACTTTAACAGTTTCTAAAAATGATACATCTACTATGAATACCATACCTATACCACAATTAAACGTATGAAGCATATCTTTCATAGACATATTAGACATTCGCTGAACCCATCTAAATTGCGAAATAACTTTTTCATATTCAGATCCAATTCCTTGTTTTTTATTCATTTGTTCCAAGTAATCAAACATATCATCTAGCTCAAAATCAAATTTACAATAAGGGGTTTCAATTGATTTAGCAGTATAATCATTGTCATCTAAATTACAAATATCAAAAGATTTACATAAACGATTAATATTATCTGGAAAGCCACCACCTGTAATATGTGCAATACCGTGAATACCGATTTGGCTATCTATTAATTTTAATACATCGCTATAAATACGTGTTGGTTTTAGTAATTGTTTTATAAGAGAATGCGACACTAATGAACAATTGGAATCTAATTGAGCTTGAAGGTCTAGATTATGCAAAATATCATTAACAAGTGTGAATCCATTTGAATGAATGCCACTAGAAGGCAAACCAAGTATATGCATACCAGAACGGAAATCATCATTTGAACATATATGATTAATAGTAGTAGGAGAATCGCCAATTAAAAACCCGCCTAAATCACATTTTTTACTACGATACATCCCTTTCATCTCTGCAGTTTCTCCACCTGTTAAACTACATCCTGCAATTTTGCAGCCTTTATTAATACTATCTACTAATGTTTTACAGAGCGTCTTATCCATTCTATCAACAGCTAGATAATCTAAAAACGCAGTTGGTTTAGCACCATGAACATACATATCATTGGCACACATTGCAACCAAATCTATACCAATACCTTCAAGCATATTATATTTGAGAGCTAAATCAAGTTTAGTACCAACACCATCAGTACACATAGAATAATTTTTCCAAACTGAACAGAATCCATTAGTATCAATTAAGTCACAATTATTTGGAGTGCGTAATTTTCCAAGGTATTCAACAAACTCATTACCTTCATTTATATCTACTCTATAATTTAAAGGTTGCATATTATAGAACATAATATATTCAATAAACGCAGTTGATTTGAATAACTCTTTGTAATCATCTATTTGACAGGTAGAATTTATGCCAAATAAATTACTAGTATCGTTTATAATTTGTCCAACATATAGAGGATGTAATTTATTTTTTGCTCGGACGTAATAAGTTATTTTTGAAATATCACGGATACATCCATCCGCAATAGTATAGTTATGTAAATTAGAGTCAATACAGATTTGGTTTGTTCCAAATTCTACATCGAAATATTTAATACTATCATGGTATTGCATAAATCCTTTATAGTCATTATACAAAATCATATCAATGTCATATGCTCGTAATAAATCAATTACATTTATATATGTTCTATTTAATCCTGTTGGGAGTAAAATCACAGGAATGTCATGTTTAATCGCTGTATTATATAATATAGATGAGGTGTTATAACATACAACTACACCAGGTTTCGCCCAAAATTTAGTTTTTATATTTGAATCAGTTTTTGAATTAATTACAGATGCTAAAAGCGTATTTAAAACAGCGTTTTCTTTTGAATCATTTGATTGGAAGAATGCAATGGTTGGAATCTTAGTTAAAACAAAATCACCAGTCCTTTGTACATAAGATAATCTCTTAGTTACAGAATCGTGTATAATATATTCTCTAGCTATATCACGACGATAATTTATTCCAATATAACTTACAAGTTCACATAGACGATAAGCTGTATTAAAACAATCAAGTAATCTCGGCATACAAATAACTACAGACATAACACGACCACCTGTAGTATAATATTTCCCGTCAGATTCATTATAGGTGATATTTGCATTATATAATTCACATACATTATTGCCATATTTTGCTCGTAAATAGTTGTAATAGTTTTTGCCAATAAATGTGACTTCTGTAGCATTTTCGTTATTTAATTTTCTGTAGGGATAATCAATATGTGATAATACTACATTAATTGTACAATTATTCGTCCATTTTACAACCCCCCCATCTAGACTTTCTTTATTAACACATCGTTGCATAATTTCAAATAAATCACAATCAGGATGAAGAAGTGGTAATATAGCTTGTGTTTCTGGGTCACCAAAACGACAATTAAATTCTAAAAAGGAAATAGAACCATCATCTGAAATCATTAACCCTGCATACAAGACTCCAACATAACCAAGATTAACTACAACATTATCCATGTGTCTTTGAATTTTCATAAGTTGATCCGGATTTAATAGATTACCGGGGCAAAAAGCACCCATACCGCCCGTGTTTGGTCCTTTATTACCATCATAAACTCGCTTAAAATCTCTTGCGGTAGGCATCAAATATGCACGATTACCATTACAAAATGATAGGACACTTACTTCTTTTCCATGTAGACATTTTTCAATTAATATACGTGGGCCATCTTCATTACCACTACTACAATGTTTAGTAAAATATTGTGTAATAAATTCGTCGCCTTTTTCTATAGAGGATGAAACTAAGACTCCTTTACCACCAGCAAGACCATCTTCTTTAATAACATTATATCCAACACTAGCTTCGAAATTTTCTCGGTAAAATGTCAATGCTTTATCCAAATGTGTAAAACTACGATAATCAGCAGTTGGAAGACCCAATGTTTGCATAATGTCTTTAGAGTATATTTTTGAGCTTTCAATCTTAGCCTGTGATTGTGTAGGTCCGAAACATGGAATATTGTGTTTATCGCACAAATCTTTAATACCATTTGCCAGATAATTTTCTGGACCAACTAATACAAAATTAATAGCTAATTCGGGATTTAAAGCAATTTTAAGATAATCATCTATCTCATCATTAAATCCATTTTCTTGATCTTCTTCTAATTTATATTCTAAATTCGTAATTTTATCATATCCTGGAGTATCGGTTGATTGATATGGTAATTTAAAATATGAATTATTTACAGTATATAGGTGAGTAACATTTAATGATTGAACTAATCGGTGAATAATAGCATGTTCCCTGGCACCTTTTCCAATAACTAACACATTTGCCATTATAACTAAAACAGAATTATAAAATTAAAAATAATTTAACAATGAAACAATAATAATATATATATTATTTAAGATTTAAATAAAATATATTAGCGTAATAATATTACAAATAATATTATTTTAAAAACAAATATGTTAAAAATTGTTAGTAAAGTAGGTCTAATAACCACACCTGCATTTATAGCAACACATTTGATACAAAAAAATAAAGATAATATACGTGAATATTGTCCATGTGTTAAATATAAAAAAAATAAGAATTCGTTGGTTAGTCCCAAGCACAATTATAATGAATTTAATAAACTTAATAAATAGATAATTCTTTGCCAGTGATCATTTCATGTAGCATCAAATAACGTGATGACAATGTCATTATTTTGTCGTCAGGTATAACAATTTCAAGGCCTTCTTTATAAGGATCATTATATGTTTTTTTCACCCATTTACGAATAAATTCTTTATCAATATGATCAGGTTCAAGTCCATTTTGCATATTTGTATTATAATTATGCGCAATCCAATATCGAGATGAATCAGGTGTATGAAGTTCATCTACAATAACTACATTTCCATCATTATCTAATCCAAATTCATATTTTGTATCAACTAAAATTAAACCACGTTCTTCACATGTTTTTTGACCGAATTCGAAAAGAGCTAATGCATATTCTTCACATTTATCCCAATGTTTTTGTGACATTATACCTTCTTCAATGATTTCGGCTTTACTAATTGGGCGATCATGAATATTAGATTTAGTTGTAGGTGTTAATATATTTTCATCAAGTTTTTGGTTCTTTTTATAGCCTGGACGTAATGAATGTCCACAAAACATTACTGGGTCACTTTCGCCATTATGTTCCATTCCTTTTTTGTAATTTTGCCAAATAGATGTTTGAGTTGAACCAGTCATATATCCACGAACTACAAACTCAATAGGAAATACTTTACATTTACGCACAAGTGTAACATAGTTGAAACGATCATAAACAATGTGATTTGGTACAAAATGATTTGTCTTTGCAAACCACCAACTACTAATAGAGTTAAGTACTAAACCTTTCATTGGGACATTACATAAAAAACGATCAAATCCACTAAGACGATCACTAATTTTCATTCCAACCATATCATTCTTATTCAATACAGACGAATCAAGAGTTACATCATATAATTCACGAACTTTTCCCACGTAAAAAGGGTCTTTAGCAATTGCACGACAAACTCTTAAATTTCCACACGTATTTGTATCTTCATCTTTGTCTTCTCTTTCAGAATTACGGAGAAGATATTTATAGATTTCTATACGTAATTCAACATCATGTGTAAATTTTATACGAAGTTCATTAAGCTTTAGAATACGTGAATATTTTTTATATTCAAAATCAGTGTCCATTAAATATGTATTTTCTGTAATTTTATAATAAAAACAAAATTAGTAATAAATTGATAAATAAATACAAGAGTTATGAGTTTAAATGATTATGACATAATGATTATGTGATTTATTATATGGATAAATATATTTGTATTATAACAACTAATAATTAGTTTAATTTTATAGATATTATGCCTGCTCCTGAATATTGCACACTTGAACAAGCCTGGGGCAAAGATTATAATCCAAATTATGCTTCACCAGAACCAATTAAACCAATGCGCACATTAAATGATGGACAAAGACAAGAACAAGGAACATCGCAACATGCACTCGAAAATAGAAATAAACCATTAAATCAATTATATCATCCAAGTCATTTAAAAGCAAGAACAAGCAATCGACCAACTCAAAATAAAAATCATCTAAATCAAAATAATTTATTGTTTGAATCTGCAACAGGTAATTATTTCAAAGATATTAAAGAATATGAGCCTTATCAAGAAGTTAATTATAAAAATGGATGTAACGCAAGACCTAACAATCCGTTATTTCCAGATGAAAATCATCAAAAACTTATAGAACCAAATGATCGTAAATATTTTTCACGTACAATGGCACCTCTGAAAGATACACAAGGCCCATCGAACCGTTATTTCTCAAACTCTTTAATACAAAATTTAAGACGCGAACAAGAAACTGAAAAGAAAAAGAGTTTTTGGGGAAAGAAAAAAGAAAACAACCCTAAACAGCCAATCGGATTATATGAAAATGGCACAGGTGGATATTTTCCTATCAGTGATTTAGGAAATGAAAGCAATTATTTTACTCAAGCAATGAAATCTATAGTAAACAATGAAAATAATGATAAATGTCAACCATTGAATGGTTATGGCAGAAATGGAGCATTTATGTCTTTAAATCAAAGAGAAACAAATGATAATGTATCACAAAGTCAAAATATAATTCAAAGTAGTCAGTTGTCAAATGACCAGTCAAATGTGGAAAATTTCACAAATACGAACACAGAGAAATTTGCAAATATGGAAACTTATATTAACCATTTAGAGAAGAATAATGATCTATTGCGTCAACAAATTACACTTATGAAAAATCAACAGAATAACAATACAGAAACACGTTCACCTAAAATGTATATATTTGATCTTCTATTGTATATTATTTCAGGTATATTCATCATATATATTTTGGACTTGTTTGTAAAAATGCTATTAAAAGGTAAAAAATAATTTAAAAATAGATACAAAATATTAATTCTACTTTTTTTATTATTATTATGTATATTATTGAATACATATAATATAAATGAAACGTGTTAATAATATAAATATACAACAAGGTGGCAAATATAGCAATGAAGATACTAAAAATATAACACAAGTTTCAACATCACCTATAGATTCAAATGAACGTTCAACAGTTACATATTCAGATACACTTCAAACAATGGATAAAGTTCAAGAAAAATTAAGAGGATATGAACGTGTACCAGATATTGATTTAGTCGAAATTGGTACTCCTGTACGTTATATAACATGGAAATATGGAGCTATGAGGTTCTGTATAGGTGGAATCTTAATTGCGAAACACCCAAATTATTGTAAATTGACAAACTATAGAAAAGATATTCAATGGAATGTGAAGAAGGAACATCTTAAAAATAAATATGATAAATCTCAGACGTTTAAAACAATTTTTTACAAAAAATGTAGTGGAGCAAATATACAAGAAGGCGGTGGCAGTGGTGTAAACGAAAAACCTAAATATACAACTATACAAGCAAGAGAGATTGAAAAATTTTATAAACAAAAAAAACAAAATAGAAAAAAACAGGAATGGTTAAAAGATAATATATATAGCAAATTAAAGAATATACGGTTCTTTTAAAATAAACTTTTAATCTTACTTAGGTTGTGCTTTTTTATTACGCACCAAAGAGGTTGTGCTTTTTTTAGTACGTCTCGACGTTGCGCTTCGCCTGCCTCTATTTTTTTTCTTGTTTGACCAATTTTTATAGAAATGAATTGAAACAAAGTCGTTGTGATTACTAATACCCGCCTTTTTTTTCTCGTCAACATAGTTTTTACCATCTTTCAACATTTCACGTAACATTTTGTTGACTTGTGGTAAAATATTAATAATTTCTGATAAATCATTTATAATATTCCCAACTTCTTTTATGTTTTTTTCTGTGGTTGCCATTTGGTTTATAGAGGGGTCTGTAATGACACCTCCTTTTTTATGCAATTCTTCTACTTTTTTATGCAATTCTTCTACTTTTGATAGCGATTCCTTTATATTTTTCTCTATTTGACTTTGTAGGTATGAGTTATTTGTATATTCCAATCTTTTATTAATAGTTTTTACGAATGGTTGACCAGAAGAGGATGAGCTGGTGGCTCCACCAGATTGTATTTTTTTGGTATTACTTGTTTTTTTTCTACTTTTTCTTTTTTTAAGATTTGATGGCATTATATAATAATTAAAACGCTTGAATGATTCTATGTAATATTATAATATTATAATATTATTTTAAATCGGGTTGTATTCCAGTCTTAGTGTTTTTAATAATATGTATAAAGAATATACGTTTCTTTTAAGATACACTTTTATATACGTTTATTCTAAGTTCAAAGAATATATGATAATATAAAGATAACGAATATATTATACAGAATAAATTAACTATTTATAATGACTAGTTGTAGATTAAATAACTGGACAATAGAATGTGAAAATGTCGTAAATACACAAATTAATATGGAATATTGGGCATCATATCAATATTATTTTATGTGGAGTTATTTTGATCGCAGTGATGTTGGGTTTAAAAATATTGCAGAATATTTTAAGAAAGCATCAGAAGAAGATAGAGAACACGCACATAAGTTAATGGAATATCAAAATTTAAGAGGTGGTAAAGTTATTTTAAATACTATACCAGACGTAAGTTTAGATTTTTTAAATTTAAATAGTACGAGCAACGATGTATTATTAAGTTTTGAAAAAGCACTTGATATGGAACAACGTGTTTACGAAAGTTTATTAAAAGTACATAAAACAGCAGATGAGGAAAAAGACCCACAATTTACAGATTTTATTGAAGGAGAATTTTTAAAAGAACAGGTTGAAGCGCTCAATGATGTCGCAAAATATGTATCACAATTAAAAAGAATTGGAAATAATGGGCATGGTATTTGGAATTTTAATTCAACATTTAAGAATGAGTAAACCATTTATGAGGATGTATAAAAGAATAAGGATTATCTATATCACATATCAATACAACACGCAATGAATCGTCCGTTTTAACTAATTTATGGGGATATGTGTCATCAAATAAAAATTCACTACTATAGTCTAATTTATCCCCTAAAATTTCTATATAACAAGTATCAGAATCCATTATAATAGGTATGTGATATCTTAATAATCCGGAATATGGTCCACGGTGATAAGGGATATTTTTTTTGGCTTTCATTATACTAAAAAAACAGGTATGTATTTCTGGATGTTCTTGTAATAAGCTGGAAATAATTGGGAAATGATTTAGATTATCAGAATAATCATTTTTCTGATATTTAAAGAAAATATACTTATAGGTATTATCTTTTCCAAACATATCCGTAGTACTATGTGCATTTATTTGTAATTTATCGGGAGAATTTAAAAAATTTTGTTTAATATTTTCTTTATTTTTATTTAAAAAATTGTTGAAAGTCAATATATTAGGATCAAAAATATATGTTTGATTGTACATACGATAAATAGTATTATGTAACCCAAATAATATCTTTTTAAAACCACCATCAATATAATATTCATATAGAGTGTATGGTATCATAGAATTACGGTCTATTTCACATAATACAAATATTATACATACCAGTATTATAACTAATATAATTATAGTAAGTAACATTATAGAAATATTACAGTAATAATATATTATATTACATTATATTATATTATATTATATTATATAACAGAATAAACATAAATCATGCCAGGATATAATGGAAATGGAACAGCTTCAAAAGGTGACGTTGTAAATCAAGTAGAATCATTTACAAATATGATGTCAATGGATTTATCTGGAAAAATGAATGTAGTAATTGTACTATTAGTAGCATTAGTATTAATGGGTGCATACAAATGTTTAAAAAAATAAAAATTATGACGTAAGTCATATGTGGTTCTAAATTTATATTTATTATGTTATTTGCTTTTATAGTAGTTTAAGTATTAATTTCTGAATGAAATTATTTGTATTATTTTGTATATTTGCAATTGTATTTTGTGGGATTATCGCGATTATATATATTAAAAATAAATCTACGATGGAAAGCTATGAAAATAAAATTAAAAAGTTAAAAGAACAAATGAACACAATTACCCAAGATTCAACAGATAGTACTATAGTAAAAGGTAAAGATAATTTAAATGGTCATGTTTTTGGACTTCCAATTATGGATAAATCTAAGAAATTGGATCTTTCAATGTTTAATAGAGTATTAGATATAAATTATAAAGATAGGTATGCAGAAATAGAAGGTAGTGTACATGTATATCAATTACTAAATAATTTGGTAAAGAAAAATTGGATAATACAGATACCAGTAGATATGTATCATCTAACTTTTTCAGGATTAATTGCTGGTGTAGGTGGCGGTTCATCAAGTTTTAAATACGGATTTATACACGAGACAATATTAGAAATGGATGTAATAACCGCAAATGGTGAAATAATTACCTGTAGTAGAGATAATAATACAGAATTATTTTATGCAATTCCAAATTCGATGGGTACATTAGGATATATAACAAGACTTAAATTACAAATTCGTCCAGCAACTCCATATGTTAAAGTTGATTACAAGAGATATACAGACCCAGAGACATATTTTAAAGAATTAGATAAACATTGTAAAGATGAGGAAATAGATTTTATAGATGGTACGATATTTAGTAATAACAATTTAGTTTTAATTATAGGTAATTTAACATCATATTTACCACCTGAAAAAAAATTATATAATAAAACAAACATATTTTGGGAAGATTTATTAAATACAACTATAAAAGAACAATATTTCAAACTATATGACTATGTATGGAGATGGGATCCAGATATGTATTATACGACAATGGAAACACCTGCGTGGACAAGAAATAATATACTTCGCAATTTAGTTCCAAAAAATTTCTTAAAATCTACAATTTATAGAAAAATTGCTAAATTAGTTAAATTTGAACATGATGCATTAGATTGTAATGATGTATTTATACCTATGGAAAAATCAAATGATTTCTTTGAATGGTATAGTAATAATTATAAATTATATCCTATATATATTTGTCCAGTAAGATGTAAAGAGAGTTTCACATTGTGGAATGAATGTTATTTCTGCGATTTTGGAATAGGATATGGTGTTAATTTTGATGTAAGACCAGAAGGAATTGATGATAAATTAGAGGAACAAATGTTAAAATATGGTGGCCGAAAATTATTATATACAGTAGTTCATAATTCAGAAAAGGATTTTTGGGACACATTAGGTATAGATTCAGATGTGTATTATAAGTTAAAAGATATTTATGATCCAGAACACAGATTTCCTACTATTTATGAAAAAGTAAGCAGAAAACGTAAGCAGTAAAATAAATATTTTTTAGTAATGTTTAATTTTGAAATATAAAATGTGATATTTTTATATCATTTAAATTTTGGTAAAATACTTAGATAATAAATAATGAGTTTTAATCTTCCAGAAGAATATGAAAAATATAGTTCTCTAGTAGATAATATTATAGAGGACTATATACGTATGATTGAAGAAGACCTAGCTGAATTTGATGGAGGTGATATTATGCCACTATTAGCCTTAATTGGAAATACATTAGACGAACTTCGTAGTACAGTTGAAGAATTGAAAGAAATTGATGATGTAGATAGAATCCCATTGTATTTTACGCTTGTAGGTATTGTAATTGAAAAATCAATAACAAATACTAAAACAGTTGATGAATCTCAAAAAGAACAAATTAGAGCTGCATTTGGTGAAAATGGCCTTTTTCAAACAGTAGTGAATTTCTTCAATCGTTTTGTACAGAAAAAACTAAATGAAATGGATACAAATAAAGATAAAAAGGTTACAAAAGAAGAATATACAAACTATTTATATAAAAAGAATATGAAATATTGTGGATGTGCAGGAAAAGCACAAAATCTAAAATCTGCTCAATGTGCAACAGCATGTTGTTTTCCAATTTTGAGTGGAGGTGACGATATTATAGATTTGATTGGTGATCCAATTGATGAAGATGATTTAGAACCAGCGGAAAATTAATTATCAATACATCCTAAATATATCCTTGTTTTTTGTGAAATATATATGATTTATTTTTATAATCATCTATAAATAATTTATTTTCTTGTGTAAATTTTTGTTCGAAATCAATCCAAGCACTATGTAGAAAGTTTCCTTCTAACACATATGGAATTTTGTTGTCATTTTTACAATGTAATATAACGTCCCATCCTATTGAAAATACAAAGGGAAATTCACTTTTATTTATATTTGACAAATCTCCAGATATATTATATAATTCTGTGTGTAAATCATTTAGTTGTTTATTTTTATAATACATTAATATCCCAGTCCCCCCTTGTCCATGATTTGATGCAATTTTATCACCATCATTTGCATTAAGTTGGTATATACAAAATAATTCGCCGGTATAAAGTGTTATTATTCTATAATGACGGGGTGTGTTACTATCACAATCTTTCAACATTTCCTGTAAAATCCAATTTCTATCTTTACATTCTGGGACATAGTCTATTTTTTTTATTTCATATCCTAAACGGCCTATATCTGGTTTATATATCATTTCACTTTGAAAATTTTCAATTAATTCACCATCATGACATTTATATAATATTTTAGGGTGATTTACATTGTATTTATTAAATATTTTGGCCCATTCTAATTTACTTTCATATCTATCAAATGTATCTTTGTGATATTTAAGTAGATATAATCCATTATATATAGTGCCTTCAGTATATATTGCTAATTGATATTTATTGCAAAATATTGTTTTAAAGAAAACATTCATAAATTTTAAAAATATATTTTTTTTTACAGAATCTTCTCTATCACTTAAAAATTTTGAATATTTCAATAATAGTTTTATAGAATATCTATCAAGTTCATCCAATTTAAAATACCATATTAACACGAGCAATATAATATTTAAAATTATAAAACCTAAGTATAATAACACTTTTATTGATAGTAGCATTTAGTCTATTATAATATAGTAAAATATAAATTCAAACTATAAAATATAAAATATAAATTCAAACTATAAAATATAAATCCAAACTATAAAATATAAATCCAAACTATAAAATATAAATCCAAACTATAAATTATAAATTAAATTTGCAAAATACATACATAATCACTATTATAGCTAAATATAACGAACTATTATCAAATAATTTGAATAATTTCTTATACTTTGCTGGACACATATTCGTGAAAGATCCTACAAACGTATTTTCCTTTTTATTATTTTTTTTATTATTCTCATTTTTATTAACAACATTATTATAATCATCTTCAATACACGTCATGTGAATTGAAAATAATATATATAACACAACTATAATGGATAATAATATGTATTTAAATTTTGATTGTTTGTATTTTCCAAGAGCAATTACAGCAAAAATACCTATTGAAAATGAAATATCCACAATGTGGTCATAAAAATCGCCGAATTTGGAGGTGTTTTTATATTTTCTCGCAAATATACCATCAGCAAAATCAAAATACCATCTAAATACAAGGAATAATGTAGACATAATAAAGTTTTTATTATATAAATAATACACCGATGCTATAGATGAAACTAATCCTAATGTAGTGAGAAGATTCGCATTGAACCCTATTTTTTTCCAGAAAGAAATAGTAGCAAGTACTCCTTCCGAAAAGATTTCATCTAATTTTCCTAAACCAGGTTTAATAACTATGATTGACATTCAATACTATTTTATATATAATAATAATAATAATAATAATAACGATAATAATAATAATAATAATTTTAATTTAAATTTAATAATTCCCAAAACTTCGGCAGACTCGACATTCATGACCATAAGCTTCGCAGTCATCACATAAGAATCGATTCCATTTTTCATAATAACCTTCTTCTGCCAATTCTTCTTTAATCTTGTATTCTTCTCTATATTTTTTTTGTCTATCAATACAACTCAAACATTCCAATATAGTTCCCGAAGCAGTTTCTCTCTTATTTATAAAAGAATTATCCGTTAGGCATATAGTACATCTTTCTGGACAAACTATAATTCTCAAAGTGCAATTTTCAGGAACATAATAGTAGTTCATTATTATGTCTTTTTGGCATTTCTGGAAATTGTTGACAACAATAATGTGCGCATGTGGAGATACATGTTCTTCTTCAATACGAAATGTATATAGTTTTCTGTGTAAATATGCTTCTTCTATTTCTGGTCGTCTTTTTATACACTTTTGAAAACCCGCGTCTATTTCAAGCAATAGAGCCTGCATATTTCCAAAAACGGATGGTACTTCTTTCACAATGTCCTTCAATTTCAAAGGTATTTCCTCATTCTTTTCCATAATATGAAGAGGATGGTATTCATATTCT
>Ga0315315_10003798_pt1 | contig 13908 bp, 33 predicted proteins | sample M140m3416metaG_FD_203699 | JGI IMG/M metagenome (GOLD analysis project Ga0315315, IMG submission 203699) | Ammonia-oxidizing marine archaeal communities from Monterey Bay, California, United States - M1 40m 3416 | ecosystem: Environmental > Aquatic > Marine > Intertidal zone | place: USA...
AGTAACAGAGTTGCACAGCGCAGAGTATCACGTTGATGCAAGAGGCAGAGAAGAAGCGCACACGTTAGTAATCAATGGTCTTGCTGGTGAGCCAGTAGAGTCTTGGTACAACGAAACGATGAGCGACCCTGACGATGCGTACATCGTGGAAATTAAAGAAGATGAGGACGAAAACAACAAAACCCAACTCATAACCAATAACATAAAAGAATATAAAGAGCGAGTGGACTTCTTTGAGGATACAAAATGAGAGTATCGTCCACCAATACTATTAAAGTGATGCCCATAATACCATCGCACAAAGTAAAGAAGGAGAAACCGAGAGTGAAAGACATAGAACAGATAGAAAACCAACTAGACTACGCATACGGCGCGATAGGCGCAGCAGACGAATACGGGTTGCAAGCAGAAATGTTTGTGTCTGCGATTCAATACGCACAGGCTAACCCGAAGTGGCACTTCAACGAGGTTGTAGATGCAGCCTGTAACGAATGGGACATATAATGAACGAAGTAATTCAGACACTACAAAGGTGGAAGTTAGAAGCAAACAATCCGCGCAATGATGGTTGGGTACGAAAAGGCTACCAAGACATGATAGACGAAGTGGTTAGCCATTTAGTAGAAACAGAGTTGGAGGATGTTCCCAATGAGTTATAAAAGTATTATATTTATTATGTTATTAACAGCATTTGGATGCAGTAGCACCAAAGATTACAGATACGAAGTCCATCTAATTGATGGCGGAGGCACTCACCATCTAATTACCGCTGGTGATGAGTATGAAGCGGAGGACTTTGTTGATGAGTATGAAGATTCTCACGGAACGATGAAGATACTCAAATTGAAGAACTAAATGGAAGTATTTATATATCTGATAGCGGTTTTCGCAGCAATGATTATACTTGCATTAACATTAGATTATGATGATGAACAAGAAGATGGAAAAGACAAAGAGGAAATGGATTAAAATGGAGCCTTGGGTTGGAGTTGACCTTGACGGCACGTTAGCGAAGTACGATAAGTACGATGGCACTAACATTGGCGAGCCAATAGAACCGATGCTTACTAGGATTAGGTTGTGGCTTGCTGAAGGCACAAAGGTTAAAATCTTCACCGCGAGAGTATCTCACGACGAAGATGGTGAACATCGTAGGGCTATTGATAAATGGTGCGGCAAGCACATCGGTCAGAAGCTAGAGACAACCTGCACCAAGGACTTTGGGATGGTTGAGCTATGGGACGATAGAGCAGTTGCAGTAGAAAAGAACACAGGAAAGGCAGTAACACTGAACGAATTATGGAAGCACTAATACTAACACTACCGACAATAATCCTCCTTGCAGTCCCAGTGGTACTGGTGGCGTTCCTTGCGGTGGAGGCGGCAGAACTACTAACAAGAGTAGAGTCAAAAAGAAAACCAGTTAAAGTAAAGGCTAAAGAAGAAAATGGTCTTTTTATTAGATAATGGAGAAAACAAGCAGTAAACTATAAAAAAGGATAATTATGAGCAAATGGAGAAACAAGGATAAACAATTAGAGGAGATTCAACAAATCTCTCGCGACCAAGCCGAGGAGAGAGCGGCGAAGGCGAAAGAGGCGCAGGAAGCTGGCAAGACAATGAGCAGGGACGATGCGGCAGACAAGGGCAGAGACATCCTTTCTACTATGGCAGAACTGTACCAGTTGATTGATTGGGCTGAAGAGCAAGAAGATGGCGACCCTTATATGAAGATGGTATTTTACAAGAGCGGCAAATTCACCATCGAGACATATAAAGATGATGATGTAGCAGAGTTCACTATTGACCAAATCACACAAAAGTAAAACAAAATGCCTTTCGCCAAGAAACCATATATTAAAGTGGGAACTAAAGATTGGGAAGTAACCATTCCTCGTCCACCTGCACACGCTACCCATGCCGAGTTAAAATGTGATGACGGTAAAAAAGCAGTATTGCGTTTAGCCGACTTTGGGTGCTTTAAGGGTGTCTCTGGTTGGTTTACGTTCTTGAGGCAGGACGTTAAAGGCAAAGTAGCCAAGAGGCACAGGCAGAAATGGTACTGGAATGGTAAAAATGTAGAGGGACTTGATTTAGAGGAATAGATAGAGTACCTTTACATATACAAAACAAAACCTTATAACATATAACAAAGGAACCTTATGGAGAATAATAGAATGGAATTCGTAATAGGATATATCGGTGTGTGGGCCGCGCTCGGCGCAGCCTCCCTGTTTGGAGTAGACCAAGAAAAACCAGCTAAAAACTATAAAGAACTAATGGAAAAGGATTCATTTAAGCTAGATGATAGAATATAACATATAAGAACTAATAGTGTGGATTAAAGTGTTGTATAGTGGGTTGAAGTGTGTTATGGGTAGTGCGGCACTTTTATATTTACAAATAATTATGATAATTATGAGCTTCTCATATATAAACCCCTAATAGTGTAAACAATAAATAGAATGAAAGCCAAAGCAAAGAGGAAGAAAAAAGATGAAATCACAGAAGAACAGCAATGGTATAGAATGAAGATGGCGAGATACTACGAAGAAGAGTTTGATAAACTATTCAAAACAAAATCAAAAGCAGTTCAAAAAATTATATTACATGACCCAAATGATAGAACTTCAATAGCGTTTGCTAAAGATTTAATTAAAGCAGCCGAGTCCCGCGACTGGGATGATGATAACCCAAAAAAATACTAATAATACAAATGGATAAAGACTATAAATACTGGAATACTCATAAAGAAAAATACAATGAGTTATTAAATGAATTAGATAATACTATTATTAACAAAATTATAACTAATCCAAATTGCGCCGAGGCACATCTATTAAATAGAAGAGTAGATAAACAAGTGCGAGAATCAATGTCACAAGAGTCAACTGCTTGAATTCCTAGGTTGGCTAGGATTGAGCCAAATAAACAGCCCCGATAATTATGAATATTTATGATTATTTTGGGGTTTTTTTAGTGATTATAATAAATTCCTAGGTTGTCTATAATTATGCTAAATATTACTAGCTATTCTAAAACTCTAGGATGGCTAGGATTGCCAAAATATTGCCGCTGGAAACCCTAGGTTGGCTAGGATGTCATAAATATTGACAAATATTGCCGCCGGATTCACCGTGGTCATATCATTCAGCCAGCTTTTTAAGTGATTTCAAAACATAATTATCCATATTTATCAGAAAAGCACCGGCGACCCTTTTTGGAGTGACAGCGAAAACATCACCCGGCAGCATACATATTTATACATAATTGTGCTTTACTTGAGGCCAAGGATAGTCTATACTGTATAAAGAATGAAAACAAAAGGAGCAACAAGCCACATCGACGTTAGTCTTTCTGACCTTACTGCTAACCTCGCGCCTACTGCTACTGTTAGAGTATCGCGCAGATGGGCAGAGACTTTAGGACTTACAGGAATACGCCCCGCCCAAGCAGCAGCACCCAAGACAGTTGCTATACAGGTGGAGCAAACTAAACCTATTGATTTAGAGATTGACTTACATTAAAGTATAGATTATTATTAAGGAACCTACTATGAAAGAAATGACCTTCGACGACAGACTTGCTGACTGGAACACCGTGTGTGACCAGCGCGATTCCGTGCCTAACCTCATCGGCCAAGACCGAGTAAAGAGCCAACTCAACTTCCACTTCAAGGGATATCTAGCTAATGGTATTATGCCTTCTATTATGTTTACTGCGCCGCGAGGATGCGGCAAGACTCTGATGGCAACCACCTTGGCTAATCTCCTCAAGGTGCGTGACACTAACAAGCGTAAGATTATCTTCAACTGTTCGCAGTTACGAAATCTGCGTCAGTTTTGGAATGAGATTGTTATTCCTCATATCCACGACAAGGACTGCACCGTTATCTTTGATGAGGCAAGCGAGCTTCCCAAGGACGTAGCAATGGCACTCCTTACTATCCTTAACCCTAACAAGGATAATCGAAACACCTTTGCTTATGAGGATTATCAAGTTGACTTTGATTTTTCTCGGCAGACGTTTATGTTTGCTACTACTGAGGGTCAGTCTATCTTCCACGCCTTGATGGATAGAATGGAACGTATTGACCTCCAAGAGTATAGCGTTGATGAATTAGGTAAAATTGTTTTAATTGGTTTATCTGATTATGAAATTGATGCCGATGCTCTTACCAAGGTGGCTACTGTCCTCCGAGGCAACGCCCGTGCTGCTCAGAAGATGGCGGGGCATATCAAAACTTATCTTGATGGTAATGGTCTAACCAAATTTACCCTCAACGATTGGGAGAAACTTCAACAGGAGAAGTCCATCCTGCCACTAGGCTTATTGGAGAAGGAGTTAGAGATACTCCGCATCCTTGAGCGTAAGAAGGAAACTCGTCTCACCGAACTTGCTGCGATTACCTGTTTGTCGAAGGGCAGTATCCAGAAGGACTATGAGATGTTCCTAATGAAGCAGGGACTAATGGAGATTGCTCCTGCGGGAAGGTCGTTAACCACGAAGGGAAGTAAGTACCTCCGTGAGTTAACGGTCTAACCCTTTTAATCTTATGAAAAAAACGACAATGAAAATCGGAGACAGAGTAACAGTAATAGACCAAGAAATCACGGGAACCATCTTGCGACCCGACTGCGGGAACAAGTGGGTGATTCTAGACGATAACCCCGACCAAGACCTTGAAGAAGGTGACGAACCCACCTTGACATTCAGGGAGGATGAAATAATGACAATGGGCTAGTAGCTCAATTGGATAGAGCATCGGTCTTCTAAACCGAGGGTTGTGGGTTCGAGTCCCACCTAGCCTACCAAATGACCCGTAGCTTAATTGGTTAAAGCAGCGAACTCATAATTCGTTGAGTCAGGGTTCGAGTCCCTGCGGGTCAACCATTTTACAAATAAAGGATATACACATAGCAACCAAATAAATGACAAATAATAATTTCAATATAAGCAAATAAATAATTGGTTTTTAATAGTTTTTAATGTAAATATATATAGAGACAACACCAAAGAGCCAAACTGTATAGGTTAGAAATAAATAACTTGGAAATAATAGTTGTATAAAGGGTGTTACTGATGTTGTTACTTTACGCCGGGCAGCCCGGCAGATTAGCCGCTCACGAATGAGCGACAAAAAAGCTTGCCAATCAATTATAGCAATTAATGAGCGGCAAAGAGCCTAATTGTTTTGCCCTTTGCCCCTGTTTTCGTGGGTTATCTACCCCCAGAATTTCGTATATTCGCAACATTTCGCATCGGAGAAAACACCCCATTTTAAGAAACTGCTTTAAGTGTCACTTTAATGCTTGACTCAGAGCCAAGTCTATGGCATAATTATATCATAGTTAAACAACACAAGAAGAAAGAATAAAACAGTTATGCCTAAAGTACCTACTCAAACCTCCAACTATGATTTCACCGTGGAACAGGTTCCCCTCTTTGATGAGAAGGGTCGCCGCTCTGGTTTCTTCGGGAATCAACGAACCGATAACGGAACCATTCTGGGAGTTACCTCCGAGCGTTATGGTATCCAGAACAACGCGCCGCTTATCGAACGCGCTGAAGATGCCTTTAATGACCAAGGTCTTGGCGACTTCGAGCGCGAGGTGATTGTGACCGGAGATGGCCAGCGTATGCGAGCCGTCTATGACTTCAAGACGCAAATCAAACGGCGCGAAGACCGTAAGAAGGGCGACAATATGGGCTTGCGCTTGACCGTGCAGAACTCATTTGACCGCTCGCTTCGCGTGTCCTTTGCGATGGGCGTGCTTCGTTTGGTTTGCACCAATGGTATGACCTCTTTGGAGAAAGAGCAGTCGATGACCAAGAAGCATTCCAGCGGCAACGATTTGGATTTCTTGGGCGAGGCTCTTGAGAAAGCGATTGGTTCGTGGGACAAAGCCCTCTTGACCTACAACAACCTTGAGAACGTCAAGATTGAGCAGCAGCAAGGGCTTAACGCCTTGCACAACCTTGCTAAAGGTGGAGCGATTTCTGACCGTATGGCTGGGGCTGTTTCCTCGATTTGGAACAATCCAACTTACACCGAGGATTCAGACCGCAACCTCTATAACCTTTACAACGCCGTGACCGAACACCTCACACGCGAGGTTGAGGGAACGCGCTACGAGTTGGCCGAGCGCGTCAACCAGAAGGTACTAAAGAGCCTTGACCAAGCGGCTCGCAACGGAGCCAAGAAGGACAAGCTCCTGCTTCTCCCCAAGGGTGATGTAATCTCTTTCGCAGAGTAGGCACAACATGGTAACGCCCTCCCCCCTTGATTGCGGGGGAGGGTTCTTTATAAATATAAATAAATAAAAAATGAGTTCAAACTACTACGACGAGCAGGAATGGGAAGCCAACCATAATACTAAATACGAGCAGGTTGTCAAGACCTGTCGGCGCTGTGACCGCGAAATGGAAATGAGTTCCGACCACGGCACTTGCGACTCTTGCGCTTCAGCAATGGAACGAGGATGGGAGTATTAAATATGGAAGTGATACTAATAATAAGCACCTGCGTATTAATGCTCAGTGCGTTCTACTTAAGCGTCACTAGCCACCTCTGATTCGGCCGGGCTGCCCGGCGAACTCGGCACCCGGCAACACCCTTCCAGCCCTTGACAAACGCCCCTTTCCGTGTTATATTATACCAATGAGTCGCAAGTATAAACCTACCACCGCATGCCGTACGCGCATGATGCAAGCAATCGAGTACGCCAACCGTAAAGGGCAAGGACTGCCAAGCGTAAACCTTATCTTTCGCAACCTACAGTACGAAGCAAACGAAGGAACCCACGCGGGACACTTTAAAGCACTGGAAGAATTATATAAGTTTTATGGTGAGTAGGACTACAGATGTCCCACCCTGTATGCTATACTATGCGTATGAAAACGATTAAGAAAGTCAAAGCGAGAGTGAACCCGCAGGGGATGATGGGCAGCGCAGTACGCATAGAGAAACCGAAGAAGGGCAAGGGCAGCTTTCGCCGCCGTGCTAAACACCAGATTAAGTAATTGACAAAGAACCAAGTATATGAGAGAATTAGTAATGAAGTTTGAAGATTTGAAGTTTGACAAAGAGGACGGAGAAGAACAAGCCTTTGCCGACTGCGGCAACTATGAGGTGTCCATCGTGAGGAACGCCCTATCCTATGGTGGCGACAAAGGGCTTTATGAAATCGGAGTCTTTAGCAAGGACACGAATATAATGTGCGACCCATTAGGCTGGGGCGATGATGTCAAGGGTTGGCTGACTCCAGATGATGTAGAGCAAGAATTAGAACTAATCAGCAAAGCGAATTAAATGATGACCATAACAAAGACCTCAATTCATTCGGGTATCACCCGCACCCTCGACCTCGACGTAACTGCCGAGGAGCTTACTAGGTGGATAGATGGCGAGCTTATCCAAACCGCTATGCCCCGCCTTGATGCGGATGAGCGCGAGTTCATTAAGACGGGTGTGACCGCCGAAGAGTGGGAAGAAATGTTCGGCCCTGTTGAATAAAGGGTTGACATAACAGCAAGTGAGTGTTATACTATATAAACAGTAAGGGAAACCTTACGGCCCGTGGTGCAGGAGAGCACCTAAAAAACGAGGGTTTTTGATATTTGATAATTTAGCGGTGAAATTGGTGTGCGATTGAGTAAGACCAAATGCACAGCCTGACGCAGGAAAGCTGGAACTCTGGGGGACGCCCATACAAGGAGTGAAGGTGATACGATACTGGTCGGGTCAGGTTCGAATCCTGACACCGTGAACAATTTAGTTACAGGTGAAGAACATTAAACGTCCGCTAGAGGAAACGGCCTGTAACAACAATTTAAGCTGGCGACGGTTGGCTTAAGGGAATGGCTGAATAACCCTCCAACATAAGGGGTAAGGCATGGGGCTACTTGAGAGAGTGCAATCGTATGACTCTTGTAGTTCTAGTAAGCGGGTAAACTTGAACTGTATTGTGTACCGGCTTTGATGGTAATGCAGCAATCCATCTTCCCATTAATTTAGGCGGCTCGTAAGTCGATGCTTCACTCAATTGAGGTCTATTGCATAACCGAGAGTGACACGTTGGGCCGCGTCTCTTTCTTCCGGGCAGCCCGGCCTTAGGATTTGTCAACAACTATTTTCACTATAACACGAAAACTTTCTTTCGTTTGTACCTGGTTTGTTCTCGACACGGAACCGTATTTCTGTTAGACTATGTCTAGATGATTAAGATTGAATACGTCGATTGCGGCAAGGACATTCAAGTGTTCTTGAGAGGAGATAGCCACGAAGAAGCAGAGCAGAACTTCTGGAGTCTATACCACCACCGAGCCACCGAGAAGGAAGAGCCGCAATGGCTTGATGACTTGCAATGCTATTTCTGGACACAGAAGGCGCGTTTACTGAAAGCGTTTGAAGGTGCGGCGTTGGGTTATCTCCTTAACCATTACAGCGAAAGATTCAAGGGCAAGAAGGGCGGGGCGTTAAAGGTCGCCAAGCGTTTAGCAATGAGACGATTGGAGAACGCGACACGTTTGCCATACAAGCGAACCGCTGTTGATGTCATTAACTTGAATTGTTATTCAATGGGAACGATAGACGGTAAAGGCCCCAAAGTTAGTGCTTGACACTAGAGCGATTATCTGTTAAACTATTAGTTATATTGATTATGGAAAACCTATTAAAGTTCAAAGATGCAAACGGTAAACTCAAGAAGATGGCAAAGAAGCTCGGCGTTAAACTTAAGACGTTCACCCTTCCTGCTGGCTATACGTGTCCAGGTGCGAAGGATTGCCTTGCGTATGCTGACAGGAAAACAGGCAAAGTGAAAGACGGCAAGGACACTCAGTTCCGCTGCTTTATGGCTTCACTCGAAGCGGTGTTTCCTTCTCTGCGTGAGATGGTCTGGAAGAATTTAGAAATGATTCGCAAAGCGTTAAGCGTGGACGTTTCCAAGTGCGCCGACTTGATTCACAACTCATTGCCAAAGAAGTTTGACGTAATGCGCGTTCACGTTGGCGGTGACTATTTCTCGGAGGAGTATTTGCAAGCGTGGATTGAAGTTGCCAAACGCAATCCGTCGAAAGTGTTTTACTCTTACAGCAAAAGCCTTCATTTTATGAAGATGTACGCTTTACCCAGTAACCTAGTGTTGACGGCCTCTCGTGGTGGCAAGTACGACGAGTTGATTGACTTACACGCTTGGAAAGAAGCCGTTGTTGTTTACAGCGAGCAAGAAGCTGCGGACAAGGGGTTAGAGATTGACCACGACGACGAACACGCAGCATTTGGCAAAGAAGATTTCGCTTTGCTGATTCACGGAACCCAACCAAAGGGCAGCGCAGCGAGCGAAGCTCTGAGGGAAGTAAAGAGGCTTGCCAAACTTCAAAGTGCATAGTATAATTGAGGAAACCTTATGGAACTATTCTTAATTGGACTAATTATTGTATTTGTAGTAAAGACATTAACAACAGATTAAACCTATGACAGCAAAAGAAAAAAAACAAATTGACGGAGTGATTACTATGGCTCTAATTGCAAACGCACGCAATGCAGACCCACGGGAAATGTTGGTTGCGTTTGCCAATGACATCCATAGAATAAGACTCGGAGAAGAAGCAACGGAAATGTCTAAACTTTGGAAGGCAAATTAATATGGCAGCACTACCGCAAACCGAAGAAGAGAAGCAGAAAATGGAGCGAGATAATTTCATCCTTGAGATGGCGAAAGTATTCGAGCCGATTATTGATGAAGAAGACGTTTTAGTAATTTCTAAACATAATACAGAACTTATGCTCAAAGAGCTTACGGAAGATTTCCAAGATTGGTGATATGAAAGCACCTGAATTTGCTATTGCGCAGAATGATAAGACTAGGCGCACCATGCTTTGGTCAATAGACCATTGGAAAGAATTACCTGAGGAGGATTATGAAATAGTCGCTTTGGTTGCAAAGCTATTGCGAACGTCGGAAAACCCTAATAAAGTGCTTCAAGACATCGTCAACACTAACGATTGGTAAAGGGGCCGGGCAGCCCGGAAGAAAGTTGAAGAAAGTTTAATGGTGGGACTACGGATGTCCCACTGCCTGTGCTATACTATACGCATGATAATTAAGATTGAGCCTACCCCACTAGCAAGCAAGCGCACCAAGGAGCGCATCAAGCAGCGTGGCCCAGAATTCGTCGTTGAGCGTATGCATGATACCGAATCTCTCGGCCTTGGCTCTGGAGGGGCAACTTTAGAGAGTTGGCTTCTACGTGAGGTAGGTGGGCCAGATGGTGACACTTGGGTTGGATGGCTTCCCTTGGATGAATTTAAGGTAATTAGTGCTTGACATTTGTTAAAGTAACTGCTATACTAGTATTATGATGATTGAGAAAACGAACATAACATTTGTACCACCGATGAGGCAAGATGACCACGGATGGTTAAACATAGACGGAGACACCCTTCTAATCACAAGCATTCACAGCTTCGATGATTTCGGGCAATCCCTAGATACCCTTACCCTAGAGGATGGGCAAGAGGTTTATACCTTCGATGAGGGTGAGACATTCACGCTTGACATAGATTAAAGTAACTGTTATTATATAAGAACCATGAGAAACATTATACAAGTAGAGAACGACAAGATGGTACATTCTAGTCGATTTGAAGTAAGCCTACACATCATCACGCAGAACTTCTGGGAGTATTACCTAGAAGAGCCTGACTCCAACGGTATCTCCTTTGGCTTCGTCATGGGTGACTTCCCTGAATGGGGCAGCGTAGATATCAATGAGATTAAGCCTTACATCATAAGCACCACACGCAACCTTGATGAAGTCATGCCACCAGTAGGCTATAAGTGGGAGGATGAATTACAAGACGTACAGCTTGACACGTTAAGCGTAGCCAGTGAGACCCACTCGCCGTTAACGTCGGGAAGCGAATACTCCACTACGGAGTAGGTGCGTCTTATCCTACGGGGGAAATTTGTCGTTTTCTTTCCCTCGTAGGATTAACTTTATTTAACTTACTATGAAAGAAGAAACCTACTACAGAATAGAACTTCACGCCACAGGCAAGAGGTACACGAATAAGTTCAGCGGATTCGATGAGGCTAATGCCTTCTTCTCCACTAATGCTAAGCCTACATCCAAGCCATTCGTCGAGGTGATGATGAAGGCCATTAAGAAGATTGGTGAGCAACAAGTGAGCCACGGTTGGACAGGCTACACCGTAGGCAAGCTGTTCTATCAAGATGGATGGGAGAAGGTTAGTGCGATGTCACCGGGGTGGGAGTATCGCACGCCAGGTACTATGTCACACGCAGTATGGAAAGAGGTGTGAATGATATCTTTCGCAATAACACTAATAGCTTGCGCTGCTGTGTATTACCTATTCGGTAGGTGGTACATAGATAGCGGCTAAGCCGGGCAGCCCGGTCATGTAACTATAAGAGTTACGATGACCCCCACCAATACCCCTATAAGGAAGTTGGGCAGTTTGATTTCTAGTACGTAGTGCTGATGTTCTTTCATGTTATTAAATTAACCTCATTCTGTTGCCACGTTGAGTTAACGCCGAATCTTATTCAGAGGCAAAGCCGAAACTACATCCGATTATAATCGGAATTAGGGTTAGCCCAGTGTTCATGCCACTCCCTGAGTTGTTCCTCATGGAAGCGACGGTCTACTGGGCGAGGCCGGTCTAGAGAGACCAGCCACCCCTTACCGTCACGAGGAGAACCAACCACTTGGCCAATCTCCCCGTTATGGGTTTCGACTTCCATGCCTAATGCGATGGTAGTCATCCTGTTGTATTAATTGCCCTATGGCATCCAAGTCATTATGATGACAAAGGACGTTAGGGCTATCGTTACTATTATTTGTTCAGGTGACATATATATTATTGTAGGCTATCGTATCCACACATAGCAGCGCACAGGCAGACACAGAAGATTATTAAAGGTAGGATTTCCATATTAGTTTATTATTATTGTTATTAAAGTGATTGCAATGATAGCACCGCAAAGGACAAAGAAATTATTAAATGCTTTTTCTATTCTGTAATTGTCTGCTGTTGTAGGCTTGTGAGCTTTAGCTATTGCACGCATAGGAGCTTTAGCAAGGGGGGCTTGCACCTTCTTCTGTTCCTGCACCCAACGCCACGCGCCTTTAAGTAACCATTCGCCACCGTCTACGTTGCGATGTCTTGCGGTGGTGTGTCCATCCCATTCCCATTTACCATTTGCGCCTTGTGGTGTGGATGGCATTGGCTCGGTGTTGTTAATGACGTTTTCCATATCTGCTGCGTATATTATGAACTATTTAAGGCTAATTGTCAAGCACTAATTTGAGTATATCTTTAGGCATATTGCAGATGTGTACTGACCCCAAGGGTGTCATATGTGCTACGCGCACGAAGCCATTGACGGGCCTTCTAGGCTCTAGGTCTTTGATTACCACGGCTCGCCAGTTGGGGTTATCTCGATGTCTTACTAAGTCGTTTTCTCTCATCTTCTGTATACAGTATACCACAGAATTGCCCACCTGTCAAGCCTTCAGGGTAGGTTGCCGGGCAGCCCGGTAGCACCCGGTAACCACCCCCCAGCCCTTGACAAACGCCTGTTTGTGTGTTATATTATAACAATGACAGCGATGAAAGAAAGCATATTCACAGTAACATTCACCGATGGTGGTGAGGTATTCATTCAAGCAATGGATGAGGCGCACGCCCGCCGCATCATAGCAAACAATGGCTTATGGCGTACAGATACCGAGGGTGTACCATTCGCTCGCTCTGTAAAGAAAGTTGAGAAAGTTAACGACTAGGACTGCGGATGTCCTACCTCGTATGCTATACTAGACACAGTTAAATGATTATGAAAGAAAACGAAACACCAAACTACACACTCTGGAACGGCAGTCAACTGATTGCCACTTACCCACACACCCGCGAGGGTTCTGACGCTGCATTCGCTCGCGCTTACGAGCTTGGAATCGGCGCGGCTATTTATTCGAGCCGTGATGACCTCATTTGGTCTGCGAAAGACGATAGCGAAGACGCTAAAGAGCCAACTTCTGATGAAATGAGCTTTATGGACAGCGTTTATGCCGACGCTGACACCCTTTCAGGTGTCGGTTGGGGTAATGACGAAGATTATGGCTGCTTCGAGTAGCGTATAGAACCAACTTTAACCCAGACTCATTGACCATTATGGAATTACTACCTTTACTTATCGTCTTCATATGCCTTTCTGCCGTTGCTTTGGCTACGGACTAGGCTTAGGGGCCCCCCATACCCCACCCCATTCCAAAAAAACAGGAAAAGGGGTTTGATTAGACAGAGGGGGGGGTGTATAACATAAGTCTCCCCGAGAAAAAAAGAATCATAATTATCAATATTTATAAAATGATATACCAATATAAAATACAGACTCTAACGAGAGTAGAATTGGGAGTTGTTTTATATATATGTAATGAACTATTCGATACCAAGATAAAGGTTGACGAGCACACAATAACGGCGTATAAAGAAAAAGCTCTTATAGCGAAGCTTCGCGCAGCGAAAAAAGAAGTTAAAGCTGAGTATCTTGAATTCTATGAAACGACGTGTGGCAAATTAGGTGTTGACTTATAGGTAAGGCTCTGTTAGACTTACAACATGAAGAAAATCATTGCTTGTTTATTGCTGTCTGCATTTCAATTACCCGCCGACGAAGTGCTCACCCGGCAAGAAAGGGTTGTCGCGCTAACCTTACTGGGAGAAGCCCGTGGTGAACAAAAAATTGGCTTGTTTGCTGTGGCATGTGTTATCCAACATCGTTCGTTAGAACGCAACCTCACGCCAATGGGGGTATGCCTAGAGCCTTATCAGTTCGAAACTTGGAGCGCTGGAAAGGGTAAGTTAAAAAAAGAAAGCGAACT
>Ga0315315_10003799_pt1 | contig 13907 bp, 11 predicted proteins | sample M140m3416metaG_FD_203699 | JGI IMG/M metagenome (GOLD analysis project Ga0315315, IMG submission 203699) | Ammonia-oxidizing marine archaeal communities from Monterey Bay, California, United States - M1 40m 3416 | ecosystem: Environmental > Aquatic > Marine > Intertidal zone | place: USA...
AGTTTCATCGGTACTAACTATTTTTGTCCTAATAAGTGTTATTTTCGCAAACTCCGTAGTTTGGGAAATTGCCGAACATGAAGAATTAAGGCCAATAACGCAAGGGGATTTAGAAATCCGTGAGAGGCTTTCTTCCTTACCCGACGGGAGTGTTGTCTACTCTGAAAATGCTCATTGGGGCCATGTTTTTGACCCCCCATCCAATGTTAAACTAACTAGTATTCCTACGTTAGGGTTAGTGCAATTAGATTCCAGTATACACTCTAAGGTAACTACTGCTATTTTCTTAGACAATATTACTGCGATAAAAGAATTTGGAGTAAATTATGCGATTACTTCTCCAATTGGGACTATGGGATGGACATTTGCAATGTCACAATATTGGATGGAAATTGATAATGTAAGAGGCAGTAAATTATGGCAATTTCGGCCATTAAAGGATGCTGAAGTATCTAAATTTACTGTGGTTGATATGCAAAGTTGTAATGATGGCTGTGAAAAGAGAATAGAACCTTGGAATGAACACCGATTTAGAGAGATAGATAATATTTCAGAATATAGAGCATTTATTGAACTGGGAACTGACTCTGAAATAGGATTCCTCTTCAATGGCGATTCAAAAGTGAATGTTACTGCCTGCTTAGTTTACGAAGCGATAGGAAATATTGATGACTTGGTACTATCATATTCGGGGGTTCAAGCAACTGTAATCGACTCCTCAGCTGGGTGGAATGAACAATGTTGGACTATGAATTATACAGAACAAAATATGGACTTTGTTTTCGAATGGAATGGTGACTCAAAACCAAATAAGTGGTTCAATCCAACTGGACTATCTGGCCGAGGCGACAGAATAATTGACACCTGCGGAATTCGAATTCATTGGTTAGAAATACGATGATATCACCAAAATTCATCGAAGCCATCAAAAATAGCCACTTACCATGATGTTCAATGAGGAATGTCGTAATCATGCTTCCAACCTTGGATGAGGCCAAGGGTTTGGAAGTTGTTGCCAAGAATATTCCTCGCCAAAAATTGAAAGATATGGGATGGAATTATCAGGTTTGGGTGGTCGATGGTGGCAGTACTGATGAAACTAAATCTATTTCAATTGAAAATAATTTCCTTTTTATGCCTCAGCAAGGCAAAGGCAAAGGTGCTGCCATGCGCCTTGGCTTTAACAAGTTTCTAGAAACGGAATATGACGCATTGGTGATGCTGGATTCTGATGGTACATATGACGCCAAAGAAATTCCTAATTTCCTTGAAAAACTTGCTACCCATGATGTGGTTGTTGGCGATCGATTGAATGGTGATATAGAGCCTAATGCAATGACTCGAGTAAATTATTTTGGAAACCATATATTGACTTGGCTGGCAACTGGAATGTATGGAATCACCATTAATGACTTATGTTCAGGTTACTGGGGATTCACAAAAAAAGCCATCTCAAATTTGAAATTAAATTCCATGAAATTCGAAATAGAAGCTGAAATGTATACATCGTGTGTGAATGAAGAATTAGATATTAAGAATATTCCAATTAGATATTCAGCACGCCTAGGTCAAGCCAAACTCGGTTCAATATCGGACGGATGGAGAATATTTCGTAAACTGATAGTTAGGAGAATTTTTGGAAACCCTATCGAAGCCAAGTTGGGCAAAGGAAATATGGATATCGAATAAGCAAGAACTCAAAACGAATCACATAGCCGACCAATCATGACCCGTCGCCCATGCATCGTACTAGGTGCAAGTGGTTTAGTTGGTCAAAGGCTTCAGCAGAGGCTAATCAAACACCCATTGTTTGAACTTAAAGCTGTATCTGGAAGCAAACTGACAGCTGGCAAACGACTTACTGAAGTCGAATGGCGACTTGAACAGAAAAGACCTAATTTACCAGATATTGAAGTTCTTGATTCGAATTCAGAACATTTTATTTCAGAATTGAAATCGCTTGGGATTGAGATCGCTTTTAGTGCATTGCCAGATGATATTGCATCGATTATTGAAGTTAAACTAGCAAATTCTGGAATCATCGTTTTCTCAAATTCCAATGCTCACAGAAGAAAGCCTGATGTCCCTTTAGTAATTCCCGAAATAAATCTAAATCATCTTTTACAATCCGGTAAAGGGATTTTTTGTGCGACTAATTGTACTCTACTGCCAGTTGCTATTCCACTCTCCGCAATTTGCCAAAAACTGAAAATTAGCCACGTCCAAATGAAAAGTCGACAGGCACTATCAGGGGCAGGATGGAGGCTATTATTCGACCAAGATGCGCTAAATGGCAATCATGATACATTAATCCCTGGTGAGTCTGAGAAGACTACCGCGGAATTATTACATATTTTTGACCAGGCAGATGAAAAGAGTATTTCCTCTTCCTCTTTCACAACTGATTTCCAATGTCGGCGTGTAACTAGAAAAGATGGCCATTTAGTGTTAGTTGAAGTAACAACTGAAGATTCTATTACGATTGATGAAGTCCATGAGATGATTCTGAGTTTTAATAATTCGACTTTGAACCTAAGCCCCAGTTCTCCAATAAAACCTATTCATATAGTCGATAAGATAGATATTCAAAATCACCTGTGGAGCGATGGAGTAAACTTTTCTAATAACCCAAACCCAACTGAAGATTTGAAAACCGGGATGGCTATTGTGGTTGGAGATTTGAAGGTCGTCAATAATAATACGATTCATTTCAGCGCTTATTCCCATAATACAATTCGTGGTGCTGCAGGTGGAGTCATATTACTTGCAGAATTAGCAGCAATAAAGTCATTGATTTGAATATTTAGACGGTAGCCATAAATGACACCAATACATCCCTATCATCGGTGCGAGTATGGGGATAACGGCAATGATTCCTGACATGACCATCGGTCAGTTGTATTCTGAAGCCGATTCTAGATGGGGTGAAATTTGGGATGAAAACGCTGCAAGATTACGTATTTTGCTGATTTACCCTAGAAAAGAACGCAAGATGATGGAACTTCATGGAGACATGATTGAGCATGGACAACCAGTTTTGACAATATTTCACAGACCTCGAGATGAAGCCTCTCTTTTAGAAGACCAAGGATTTGACCCTCGAGCGGCTTCATTCCAATTCGTCGATATTGCAAGTCCTGACCTTGGACCTTGGATGCAGCAATTGGTCAGTAATGAGAAATGGATGAGAAATACTGTCGATATAATGTCGGTACCATTCTCTATGGGGTTACCGACACAGCGCTCATTTGAAACCGAACAAGTAATCTGCTTTAGACATCCTTCATTACCTGCGATTGAGCGTTACTATCTGCCGTTCCCACCAAATTCTATTGCTGGCAAATGTTTTGTGTCCTTACCAAGAAGGCAAGCGGCGGAATTAGCAAGACAACAGGCTGAAGTTCTTGGAGTTGGTCGCTTGGTTAAGAAATCAAAAATAACTGTTCAAGAGATTGCTGAAACGCCTACTGCCCCTCCTCCAATAATGAATCAAACTGAGGCTACAATGAATGCAATGATGGATAATTTTTCTAATGAAATGTTAGAAAATATGGCAGAACAAGAAGAAGTGAAAGATGTAGCATTACCAAAATCTTCACCATCCCATGAGGAAATTTCTGCTGGAACTGCATTTGTCCCCCTTCCACCATCAGCCAAGAATACTAATGTAAAAGAGCCAGAAACAATACCATCTGATACTGAAAGTAGCATTGATAATTCGTTCTCCAATGACGTTCAATTACCTGAAATTCAAAATGAATCCAAAGAGCCCGAAATGTCAGAAATTGAAATTGAGTTTAGAGAATTGGTGACAGGTCTTCTAGCCGCAGGTGTTGAGCCATCTGATATGATGGATGACCCTAGATGGGAAGATATTTCTGAGCGAGCAACTGCTGTTGGCTTTGAGACTTGGCCGGTATTTTTGCAACTAGCTGCAATGGAATGAAATTCGATTATATCATATACCACGACGAGGAGGAAGAAATATGGGATTCTGTGTCAACTGCGGCCACCAACATCATGATGGTGTCAGATTCTGTAGATTCTGCGGTACTCAGCAGCCAAGTGAACAACTCTTAGCACGACTACGTGCAGAAGCCGAACAGATTAGACTACTAAGGATGCAGATGCAGCAAAGTAATGTTCAAGATAATGCATATGCAAGACTTGAGGCAATGCGTCAACAAGCAGAAGCCGCTGCTAGGTTAAACAATCAACAAAACCAAAATTATCCACCTAGGTGGTGATTTACTGCGGCCCAAGCATCTGGCCATCGAGTTATCAAAACTCAAATCTCACCCTCATAATTCAGTTGAATTGGAGCAATATGCCACTGAAGGCGATTTAGCAGCATTCTGGATTTTGGCCATAGACCAACTTGATAATCTAGAGAATAAGACCGTCGTTGATCTTGGTGCTGGCAATGGAATACTAGGATTAGGAACTGCATATTTAGGAGCTAGTAAAGTAACACTAATCGAGGCTGATGAAGAGGCATGTATGGTTTTAAAACAAAATTCACAAAGGATTATTGAAGAATTTGAAACTCAAATTATAACGATTCACGCGCTAATCGGTTCACAGTTAGTGGAATTATCAGGTCAAACAGATATTGTAGTAATGAATCCCCCTTGGGGTTTTCAAACGGAAAAAGCGGATCGACCTTTGCTTGAATTAGCATTCTCTCTAGATGCCACTGCAATTTATGTTCTTCATTCTGCTAAAGCAAAACACATAGAAGCAATGGCCAAGGATTTTGGCTATGAAGGAGAAATTGTTTTTGAAACTAATTTCCGTTTACCTCCTATGTATTCTCACCATAGTAAAAAGAAATCTACAACCGATGCAAGGTGTTGGAGATTTCACAAAAATGGCGACAAAAAAATTATTGAAAGTGAATAGATTTACTCTCTAAATTACATTCCTTCTGTATGATGCATTCAAAAGGGAAAAGCCCGCCCGCTTGAATAAGCGAAACACATGCGTTCCACACCGGGCCATGTCAGCTTAGGAAATGAATAACATGACGGCGAGCCTCGTCACCCCTGGAATGCAAGTATCAACCACTGCTAAATGCGCAGCTGGTGAAGGAACGATTGAAGTCGATGGAAAGATTGTAGCAACTACAATTGGTATCTTTACGATTGAAGAGGGATTTGGCGTGGTTGCACCGCAAAAAGAACTTGTTAGTCCTGTAATTGGTGACACTGTAATCTGTGAAATCGTCAAACTCAATGAAAAGAATGGAGAAGCGATGATTCTAGCCGTTGAAGGAAAACCTGGAAGTATTCAACCAAACCACCTTTATGGACAATTCCATGTTACTGGAATTGTTGATAGATACATGCATCAAACAGCGGATGCTGTTAGGAGGCGTGATGTTTGTCGTGCACTTATCAAAGAAGTTGAACCTGTAGTTCGAATCGATTTCCGCGAGAGGGATGATTGTGGTGTTTTACATGCGATATGCCCTCCTTGCGGAGAAAATCTAATCGCTTTCCAAGATGGAGATTGGAATGTTAAGTGTGGCGCTTGTGGATATCAGGCATATCGAGCACTTGCTGATAATTTTGGTGCGGGATGGGCTGATTTAGAACAGGGTGCTAGCGTTTTGAACAACTCCGGTAAAAGGTGGGGCTCAACTGCAGAAGCAATGTTTGGCAAAGGCCCATCCGGGAGAGCGACTTTCATTGCAGAAGATGTAAGAGAAGATGGTCGTGAAAGAACTTACTTCAGATTCGAAGGAGAAGGTGGCAGTGGACGTGGCTCTCAAAGACCTCGTCACAGCCCAGGCTGCAAACTATTCATTGGCGGTTTACCAAGAGAAATCGGGACCGAAGAACTTCGAGAGATGTTTGGTAAATTCGGCGATATGAGTGATTGTATCGTCCCTACCGATGACAATGGTGTAAATCGAGGATTTGGGTTTGTAACTTACAGCGATAAATCAGAAGCTGATGCTGCTGCTGCGGAACTTGATGGCCATAAAATAAACGGTCGAAGAATTGGTGTTAGAGATGCTGATAGTGATGATAAGAAAGGTAAGAGGGGTAAGAGAAAAGACCCTGAAGGTGCTAAATTATACATTGGAAATTTACCATTTAAGACTACTGAAGATCAACTAAAGGAAGTATTCAAGGGCGTAGCAACCATTACCGGATTAAACATAATAACTGATAATGCAGGGAAACCGAAAGGTTTTGCATTTGCTTTCGTTAAAGAGAAAGATAAGGTCGAAGAGATTGTTAAATCGGTAAATGGTAGTGAATTACTCGGAAGAAAAATTCGTGTCGATGTTGCTCAACAGAAGAAGCGTAACAATAACAATAGTGGCGGTAAACCAGAAAAATCATCAAGAGAAATGAAAGCTATGCGAGAGGAAGAAGAAGATTCCAAAAGGCGTAAGCGAAGACCAAGACCTAAGAAGGATTGAAGCCTAAGAGCGCGAGACAATAGCATGGCCGAGCAGAGTGACCCGAAGTGGTTAGTTCTTGATGGCTATGAAGATGAACCTGCTGCTTTTGGAGTTCCACCATATGTTGGGTTCCACATTCGATACCTGTGTGGTGTACTCGAAGACGCAAAAGTTGATTATCGCTATATGACGATTGACCAATGGCGAGTTTTTGTTGAACAAAAAGGCGAAGAAGGTGTTAGAAAGTTAATGTCGCAGATAGAAGGTTTTGCTTGTATTGCTGGCGCAGTAGTACCTGGTAGATATCTCAGGGGAACGCCGATTTCTCTAAAAGAAATGCAGAGTGTTGTGAGGCAATTACCTTCTGAAGTACCTGCTATACTAGGCGGTTGGGCTATTCGAGGATGGAGACAACAAGGTTGGAATCCTCTGAGAAAGAATCTCTTCTTAGCATTACAAGATACCGATGCAACATTAAACAATTATTTGTCTGGTGGACAATGGAAACACTGTAGAAGAAGTGCTGAACAATGGACTAGATGGGCACACCTAGGTGCGAAGAGTAAGGCTGTTGAATTTCATCCAGATATTGGTAATGAGGAAAAGCCAGGTCCACTAACATATGAAGTTGAGGTGTATCAAGGCTGTGTTCGTTTCAAGAGAGGTTGTAAGTTTTGTATTGAACCAAAGAAAGGTATTCCGATTTGGCGTACTCCTGAAGATATAATTCAAGAAGTTCAAATTGCCCATGACATGGGTGTCAGACATGTACGTTTGGGAGGAATGACTGACACTTACACATACATGGCAGAAGGTGTAAGAGATTTGGAGTATCCAATACCTAATCCAGAACCTATTGCAAAACTACTTCATGGACTTAGAGATGATGACAGACTCGGGATACTTCATACAGATAATGGAAATCCATCTATTATTGCAGAAAATATAGAACCATCAGAGGAGATTACTAAAACATTAGTCGAAACATTATCCGATGGAGCAGTACTATCATTTGGACTTGAATCTGCTGACCCTAATGTTCACGAAGCAAATTGGCTAAATTGTGACTCAGGCCAGTTGAAGGATGCTATTCGTCTAATAAATAAATATGGGAAAGAGCGTGGCGAGAGAGGGCTACCCAAACTATTACCTGGGCTAAATTTCATTGCTGGACTAAATGGTGAGTCAAAGGAAACCTATCAAATGAATCTAGATCTGCTACATGAAATACGAAAGGAAAATCTCTTACTCCGTAGAATAAATATCCGTCAAGTTGAGGGAGAGGGCTTTCAAGAGATACCACTTGATGCTTTCAAGGATTTCAAAAACAGGGTGCGTGAGACAATTGACAAACCTCTATTAGAAGATTTATTCCCACTGGGTGGTAAATTATGCGATGTGCATTGGGAAAGCCATGATGGCCGCACAAGACTTGCTAAGCATCTTGATGGCGAGCATACCTCTGAGAATTGCCGAGGCAAACCTGGCATCACATTTGGCAGACAAATTGGCGCATATCCAATATTAATCGGGGCGCAGTATCATATCCCTCTTGAAACTAAGTCAGACATAATCGTTACTGGACACGGAGCTAGATCAATTACTGGAGTCGAGATTAATATGAATCATGATGATGTTTCACAGAAGCAGTTGGAAGCAATTCCCGGAATCGGCGAGAAATCTGCATGGAGGCTTATTAGCCACAGAGTTAAAATGAAACGTAAAAATGGTAATCACAGCTCTTATGAAAGTCCAGAAGATTGGTTTGAAAACTCAAAAGTAGACTGGAGTACATCATTTAATGATTTTTTAACGTCCGAGAAGTAATTTAAACCAATTCGGGTAGTTAGTAACTCATATTGCATAATAAGTAAATTCGTGCAATCGTAATTATCATTTATCCCCACTACTTAGCCACTTTATGGGGGTTGGAAATCGATTGATTGAAGCGGCAAAGCGGCTTTCTGATATTTGCGATAATGCCATCCCTACAATTGAAAAGAAAACAATCGTCGCCCATGCTACAAATCCTCTAGATTATGCTTGGCCGCATCATGAGCAATATTTGTCTAAATGGGGCGGTTACGGATCTAAAACTCTGTTGCTTGGCATGAACCCTGGGCCTTGGGGTATGGCTCAGACTGGCATACCTTTCGGCTCCACCGAAATTGCTAGAACAAGTTTAGAAATCAAGCCTCATGACCTAGATACCCCTAGTAATGCCCACCCTAAGAGACCCATTATAGGATTGAGTATGGAGCGTCAAGAAATTTCTGGGCAACGATTGTGGGGTTTATTATTTGAGCACTATGGCTCAGCAGAATCGGTTTTTTCCAATGTTTTTGTCCTAAATCATTGCCCATTACTCTTGCTTGGCGAAACCGGTAAAAATTTGACCCCTGATAATTTACCGGCGAATATTATGAAACCAATCTTACAAGCTTGCGATAATCATTTGATGGAGATAATAGAAATACTGCAGATAGAGAGAATCATCGGCGTTGGCAAGTATGCAGAGAAAAGAGCAAGATTGGCACTTAATGCGGATAAAAGTGGACCTGGGATTACAAAGTCGGGTAGAAATATCGAGATCACTTCATGCTGGCATCCAAGTCCTGCAAGCCCACTTTCAAATCGAAATGGTGGCGCTGATTGGCGAAAAAATGTCAAAAATTGCTTGGATGATGAAGATTTTAAATAAATTTGGCAGGCGTGAAGTTCAAGTGCTTGATGCTACACTAAGTGTACATGGCAGAACTTAAGATGGCATGGGAAAGACAACCGGATGACAGGCAATGGGATGGTCCAGAGGGCGAAGATCCCCGTACACTATACCAAATGTTGATGACAAGTGTTGAAAGATTTGGCACAGAACCGTGCTTTGGATATATTCCGGGCGAAGGCATGGCTAGAGTACATCTAGACTACAACACATTTGGAGAATTATCTACTTCAGTTGCGAAGAAATTGAATGACATCGGGGTAGAAAAAGGCGATAGAGTCGCTCTTATCCTCGACAATAGCGTTCAATGGGCTGCTCTTTCATACGGCGCAAATGCAATTGGCGCTGCATATACTGCAATGTACACTCATCAACATGGTTCAGAATGGGCTTACATTCTAGGAGATTCTACTCCGGCACTTATCGCCGTTGCAAATACTACTGTATTAGACAAGTTGGTTGACAACCTGCCGAGTGATGCATCTGCTTGGCCTAGGTGTGGTGTTATTCTACTTGGAGACGATGAAGCGAATAAAATACCTCCCGAAGGAATCGAAGTCCATTCATGGACTGACTTTGTCGCTAGTGGCAGAGCAAGCAAAAATGATTTTGAAATTGCTGATGATCCGTTCGCCCTAAACACACTAATTTACACATCTGGAACAACTGGAAATCCTAAAGGTGTAATGCTTACCAATTGGAATACACTTTCGAATATTCTTTGTGTTCAGTCTGCATTCAAGATATATGTTGGTGATAAAAACGCCGCATTCCTTCCTTGGGCTCATTCGTTTGGAAGTACTTTTGATTTACACTGGATGATTCGATGTGGAGTACATATCAACCTAATTTCGGACTTGACAAGAATTGCTGATGAATGTATTGAAATCAAGCCTGCCGTTCTTCTTGCAGTACCACGTGTGTGGAATAAATTCTATGACCGTGTGAACAGTCAATTTGAGGCTGCTACCGGAGTGAAGAAATTCCTAATCGGTAAAGCCAAGAAATCTGCGGCCAAGAGAATCGCAAAGGCTGATGTTGAATGTGATGCTGTTCCTGCAAAGGGAGTATTTGACAAACTATACGACAAACTGGTTTGGTCCAAGGTTAGAGCTCGTTTTGGAGGAAATATTCGTTTCTGTATGTCTGGTGCTGCTGCACTATCTCCCGATGTTGCAGAATTCATTCAAATGGTTGGATTTAGTTGCTATGAAGGATACGGGCTAACCGAAACTTCACCTCTAGTCTCTGCCAATGGATGGTCTGGGCCGGGAACTTCCAAACTACGCTGCGTGGGAAGAGTTGCTAATGGTGTAAAGGTGACCATAGATACCGATGCATGGGACGATCCTGACAGACCTGACGAAGGTGAAATCATTGTTCACGGACCTAACGTAATGAAGGGATACTGGAATAATGAGGAGGCAACTAAGGAAGTAATTATGGAACCTGGCGTATTTAGAACTGGAGACCTTGGCAAACTATCCAAAGATGGTTACTTGGCTATCACTGGACGTGTCAAGAGTCAATTCAAACTGGAAAATGGAAAATATGTATCTCCTGCACCACTTGAAGAAAATCTGAAATTATCTCCACTTGTTGAGCAAGCAGTTCTCGATGGTAGAAATATGCTAAAGACATACTTGATTGTCCATCCTAATATGGATGCGCTGAAATCCGCTATGTCTGGTGCTGGAGTAGACGCTTCAGGAAGTAATGCAGAAATATGTGCTCGTAAGACTACTAAGGACTGGCTTCTGGCTGAGCTCAAATCAAATAACATGAAATCTCCAGTTTGGAAAGGTTATGAAGTTGCTGCGAATCTAATCTTAGATCACGAAGAGTGGACTACTGACAATGATATGTTGACTCCTTCAATGAAGGTCAAATTGCGAAACCTCCTGAAGCATCATGAAGGCGCAATTGCTGAATTCAGTTGAACGTAAAGCCATCCCGTTTTACCGGTTAACGGTATTTTCGACTATAAGTTGAGAACATGTCGGCTTGTACTTTATAAACCGTCACAACTGACTGTTATCAAATGACCATAGATAGCGTTGAAGTGATTTCATCAGCCAAGACAGATGTTGACGCTGATAAAAGATCAATTCTATCTCTCCTTTTCCCAATTTATGACCGCCCACTTGGCGTCGGATTCATGGTAGGGCTGATTGCAGGATTGAGTAATTCCTTTGTTCTAAATATACCACTACTTTACTCGGTAATCTCTGGAATCACTATTGGATTACTTGTCTGTCTAATTGGATGCCCTGCAATGGTGAAACAACTTATTGAGAGACGTGAATTAGAGAAAAGTCGTAAAGCAGCTCTCGCCCGTAAAGCAAGAATCATCAGCGCTTTTACCTCGCTAGATTGAAACACCGTCTAGTATTCTTTGGAGTCGGTTTATCAATGAGCAGTAAGCCGCCAGTTTGAGGGATAGCATGGTACGTGACCTAATTACCATCGAGGCAGTGGACAAAAGCTTCGGGCCTGTTGACGTTCTTGTCGACATTAATCTCTTGGTCCAAGACGGTGACCGCATCGGAATTGTAGGGCATAATGGTGCTGGCAAAACGACCCTTCTAAACACTATAAGTGAGCAAACACAAGATGTTGGTGATATTGATTTCGCACCTGGAATTAGACTTGCTTACCTTACACAGATTCGTGATATCGATTCTGATTCAACCATTGAAGAAGAACTAAGTCGTAAGGGAAGACAATTCCAAGAGTTAGAAGAAGAGATCGCTGCTATTGAAGCACAGATGGCAGACCCTGCCTTCTATGAGGGAGACTGGGAATCTGTAATAGAGAAATATAGTCAACTCCAACAAACATTAGGAGAAAGCGGTGGTTCAAATGTGGCAAGTATTGCTAAGGCTACTCTCACTAAATTAGGATTAGATAAACATCCGATGGATATGAAAGTCAACAAATTATCTGGTGGAGAAAAAGCAAAATTAGCACTTGCACGTCAACTTGTCGGGCTTGCTGGAGTCGATGTAATGTTCCTTGACGAGCCGACAAATCACTTAGATATTCAAACTACTGAATGGCTTGAAGCATTCCTTAGAGACTTCAAGGGCGCACAACTTATCGTATCACACGACAGATATTTCCTCGACCAAGTTTGTACTCGAATAGTAGAAGTCGATAACCTCAGGGCATGGCCTTGGAAGGGTAATTACAGTAAATTCCTACGCCAAAAAAACGCTCAAGAGGCAACTCTTAGTGATATGATAAACACAGTGGAGAAGAAAATAGATGCTACTACTGGTGCTCTAAAACAGATGAAGCGAGCCAATAAGTACGACAAATCTATTTCTGCTAAACAAAAAATGATCGAGCGTATGCAGCAAGAACTCAAAGCACTTAGAGCAAGAGTCCCCAAAAAGCGTAAACCGCTGATTCTCAAACTTGAAGCAACCGATAAAGCCAGCATGGACGTCATTCAAATCGAAGGCGGTTCAAAGAGTTTTGAAGGCCTAGAAAGACCGATTCTAAATAATCAAGACCTTGAAATCCGCAAAGGTGACAGAATAGGAATTGTCGGTGGCAATGGCCAAGGAAAGACTACTCTTCTCAAAATTATCAATGGTGATGAAAAACTCGATAGTGGGATGAGAGACCTTGCACCTGGATGTGAAATCGGTTATTTCCACCAAGACCATGCTACATTAGATTTCAATCTTAATCCAGTGGAACAGATAGAAAAGTTACGGCCTGACTTCCAATATGGTGATATTCGTGCCGCCCTAGGAAGATTCCAATTCTCAAGCGACCAAGTCACTACTAAACTCTCACAATTATCTGGTGGGGAAAGAGCCAGAGTTGCCCTACTGAAATTACTACTCGAAGAAAATAATTTACTTCTTATGGATGAACCGACCAATCACCTTGACATGGACTCTAAAGATACTTTAGAAGAAGCGCTAATCAATTATGAAGGATCTTTAGTCACAGTATCTCACGATAGATGGTTCCTCGACCAAGTGGTAAACCGTATATGGGAATTACAAGATGGAGTTGTCACGGTTTACTACGGAAACTACACCGATTATATTCGTGCAAAGAAAGGTCTTCCACCACTTGCAGATGACGAAATTTCATCAGTTTGAAGAATTTAGTTCAAGGGCTGAATTGATGAACCAAAAACCGCTGGCATCGGCATGGCCGATGAAGAAGTGGTATTCCAGACAAGTACTGGTCCAGTGCGAATCATCACTGCAGCCTCGCTTTTTGATGGCCATGATGCGGCGATAAATGTCATGCGCAGACTGATTCAATCATCTGGTGCTGAAGTAATTCATCTTGGCCACGACCAATCGGCAAAAGCTGTTGTTGATTGTGCAGTTCAAGAAGATGCACATGGTGTTGCCCTAACATCTTACCAAGGCGGCCATATTGAGTATTTCACTTACATTCGCCAACTTCTCGATGAGGCTGGATGCGAGCATGTCAGAATTTTTGGTGGCGGTGGTGGAACAATTACTCCTCCAGAAATCAAAACCCTTCATGAATCTGGAATCTCAAAAATTTACTCACCTGACGATGGACGAACAATGGGATTAATGGGTATGATTCACCACCTTATGGGAATTGCAAGTGAAGTCGACATCATAGGCAAGCAACGACTTAGCACGCTAAACGGACCGGTCACTCCTGAAGACATGGCAAAGGTAGGATTACTTTTGACTATGTCCGAAAGTGCAGACGATGATTTATTCAAGTCGACTTTGGAGACTTGTCGCTCATCAAGTAATGATG
>Ga0315315_10003801_pt1 | contig 13904 bp, 10 predicted proteins | sample M140m3416metaG_FD_203699 | JGI IMG/M metagenome (GOLD analysis project Ga0315315, IMG submission 203699) | Ammonia-oxidizing marine archaeal communities from Monterey Bay, California, United States - M1 40m 3416 | ecosystem: Environmental > Aquatic > Marine > Intertidal zone | place: USA...
TTCTTGACATCTCAAATTTCCTAACAAATGACCGTGAAAATGCGTTCACCTGTCCTTCGTTCGTACCACCTTGTGAGCTTGCTTTTTCACCCTGATTTGCTGGGTAAATCGCTAACCCCATAAGGTAAAGAGAGATAACGATCTCTCTGAGAACGAACGGAACTAGAACAGTGATCACTGCCTATTCACTGCTTCTTGTTCTGAGAGTTTGTAAGAGAGTGAGTCTGTCTCTTGCCTGATCTGTGAAGTATCGCAGACGAGTCTGACAAGTCTGGTCAGTCAATTTGAGGCATACGAAATGCGGCTATTCAGCGGCATTTTAAGGGATAAGGGGTGAGGTGTCTGACAGGTCTGGTCTATCAGTATGAGTCACCGAAATTTGCAGGTGGTTAAACAGCTTGTTACGCTGTTCCGATCTCTTAGTTGAATTTACCGCTAGACCCTCGCTTAACCACCTGCCAGACACAGTGACATGAGCCAGTACTTCATCAAACGTGGCGAGAAGATCCACGGCCCCTTCTCAACCAAGCAAGTCAAATCGGGATTGGAGTCAGGCAAACTAAAAGATGCTGACTTGATATCCGAAAGTAAAGAAGGCCCTTGGCAAACGGTGACTGAACAGTTTCAAGAACCTGCACCCGTTGCAGAGGTGATTTCGGAGGACTTGCCGGAAAGTGGGGATAACATATTCGATTCCTTTGAGATTCCTAATGACATTCAAACATTCAAATACACGCCTCATCAGATGGTCCAACCGCCAAGCCAAGAGACAAACGAGATTGAAGTTCAACAAGAGAAACAATCTCGGCCAATTGCGATGCTTATCGGAGGTGTAGCAGCAGCTACAGTTGGCCTGATTTTGGTTACTATCCTATTCGTTGTCTTCTTCAAATTCGTAGGAGGTACTTCAGGAGGTCGCGATCTCGTTGCGTTGCCTTCCGGCTTGACTGAAAATGAATTTGCAAAGCAGTTCGCCGGCGTTTACCACGACAAACGCCTAATAGGTGAGGAACGTCCTGACGGATCACAAAAATCAAGAAACGTCAAGCAGTATTACATCTACAAGCCGGACAGCAGCGATCAAGGTGTGTTCTACGATGTCAACAACGGAGAAATGACTTATTCTGGCACATGGAACATCGATTTTTTCTATGAAAGGCCAAGAGGTTCCGGCTATTACGAATTTAAACTTTTGCGTTTTGGCAACGTCCCCGGAGCGATGGCGATGGCGGGGATGCTTGAAAATAATGATCACATTAACGTAGCTGTTGCCGGGAAAGATGGATTTGAGTCCTCTGACCTCTACACGATAGGTCCTTACACCGCCAGAAAAGTTGCTGAAATTGATAGCAAGAAGTTGGGACAACTTGAAAGTGGTCGAATCGACGCTGCTGAACTTGCGGATGCCGAGATTGGTGGTGTTTCCTCGCAGAAGGTAGGCGATGGCATACGCCGCTGGTCAGACGGACGGCCAGTCGATAAAGATAGCTACACGATACTGCCGGATGGGAGTTCAATCTCGAAACAAAGCCCATTCACGTCGGGGGACGCCAAAATGGATTCAACTAAGTTGAGTCCAATGGAAGAGCCCTCATCGATGGGCACAGCCCCTTCTGCGGGCGGAGATTCAACCGCATCGGGGGAGGCCAAAATGGACCCCTAATCGCCGCAGCCGCCCGAAATGAAGCCCGACCTTCCGACCTTTCAGTAACAATATCTTCATTCGGCAATAATTCCAGATATCACCAGCCTCACATAGCCACTAGCAGAAATGCTTGTGGCTTTTTTTGTGTCTTTGCTCAACTTGCCTGATTGAGATTTAAAAACGAAGTGGAGTTACTGCATAACTGACTGACCATCCATAGAAATCAAAAATTAAATCTCCAAGTGTATAGATATTGTGTACTTGTCTTATGGACAGACAAACAATCAATAACTCAATACATGAGGAGATAATCATGAGATTGAAAACTGAAGAATTTATAGAAGAGTCTTGGCGATGGTTGATCGGACAGGACAACAACTTCAAAAGCAAAGAAGAGTTCACGGAATGGACAGTTGAAACTCAACCAGAAGTAGACGCTCACGCAGTCAATAACTATCTGACAAAGATCGTCGCAGATGCTCCGTGGAGCGAGAAGAACGCAAAGATCGTGAATGTTCACGAAGAATGGCAAATGAATAGCGTTCTATCTGGAAGTTTCAAATTCAAACAGGAGTACGAAGTATGAATAAAAGTCAGATGATAAGAGCAGTGGTGAAAGATGATGCTGGAATGAGTAATGCCACTATAAAAAATGCCGTGAAGATGAAGTTCAACACAATAGTTGAGGCAAATCTAATTCACTATGTATTGGGAAAGGAATCAGAACGCACCAAGAACAGTAAACATATTCCATATCTCAAAGACAAAGCAAAAGACTTCATCATATCAGCAGGAGATTACAGAACTGCACAAAGAATACTCGCCTTAGCAGGAGGCGAACTGCCATGAGAAACTGGAGATACGCGACTACAAGCGAGGACATAAGACCAGAACTCATACAATCAAAAGTTGTGAAGGGACTACTTGGAAAATATGACGCTTATTCTGGAGGTGATAGAGAAATAATCTTCTTTGATCCTTACGAGAACTTCTTTTTTCAAATGAGTGATATGTCCTATCAGAATACTTGGGAAGTGAATATTGGGGACTATATCAGTGACGATGGAACAATAGACGATAAGTGGCATGAAGTATCTGGAGGAGTTGCGATGCCAGTCTTGAGGGTCGTATACATTACGCCTCATCGTCGTGGGCATGACTACCCCCCAGTCTTTGCACCAGGTTGAGTGAGAGCATCTTGATCGAGTGTAGTCATACCGCCAATCCAGCCGGTCGGTTCAATCAGGAGCACATCGCGATTGCCTTCGGCAACAGCCAGCGCGGCAGCAATGCCAGCAGAAGTCGCATTCATGAGGCAATCTCATTCAATGTGCCTGCGCTGCTACCGAAAGTCTCTGTTTCAACGCCAAGGTGCTGGAGGATAGTCACATAGAGGTTACAGAGCGGCTGGTTGTGATCGTGCCGGAAGGCAAGGTGCTGGCCATGCTTGAGGCCGCCACCGGCCAGCAGAATTGGCAGGTTCGTGTTGTCGTGGGTGTTGGCGTCCCCCATGTTGCTGCCGAACAGAATCATCGTGCGATCCAGTAGTCGGTCTTCGTCTTCACGAGTCTCGGCAAGCTGTGAGAACAGTTTGTGAAGTAGCATCATCTGTTGATGATCGGCATCGATGAGCTGCTGAACTTTTGTTTCTGACTGACCGTGGTGGCTGAGGTTGTGGTAGCCGTCGGTGGTGTTCTGATCAGGATACAGTTTGAAAGGCGGAGTCGCGAAGGCATCGACCATCAGTGTGATGATGCGTGTTGAATCGGATTCGAATGCTAGGCGAGCCATCGACAACATCAGGTCGAACTTCTCAAAGAACTGCTTCTGGTCCCGAATGTCGTCTGGTGGTTGTTCATCAGTGGACGGCTTGGGCCGAAGTTCCCATTGCCGCGCCACATCCAGACGCTGCTCGATTTCTCGTACAGAAGTGAGGTACTGATCGAGACGCGATTGATCATCGCGACCGAGTGCACGTCGAACCTGTTGCGTGTCATCCAGCAGGGTGTCCAGGATGCTGGCCCGTTCATCGAGTTTGTGCCACTGCCGCTTGACCGCTGACCGATCGCCCTGAACGAACATCTTGCGGAACAGAGCCGAGGCACTGTCTTCGGCGGGCAGCAGCACGCCATCGCGAGTCCAGGAGAGACTGCGGTTCGCCTTGTCGATGTTCACGCCCAGATTGAGCGTAGGAAACCGCGTCGCCGGCTCCAGTCGTTCGGCGGCGAATTGATCGAGCGAGATCGTATTACGAAATCCGCTTTTGGTCGGACCGCGAGCCGCAGTGAGAAAACAGTTTTCCGTGCTGTGTCCGCCATCGACATCGGGATGCGAGAGTCCGCTGATCACCGTAAAGTTGTCACGGAAATCGACGAGATCCTGCAGGTAGGGCGAGAGTTCGTAGTCACGCCCGGGTGTTTTTGGAAAGAATTGTTTGGGCAGGACGCCCAGGTTGTTCGAGATCAACAGCATCCGCCGCGGATGTTCGGCGTCAATTCGCTTTGCTGAAACCAAACCCAAGCTGTCCAGGAACGGTAACGCAAGCGTGACGCCTGCACCACGAAGAAACCGACGACGATTGATTCTGCGTGAAGTAACCCGACGCGTGAGCGAGTGATTCTTCGGAACCCTTTCGATTTTCTGTTCATCGCTCACGCGTCGGGTTACCAAACGGGGCTTCATTGACTGATTTCCTTTCCGAGAAAGATCCGGCTCTGCACGAGTGAGTGAATGAGATCGCGCACTCGATAACCGTCCGATTCGCACGCATCGAGGAGTGACTCAATCTCCGAGCGATCCGAGAACCGGACCGGTGTTCCGGTTGTATAAAGCGTGAACTGGTGCAGAAGATTGCGGGCCAGTTGGCGGGGATTGCTCGCCAGTACAGTTTTCAGATCGTGAATGTCTCGGAAGCGGCGACCGCTGAGCAGTTGGCCGCTGGCGTCGATCGGCTCGGCAAGCGTGTAGACGAAGTTGTGGCCGGCACGGTCGATGCCGGTGACCGATTCTCGCTGTTCAAGATTCTGTTCGAGATTCTGTTCAATGCCTCGATAACGTGTTCGCCAGGCGCCGAGGACATCGAAGTTCTCGAGAGCCAGGCCAACAGGTTCGAACCTCGCGTGGCAACCGGCACAGGATTCTGACTTGGTGTGCAGAGCCAACAGCTCGCGAATCGTCTTCGCTCCGCGAATATCCGGCTCCACCGCGGGGACACTCTTGGGAGGCGGCGGTGGTGGTTGCCCGATCAGGCGCTCCATGATCCACGCGCCACGAATGACAGGCGACGTCGATGTGCCATTGGCGGTCACCTTCAAGATCGCGGCTTGAGTAAGCAGGCCACCGTGCGGGCTGCCGTCGGGCAATACGACCCTTTGCATTTGGGAACCGCTGAGTGGTTTCAACCTGTAATGCCGCGCGAGACGATCGTTGGCATAAACAAAGCCGGCATCAACTAACACACTCGCTGAGAGATTTTCGCGAATCATCACCGTGAAAAACGTGCGAGTTTCACGCTCCATCGATTCGATCAGGTAGTCATCAAAGCGGTACTCGGGATGCAAACGAATATCCGGTTCATCGCGTCGAATATTGCGCAGGTCGAGCCAGTAGTCGGTGAAATTCTCGACGAACCGATCGAAGCCGGGACTGTTGATCAGCCGATCGGTCTCGCGGCGAAGTGTGTCGGAATCGCGCAGCTTTCCCGCCGCAGCCAGTTTCATCAATGCCGGCTCCGGCCGAGTGTTCGTCAGGAAATGCGACAGCCGCGAGGCGATAGCGTGTTGATCGAGATTGCCAGTCGCTGGATCAGACGGTTCGCGCAGATAGAGGAAGTGGCTGGAACATAGAAACGCCTTGTAACCGGCAAGCATCGCTTCGGGAAACGGGCTTCCCTGCTCGAGCCGTCGCTGAATGAGCAGCTCGAATCGAACCAGAGCTTCCGCAGGAACAGGCTCGCGCGCGGCGAGATCCACGAAACGTCGCAACAGACGCTGTGCGTCTTCGGTGGGATTTTCGGAAGCGACATCGGGGCCTATCTCGTCGAACAACACTTGGTGGGAAGGAGGCGGCCACGACTCGGGCGGAAGTGGACCTTCGATTTCCAGCCACTGAAAGGCAACACCTGGCTGGCCGCCTTCAGGAAATGGTGGATAGCGATAGGTCGGCGGGCCACCATTGACGTTCCGTGCCAGCGGAACGGGTAGACCGAGCAGGCTGTACTCGAACGTCTCTGTCGGGAGCAAGCGAACGGTCGTCTCATAAATGGCGGGCTTGGGCTGAATGTCCATGATTCCACCGGTGGCCCGAACGTCGCCGGAGACATCCGGGCCGGACGGCTTACGTGCGCGGAACGTCATCGGCACCGGATCGGTTGCCGGTTGGAGTTGATATCCTTCCGTTTGCAGGACTGCCCGCGCGGAAAAGCGAACCCGATATTCGCCCGGAAGCTTCGCAACGAATCCGCGTGGATAGCCGAAATAGGGCCAATGAGCAGACCGGAAGAGCGCCAATTCCAGTGTGGTATCGTCCTTGATGGCTTCCAACTCCTTCGCGCCGACTGCCTTGTTGTCTTTGGCGAAGAACATTGCTTGTCGTCCACCATAGGTGTTCTTAGGTGTAAACAGCTTGGTTCCAACAGCGCGATACTTTGTGACCTGAGGTGGCTTCGGTCCGTCGGCCATTGCCTGCTGCAAGGCGGATTCCGCGGCGTCGAGATATGCGGCCAACTGCACTCGTGACATGTCGAGCACGGTTGCCGTTTTGTTGAATCCGTGCTCCTCGCGATCTTCCGGAAGTATGTCGCGAATATCGAGCAGCGGCAACTGCAGCACATCTCGCAGATTCTGTTCGTACTCTTCCCGCGTCAGTCTTCGCAACGGTCCGCGACCGTTTTCGACGACATCGGCGCGATCAGCTTTTTCGATCGCATCGCCCAGTATTTTAAGCAATCTTTGACGATCGGGATCGGAAAACGATGTGGGATCGGGCGGCATCTCACCAGCATGGATGCGATCATGAATCAAAACCCAGCGATCACGCAGGTCCTGGTCGTCAAGCGTGAATGTTAGCGAAGCAAGATCGAGTCCGGCCTCCGCGGAGTCTCCGTCATGACAATCAAGGCAGGTCTGTCGGATCTGTGCATCGAGTGGCTCGGGAAATTCCTCGGCGTTTGATTCTGATGCAGCGACGCAAATGAACAGCAGCAGGCATGGCACACATGCACAGCCCAGTTGGTAAACAAAGTCCTGTTTGCGTGCTGTGTTATCGGTCATCAGATGAATCATCCGTTGAACGTAGAACTGACAGCATGTCTTTGGCAGCGTGAGCCATCATCAAGACGTCCACACCGGACACGATCAACGAGAAGCCTCGATCGAGATACGGCTTTACTGATTCGGCCGTGACACCAAAGATACCCAGTGGCATCTCGGCGGCATTGCAAACTTTCGTCACGTGCTCGATCGCGTCGATTACCGCTTGGTCGGTAGTCTGGCCCGTCTTTCCCATACTGGCGGAGAGGTCGTACGGGCCAATGAAGATGGCGTCGACACCTTCGACTTTTACGATTGACTCCATGTTCTCGACAGCATCAATGTGCTCGGCCTGTACGATGACCGTCACGTTCTCGTTGGCCGAACCAACGTAATCAGTGAGCCCCAGTCCATACGTCGTGGCACGGGAAAGCCCAACCCCACGGCTTCCCTGGGGTGAATACCGACAATAGCGCACCACAGCTTCGACCTGCGGCACCGTATTGGTCTGCGGCGCGATAATGCCGGCCGCGCCAATGTCCAGGGTCTTCTTGATGGGGATCTCTTCCGACGCAGGTACACGAACGATACACGGAATCCGATGATCCACGGCGCGTAACACTGGCAACAGGTCCATCGTGTCGTGTGGTCCATGCTCGGCGTCGACAAACAACCAGTCGAATCCACATTCGGCTAGCACTTCTGCCGTAGCAGGGTCGGTCGAACTCACGATCGTACCGATTAGAGTTTGCCGATCACGCAGTCTCGAGCGAAATCCATCATTCATTTCCGTTTTCCATTCAAACAACTAACCTGACTAAAAGGTTTGTTCATGTGAATAACTCCTCGATGGGCTGGCCCATGTCTGTGATAGGAACGGGTCGATCGCCATCATACAGGTTCTTGTGGTAGTCGATGCCAACAGCGGCACAAGTCGTTGCAAAGAAATCGGGCACACTAACGGGGTTCGAAATGATCTTCTTTGCAACCTCATCGGTTTCGCCCCACGCTCCGCAGTGCGACAGGCCGCCGCCGGCGAGGACACAGCTGAAGGCCGTGCCTTGATGGCCACGCCCGCCACCGCTGTCAAATTCGGGTGGTCGGCCGAATTCGGTGGTGATGACGAGCAGCGTTTTGTCGAGCATGCGTTTTGCTTCCAGGTCCGCAATCAGTGCGGCGACGGCTGTGTCCAGTTCCTGAATCAATTTGTGCTGATTCAAAATGCCCTCGTTGTGGACGTCCCAGCCGATGCCGTTCAGGAAGTTCAGGTTGTGTGACACTTCGATGAAACGTACGCCCCGCTCAACCAATCGGCGGCTGAGCAGACATCGCTGGCCAAATTCGCCGCCGTACCGATTGCGAAGATCCGCGTTTTCGCGGTCCAGTTCGAACACACGCATAAATTCTGGACCGCTAAGTTTGAGACTTTGTTCGATCGCCGAGTCGTAATCGAGCAATCGTTGATCGGTGGTTGGGTCGGCATTGCGTTTTAAGACGGCAAGGAGTTTTTCCCGGCGCGATTGACTCTGCGGGGTGATGCCGTCGGGGCGAGTCAGTCCAGCCGGTCCCTGACTTGTGTCGGTCAAATACAGATAGCTGTCGCGTGTGCCGAGAAATCCCGGGCCACGAGTGACGTTCGGATATCCAATCAGAACATAAGGCGGAGCGCCGTCGCCGTCCGCACCTCGTTCGTGCGCGATGATGGATCCCAGCGACGGATACGTGACCGTTCCGCTGATCGGTCGTCCGGTGTGCATGCGGTTGGTCGCAGCGGCATGTTCGTCGATCACCTCGTGATGCACGCTACGAACGGCCGTGACGCGGTCCATCAGTCCCGCCAGCTTAGGCAGGTGCTCACACACTCGGACGTCAGGAACAGCCGTTTCGATGGAGTCGTAGTAGGAACCGGCCAGCCTCTTCTTTGAGTCGCCTTTTCTTTTTGGATCGAACGTATCGATCTGCCCCATACCGCCGCCGAGCCAGATTGAGATTACATGTTCGGCCTTGCCCCGAATAATTTTTCTGTCGAGTTTATCGTCAGCATTTGCAAGTGGAAGTGAAGCAAGTCCGCAACCACCCGCCGCGCCTGCGGCGAGAAGTTCGCGACGGTTTAATGTTACTGAGGAAGTCACAGCTGATGTCTCCGTTTGGTAACCCGACGCGTGAGCGCGGGATTCTGCGGGTTCATTCTGTTCTCGGCCCGTCGCTTACGCTTCGGGTTACCATTCTGAACAAGTGAAAGTTTTGAATCGTCCATCACGGCATCCAAACAAATTCGCGGTGATTGATCAGGCTCCACAAGGCGTCTTCCAATGCACTGCGCCATGCAGGAGAAAGACGCGGATCGGGTGGCGGACCGGCGAGAACGCGACGTTCGATTTCCAATTGAATCTCATTGGCCTTCGGCCGCGCATGGTTGAACCACGTGACCTGCGGCAGCGGTGGAAGTTGTTCAATTTGAGCGATCTTGTCAGTCGGAACGAGACGGGCATCAAACCCTTCGGACAACGTCGCCCCAAACACCCTTCGTTCTTCCGGTTTTGGGAATCGGCTGAGCATTCGCAGGAACAACGTATCGACAAGCGACTCTGGTGATTCGGCCGCGATCGCAAGTTCCGCCAGAACACTTTGATGTGACACTCGGGTCAACGACATGGACAAAATGCTATTGGCCAGCACGCCGGGTTGCAGCACGTTTGGATCAGTCTCGCGGGCAGAGATGGGCATCTGCCGCGCCCCGGTCCAGCCGAACGCTTCCAGCACGTCGACGACTGCGCGGGCTTTCGGAAGCGCCAAACTGGGACGGTCGCGCTCGTTCTTCAGATCGCCAAACATCCACGCTCGCGTTGGTTTCCCCAGAGTCTGCCGCTGTCCCAGTTCCCGTCGTCCGTCATGCACAAAAGTTAGTTCCTCAACATCGAACGGTCGCCCCGTGGCGTGGTGCAGCGTATCGACGATCTGCTCGGCGGTCAGACGGCGACGTTCTGGAACGTTGAAGAACCGCATCTCGGCTGAAGCGGTAAGATTCTTCCCAACGGCAGGGCGCTGGTAAGTCTTTGACGTGAGAATCAAACGTACGACATAACGGAAATCGTAACCGCTGGTGATCAGTTCCTGAGCCAGCCAGTTCAGCAGATCTGGGTGACTGGCTGCATTTCCTTCCCAGTCGTGAACGGGTTCCACCAACCCAACGCCGATCAACTGTTTCCAGATACGGTTCACGACAACTCGCGAAAAACGGACGTTCTGCGGCGCGGTGATCAACGCAGCCAGTCGCTCGCGCGTATCAGTTGGTTTTTTCATCAGTCGGTCAATGTTCTCGTCGTCAGTCACGCCTGTGATGGAAGCAAACGGCCATTGAGCCGGCACAGACTGATTTGCTTCAAGCGTCACCTGAATCAGCGACTTGCGCACTTTCTGGTTCTCGAAGAATGCGGCCGGCACCCGACTGGTCTTGGGGACGGTGACCGACTTGCGACTGAGCATGGCGGCGAGTGAGTAAAGGTCTTTCTGTGTCGTGCTGTGATACGGCGAGTCGTGACAACGGGCGCATTGCAGTTCGATGCCGAGAAACGCCGAGGCGACGATGTGGCCTTTGGCGGCCATGGGCGAGTCGTTTTCGCTTGCCATCGCGAACCCCGCGCTGCCGCCTTCCGCCGCACCGCCGCGCATCAACAGCAACTCGGTCACCATCCGGTCCAGCGGTTTGTTGTCACGCAATGAATCGTGTAGGAACCAGCGGAAGGGCCCGGTGCTGCCCATCGACTGGTTGAGCAGTGTCGGGTTCTCGGCGAGTAGATCGAGCCAGAAGCTCATCCACCCGTCGGCGAAACGTTGATCGCCCAGCAGTTGGTCAATCAGTAGGCTACGTTTATCTGAATTCACGTCGGACAAAAATGCCTGCGCTTCATCGACGGTTGGCGGAACGCCAACAGAGTCGAGATAAACACGCCGCAGAAACGATGCATCGCCAACGGGCGGCCACAACGCCACATCAGATTCGGCCAGTGGCGGCGTGGGCCAGGGCGCGCCATCCTTGACCCATTGTTTCAACAATTCGATCTGATGTTTGGGCAGCCCATCATCGGTAGGCGGCATATCACCGTCTCGAATTCGTACAATCAGTTCACTCGCTTCCAAGTCGCCAGGAACGACTGCTGGGATTTCCGAATCACCCGCTTTGAGCGCTGCTGCCCGCGAGTCCAGTTTCAATCCGCCTTTGTCTTTTTCTCCGTGACATCGAAAACAGTTCTCACGCAGGATTGGCAGAATCTTGCCGTGGAAGTGTGCGATCTGGCTCACGTCGGCGCCCGATGATGCAACGATCGCACCTTCAATCTTCGACGTGATGAAAGCGTCAATTGGATGCGATCCCTTCGGAGGTTGCCGCACTGGGTTTCCTGTCACCCACTTACGCGCGAGCTCATGACGTCCTTGCCAGAAGTCCTTTTGAGTAGCGGAGGCACGATTGCGGCGCTGGTCGTCCAGTTCTGCCAGTGCCTCCTCGATGGCCGACAATTTCGGTTCGATGGCCACATCGGTCAAAGGAAGTCGAGTCGAACCCGATGCAAGCAGTTCGTACGACTTGCCGTCCGCCGACAGCATCGCCACAGAGACTTCACCGGTTTCGGTGCGATGCCCTTTGCCGCCGACAACGAGTTCAAGCACCACGCGTGACTTGCCGGTGAAGCCAGGTTCGATCGTTGCCTCGCCGAACACTTCCTGCTGGTGATAACCGTGGACTCGCATGCCGGGCAACGGCGGTTCAGTGACAGGCGTGACTGGTTCCTCGCCGTCGGGCGGGCGCCCGCTGATCGCTTTGGTTCGCGCAACGACCTTGCCGTTGATCCACAAGCGGCCCAGCGCGCGACCACGTATCATGAAGCGATGGGTGCCGATGGGTAGCTGCACATCGCCAGCCATTCGCAGCAGCACGGGTGCGTTCCACGCGGTTCGGATGCCCCACGCGTCGTACTCGAGCGGAATTCGCGGAATCAAAAACGTATCGCCGATCCAGCGGGCCGATTCGCTGGGCCACTGCTCACCTTCGTTGGGCCAACGCTTGTGTGCGGCCAATCCAGCGGACAACTGCACCAGCACGCGGCCCTCCGGAACATCGGCCAGCTCGGGCATGACTTCCGGCTGCGGCTTGACAACGCGCGGCTTGCCGACACGATGAAAACGCGACGCCACAACTTTGTTGTCGAGCAAGACGCGATGAATCGCAATCGCGTCGAGCATACCTGCGAAACCTTTGCCGATGCGAATCTCATCGTTATCAACGACCGGCGGTTCTTTTGTCTCGCCGCCGTAACTCCAAGTTCCTTGCGTCGGCTCGCCATTGACCCACCCTCGGATCGATTGCGGACTGCCAAATCGATACGCAATCGCAATGTGATGCCACCCAGTGCCAACGGGAAAGCCAAGCCGCGAATCCCAGCGATGCCAGTGTGCTTCGGTGCTCGACAGCTTCGTTGCGAACAGGAAACTGAGTTTTGCTTCATTCTTTGCGCCGACCACCCGCAACGACCAGTTTTGATTATCGCGGGCGAACTTCGGCGAGCCGGTTCGGCCTTTGCCAACAACGTAGCTGACCTGACCTTCACGAAGGACAGACGGATTCACCCATGCTTCGATCGTGATGGCATCGCCGTTCGTAAAATCGAAGTTGCTGTTCGACCCTGTATCGAGAACTGACAGATAGGCGCCGCCGTCAACTCGCACGGCAGTGTTATTCGCAGTCATGTCGGGAAACTCTGGAGGCCGCGGCCCAGCTTGATCACGCTGCACGTTACCTTGGGCTCGAAGCGGAGTCTCTTCATCAGTACCAAACTCCCACCGTGCGACCGGCGATGTGTTATCGGCGGCAGTTGCGACAGGTGCGTGCAGCAAAACGCCGAGGCATAGCGTGGCGATCAAGTAGGCGTATTTTAGGTGTGTCATCACTCGACATCCCTGTTTCAGTATTTTGGAAATATGTCAGCGGTTGGGAAACGGTCTTTGTGGGTGTCGCTCGAGTCTTTCAGGTACTCTTCGCGTGGGATGTGCAGGTCCGGCCAGGACGCTGGGCGGAGACGAACGACTCTTCCCGGACGAATACCCTCAGTGATGAGATCCGTTTCAAAGTGGATCTGGATTCCGCTGCTGCCGAGGGGAATCTCACCTTCCATTTTCGTGGCATCCAAAACGGGACCCCTTGAGGCCATTTGGGCAGTACCAGCTGTCCCACCGGCCCAATGCTTTAACGTGTTCTCTGACTGTGCCAAAAGAGCTCCACTCCCTTTCTTGAAGTCGACGTAGAGAGAGTTTTCCATGCCGCCGAACAGAGTCACCTTCACTTTTGCTTTGCCAAACTTTCGGTACGTGACGCCATCGACCCAGCCAGGCATCCAGCGACTGCGCATGAAGACCTTGTGCGTTTCGGTCTGATTGCGAGTGGCACGCCCCATCGCTGCGTCATCCAGCCAGATATCCGAAATATGGAAACGAGTAAAGACGCCGCCTGATGTGGGCTTCCAGGTTATCCCGAGCAGGACAGCTTGATCATTGAGAATTTTCCTTCCACTGGCAGGCCAGGTGCCTTCGGCAATCAAGTCCTCAACACCAAGGTACTCGCGACCGCGCCAGATTCGAGTGGCAGCATCGAAGGTCATCGCGACCTCATGGAGGTTGCCGTCACTACCGGCTTTCCGTTCACGACTCGTGATGATCATTCCCTGATTATTACTGACCTCAACTTCTTTCAGTTTCCAGACTTTGCCCTCGCGCTGACAGTAACTGGGATCGTCTTCGAGCAGAAGGACGTGATTCTCGGCAGGTGCCGAGCCGGTACCTGCGTAACCCGCTTTCTTTGTTCGGTTGTCGATTGGCAGTACCGGTACGGCAGAAAGCTTTGGGTCCGGCGGAAGAAAGGCCCGGACATGCAGCATCGTGCCCAGCGGGATATCTCGGAGATCCGCCGGTGCGCCGTGATAGCGGACAATACCGTAGGGGAGCATGGCAAAAGGGGA
>Ga0315315_10003803_pt1 | contig 13903 bp, 10 predicted proteins | sample M140m3416metaG_FD_203699 | JGI IMG/M metagenome (GOLD analysis project Ga0315315, IMG submission 203699) | Ammonia-oxidizing marine archaeal communities from Monterey Bay, California, United States - M1 40m 3416 | ecosystem: Environmental > Aquatic > Marine > Intertidal zone | place: USA...
AAGACGACATACCACTCGCTCAGCGCCGGGCGATGCTGGCGGAGGAACGCAGTGTCCTGGATTCTGTGATGATCGAGGCGAAGGACATGCAGAGAGGATTAACGAAGAGTGATACCGACAAGCTGGACGAGTATTTTCAAAGTATTCGCGACATCGAAATCCGGCTGAGCAAAGCGGAAAAATGGATGGGTGTGGCGAAGTCTGAAACTCCCTTTGAAGAACCGGATATTGCCTTGGTAGGACGCAGCGAAATCGAGATGATGTACAAGCTCATAGTGGCCGCCATACAGACGGACAACACACGGGTCATCACCTACCGCGAGCCCGGTTCACGCCTGCTATCGAGTCTCGGAGCAAGCGGCAACCCCCACAATGTGAGCCATTATCGTCCCGGCTCAGAAACGGAAGTGTCATCCAAGATGAGGGACAAGGCGCACAGCGAATTGTTGGCCGGGTTGATCGATCAGTTAAAAACCACCAAGGAAGCCGATGGCAGCAGCCTCTTTGATCATGTCGCTATGGCCTTTGGGTCAAACATTCGCTCAATTCATTATCTCAATAACCCACCGACCTTGATCTCCGGTGGGGGTGCCAATCTTAAACTGGGCCAGAACCTTGTCCTCAACGAAGGTACGCCGCTGAACAATGTCTGGCTGACTATGTTGCAGGGTGTCGGTGTTGACGTGGATCGTCACGGCGACAGCACGGGGATTGTAAAGGAGCTGCAGGCATGATGATCTCATACAAAGCCACAAAGGCACGAAGGATCATACTCATTGTCTGCATGCTGACTTTGTGTTTTTGTGCCTTCGTGCGAGCTAACCCGCCCGAAGCACGGCTTCCAGAGAAACACCGAGCCTTCTTCAAAGCACACTGCCTCGATTGCCACGACTCCCAAACGCAGGAAGGCAAAGTCGATCTCGAAACACTGCCCTTCCGCATCACCGCTATCGAGCAGGCAGAACTCTGGCAGAAGGTGCTGGGCACATTGAACTCCGGGGAGATGCCGCCGAAAGATTCCCAACAGCCCGGAAACAAAGAGAAGGCGGATTTCCTGGATGATCTGTCGCTCACGATGGTGACCGCTCGCAAAGTGCTGTCTGACTCTGGTGGGAAGATCACGATACGCCGGCTCAACCGGCGCGACTACCAGAACAGTATCGAGAGTTTACTGGGGGTCCGACTCGGCAGGGAACTCCTTCCCGATGATGGCAGTTCGGGCGACTTTGATACGGTCGGCGCTTCGCTCTTTTTCTCCAGCGACAAGTTCGAGCAGTATCTGAAACTCGGACGCCACGCCATCGATGAGTTCTATGAGAGAAGGGCTGCTCGGAATGCCAAGCCTTTCGTCTATCGCGTGGAACCGGAAGAAACGCTCAATGTCGCTTTGAGACAGAGAGTCAAACAAAATGAGGACTACCTGAAACGCTATGAGGCACTCGATGCGGAAATGGACAAGGCGCTCGCTCTACCAGAGAACAAAGGCTTTGAAGCCCGGCTGGGCACCAAGGGTAACCGCGAGCAGCTTTATCGTATAATTGGCCCTCACCTTAAGAAGCTGAAAGGAGCTCCCAACCCAAGGGACCATGGGTTCCCGAATTTCGGCCATGCTGCGAAGTTCTTCCCCAAGTATGCTTCCTACAGTAAGCACTACGCCAATCTTCCCTACAATGAAACCGGGACCTGGATTCAGTTGACGGCCGGTTCCACCATGGTCGTTCTAAACCCGCCGGGCGCCATGCCTGTCGGAACCTACGCGGTGCGAATCAAGGCGGGGGTCACCAACAAGGCCCCGGCGTTTCGTCATTTCCTCGAACTGGGGCACCCCGAGACAGTTTCTAGAGGGCTATTGGATGGTTTCCCCCTAAAGACACTGCACGTGACCGGCAGTCCGGTCAAGCCACAACTGATCAAAACCCAGGTGACGGTGAACAAGGATACGAAACGGCAGTTTGCGATTAGAGAACGTCAGCCTGCGTGGGGCCCCTTACTCAAGAAATTCTTCAACCCCTTGATGAATGAAAATGGTTATGGCCATGCCCCTTCGATCTGGGTCGACTGGGTTGAGATCGAAGGTCCGCTGCCGCAAGGGGATCCCAGTCCTCTTGAGGAGATATTTGATGCCAACCCTGCCAGAGGAACTTCGTCGGAGTTGAAGCGCGTCAGGACGATTCTTCACCAATTCGCGGTCCAAGCTTTTCGAGAGAGCGAACCCTCGCCCGAATTCATCGACTCGTTAGTCAAAGTCTACAAAAACAGACTGGTGATCGACAAGAAGTTCGACGTGGCGATTCGAACCCCGCTGAGCATGATTCTGGCGTCTCCCCGGTTTCTCTTCATGAAAGAGCCCGGACAGGACGTAGCGACCCGTGCCTTGAACGATCTCGAACTGGCGGTGCGACTGTCGTATTTCCTCTGGAGCTCACCGCCCGATTCGCAGCTACTGGAGTTGGCGAAAGCGAAGCAGTTGCGTGACCCAGTTGTCTTGCGCGGACAAGTGGATCGCCTGATTCAGGACCCGAGAGTACATCACTTCGTTTCCGGACTCGCTCATCAGTGGCTGGACATGGAGCGATTGGATTTCTTCCAGTTTGATGTTGGGCGACATCGCGAATTCGATGAAAGCACGCGAGCGGCAGCGCGGGAGGAAGTCTACCAGTCGATCCTCCACTTGCTGCGGTCGAAGGATCAGGGGCAACTGCAGAACCTTCTCAAGAGCGACTACGTCGTCGTCAATGGCCTCATGGCCGCTCACTACGGTCTTGAGGGCGTGGTTGGCGATCACTACCGCAAAGTCAGCCTTCCCGAAAATTCTCCTCGCGGCGGATTTCTCGGAATGGCCGCGATCCATGCGATGGGCAGCGACGGCTTCGAGAGCAGCCCGGTCGAGCGTGGGTCCTGGGTGCTGCGCCATCTTATGCACTCGCCGCCTCCCCCGGCACCGGCCAATGTTCCACAGCTTTCGCGCCTCGCTGACGAACCCCTCACTAAGCGGCAAAAACTTGCGGTTCACGTAGAGGAGGCCCAGTGCGCCAGTTGCCATCGCAAGATCGATCCCATCGGTTTTGGCTTGGAAAACTTCGACGCCTCCGGCAAATGGCTCAGCAAGGAACATAAATACACCAAGAACAGAAAAGGCAGGATGACGCCCAGTAGAACTGCCACCCCCATCGACAGCTCCGGCGTTTTCCACAACGGCCCGACATTTGCCGATTTCTTTGAACTGCGTGAGTTGATCGCTAAATGGCAGGTGGAAGAATTCTCCCGCGGCTTCACCGAAGCGCTGATCGAGTATGGTCTCGGTCGCCCGTTTGGCTTCACGGATGAAGACCTGGCCAATAAAATCCTGGTCGCTTCCAAAGACAAGCAATTTGCCATCAGCGAATTTATCCACGCCCTCGTCCAAAGCAAGCCATTTCAAACGAAGTAATATTTAGCCCATCGCATTGCTGAGAACTAATCACATGAAAATTAATCTCATGAAAACAAATCTGTCGTTCATCCTTATTGCTTTCTTCCTGACCTTGGCATCGAGCGACTCAGTCGCCCAGAAAGCAAAGGCTGAGACTCTTTCGGGTGTTGTCGAATCCGTCGACGGAAAAAAGATCACCGTCAATCACCGCAGGAAAAGCCAGACGTTCACGCTCCACGACAAGTTGAAGATTAACTACGTCAGCTTCCTGAACGCGAAAAAAGAAATCAAACCGGGCTTCTTCGTTCGCGCAGGTGTCGATTCCATGGGGCAATGCCATCAGCTCTGGGTGACGCTTCCTATCCCGGAGGCAAACCTCAAACCCACCGCTAAAATGCTTGCCATGACAGCCGCAGAGTTGCTCAAGTTGGCCGACAGCAATGGTGACGGCGAGCTTTCCTATGTCGAATACGCCACCGCCATTTACCGTTCACCCAAACATGGTCCGGTCGGGTTTGGGAAGGCAGATAGAAACAAGTCAGGCACACTGAACTTGAAGGAATTCACATCCAAGCTGGAAGGCATCAAGTGGTATCGGATCTCCCGCAAAACTCCCACCCAATGGCACACGGAAGCCGACGCCAACTCCGATGGTGTCCTCAGCAAGCAGGAATTTGCAACCTTTCTTGGTTCCACGGCACATCTCGACACCTTTTTCAAGCGGGCAGACAAGGACCGTTCCGGCGACCTATCGATTGCCGATTTGGCCAGCTTCATCGATTCGATCCTGCGATGACGAAGGTAACCGAAATATCCCTTACACGCATGATCCAAGTACTAAAGCGGGAACAAGCGAACCCCAAGAGATGAAACACAATATGATCATAAGAAACATTTTGCCAAGCGTTATGAATACCTCGACGATGTTAATTGTGGTGGCCTCGACACTGCTTTCGCTGCACCTGGCTGACGCTGTGGCCGCGGATAGTCCGAATATCATTTTGATTTTAACCGATGACCAAGGTTGGAGTCAGCGGTCAGGTTTGATGGATCCAGAGAATCCAAAATCTGGTTCCAGCTACCTTCACACCCCAGCAATGGATCGGATAGCTAAAGAGGGAATGCGTTTTACTGATGGCTATTCCCCCGCCCCTCTCTGTACTCCGACCCGGCGGAGTATCCTCTGCGGGACGAGTGCGGCTCGCTCTGGCACCGAATTCGCCAGTAAGTGGGTGCCGGCTGATCACATGACGCTTCCACGAGCACTGAAGCTGGCGAATCCTGAATGCCAGTGTGCCCATTTCGGGAAGTGGGGAGAGCAGATGATCTCCTCACCTGAAGAATGCGGTTATGACCTGAGCGACGGATTCACCGGAAACGTCACAGGAGGCATGGCAGAAAAGATGCAGCCAGCCCACATCGTCGAAGATCCTAAACGTACTGGTTCAGTCACCGATCGCTCGATCGAATTTATACGGGAGCAAACCAAAGCAGGCAAGCCTTTCTATACACAAGTCAGTTACTACGCAGTTCATTTGCGAACCGAATTGTTGCAGAGCTCACTGGAGAAGTATCAGAACAAAGGCGCCCCTGATCGGGCTTATTCGCAGGGATGGGCTGGAATGCTTGAGGAACTCGACCGTGGCATTGGCAGGCTTCTGGACGAACTGGATACTCTGGGGATATCTGACAATACCTATGTGGTTTTCACGACGGACAACGGCGGCCGCGGCACTGTCCCTGGTGGCGACCCAAAGAGTCCTTCGGTGAATGCGCCATTATCCGGGGCCAAGCATTCCTTACTCGAAGGCGGCATTCGCGTCCCCTTGATGATTCGTGGCCCCTCGATAGAAGCGGGAGCAGTTTGCCGGGTCCCCGTGGCAGGCTACGACTTTCTACCTACCTTTCATGAGTTGGTCGGCGGGAAAGGAAAACTCTCCGATGAACTCGATGGAGGGAGCTTTGTCGCTCTGTTTTCCGACCCAAAAACTGATTCAGTAAAACGCCCGATCGATGGCTTGGTTTTCTCTCGTCCCCGGCAGGGAATGGCAGTCATCCGGACCGGTCAATGGAAGTTACTGACAGAGGTGAACGCCAACCGCGAAATTCAATCCGCCAAACTCTTCAATGTCGTCGCGGACATCGCCGAAGAGCATGATCTATCTACGACGCAGGCTCACAAAGCCAAGAAACTACAAGCACGCCTTAAAACCTATCTTCAGACCGTGGTTGATCCATCTCCTACAATGAGGAGAAGAAAAAATGTTGATTAGAACAGCGGTATCGTGACCATTACCAAGGGCGATCGAAAGATGGTGCTGAATTTTGAAAGTGTGAACTCAGCTCAACATAAGTAGCAACGTTGGGGAGTATCGTGTCGTTCGACATAACGAAGAAACTGGAAATGAACTTATGAATACCTCAAATATGGACCGACACATGGTCTTTTTCTTATGCTGTATTTCTTTTTGGAGCACCGCAGTTATTGCGAATGCGGACGGAGAAAAGGCAAACCAGATCATTAAGCTCTGGCCCAAAGACACAGCGAGTCAGGGTATTGAAGGCATGGGAACGCCCAAGCCCGATCGTGGCGATGGACACATACGGCTTACCGATATAACCACGCCTTCATTACGCTATTTCCCGGCTCCCGCTACCAAAAAGCCTGGACCAGCGGTCATTTTATGTCCGGGAGGAGGATACGTTAGTCTTGTTACAACGAAGATGACTCCGATTGCCGAATGGCTTAATGGTCACGGAATCTCCGCATTTATCCTGATATACCGGGCCCCAAAAAAACGTAAAGATGCCTTTCAGGATATTCAGCGAGCTGTCCGGATTGTCCGCTCGCGAGCATCCGAGTGGAACATAGACCCAAGGCGGATTGGCGTAATGGGATCTTCAGCGGGAGGGCACCTTGCGGCCCGAGTCAGTACAGGTTTTGGTCTGAAAACATACGAAGAAGTCGATACGATTGACGCTGTCAGCTGCAAACCAGACTTCACGGTTTTGCTTTACCCAGCCTATATGAACAAAGGGAAGGAGCTGAGTAAGGACTTTACTGTTTCCGATGCAATCAGTCCGACCCTGATTGTGTCAGCCAAAGACGACGAGGGCTTTTTTCCCGGAAGTCAAATTTATGCCAACGCTCTGGAGGAAGCCGGTGCATCCATTCGTGTCCACTTTTTTGAGAAGGGCGGTCACGGCTTCTCCCTGCGACCTAAACATCACCCACTTTCCACTTGGCCGGATCTTTGTTTGCAATGGTTTAGAGACAAGGACATTATTGAAGAAGCCGAACAAGAGAATGCACCTAACAAGAAATAGCTCGGCGCGGTTTGATGAAGTGTTCAAACCCCACAAACATTTGGAGCGGAAGACTCTGATTATATGCTTACAATGAGAGACGAATGAGAATGTTCAATAAATTGGTGTGCTATCTGGTGTTAGGGTTCGTGATATCAGTGGGTTGCGCGGAAGCCCAGTCAGCATCATCGCCGGCCGAGATTGTCGCCGTGGACCTGCTGACTGTAAAGCAACCGAGATCGCAAGCTGAGGTACGGTTGCGGGTCATCCGGTTGACCACGCGGAGCGGCGCCACGGGCTATGGGGACTATCTTGATTTCGGTCTACCCGCCGAGAATGAGAACAAAACGCTGGCACGCTTGGTGAACCGTTATGCTGAACAGAATCATAAGAAAAATATCTTTTTGACCGATCCCTCAATGCGAGCGGTCGGGGTCGGTCATACGGTTTTGGGGAAGACGGCCGAGCAATTGCTCCATGCCCAACCGGTAACGGGTTTGGGCGTCAATGCCCTGTTCCCTAGAGAAGGCTTTGGTCCGATGTGGCAGGGCCCAGGAAAATCAGGACTGGTCATCGCGCTACAGTCAGCCTTGCTCGACCTTACAGAGGAAAAGGGCTCGTGCCAAGTTCGGCTTTGTCCGTCAATCACGATCGACCGGGAAGTGGACGGCCAGCGCCGCCTCAGCACACCTGACGAAATGCAGCAGACGGTCACATCGCTCAAGCAAGCCGGCTTTACCGCGGTCCGGCTAGAACTGACCGGTGCCCTGGAGGGTGAGATGAAGGCGCGCGGCGAATGCGCACCCTACCGCTACCCACAGGAAGTGTTGGGCCGTATCGACAGACTGGTGTTGGCGTCGAAAAAAATAGCCGGCACGGAAATGGATCTGGTTGTCGCCGCCAACATGAACTTGAGCACGGACGGCATGACATTCCTAGCACTGCACTGCGAAAGGAACGAGGTGACTCTGCTCGAGAACCCCATGGCCCTTAGGCACCAACGCGAACAGTGTGTGGCACGCAAAGAGTTTCACCAGACTCTGGGATTTGGCGGAGATTATCACGTGATCGAGGACTTCGTCCAAGGTATCAAGAACAACGCTGGCAACGTCCTCGTGCCAGATGCCGGGCGCATTGGCGGCGTAACCATGCTTGCTCGAACCGTAGAACTCGCAAAAGACGCCAACCTGAAGGTGGCTCCGGTGGTGCAAGCTGGTCCTCTTTCATTGCTGGCGGTAGCGCGGTCGCTTTCCGGACGCGAGGAAGTTCTCTGGGTGACCTCACCAAACCAAGAGCAATGGCTCAAAGTCGACGGTGTGCTGAAGAAACCCTTAAGAGTGATGGAAGGATCCCTTGTTGGGGATTCATATGAGATCGATGAAACAAAGTTTCAGGTAAAGCGCATCGCCCAATTAGAAGTTAAGACGGTGGAGAAGTGATGAGACATCAAGCAATCAGCTACCAACAAAGCCGTCGAGGATTTCTCAAACAATCTGCCTTGGGGATAGGGACGTCTGCGGGGCTTCCGTCGCTCAGCCAACCGCTATTTGCCGCTTCCTCGGACAGTCGCATTGAATCACTGGAATTACTCGTACTGCAACGCAACCGCGAGCAGCGCCGCGTACTGAAAGTCATCTCAAGTTCAGGAGCTGCTGGATTCGCAGATTTCCCGGACATCGACTACGCACCGGCCCTAGGCGGTGTCGCCAAAAACCATCTGATCGGTTCCAACCCCTTTGCCGTGGAAGCCATCTGGTCAAAGATGCGGCAGGCCCGCGTCCTTTGTTCGCATCGCACCGCCGTGGATTACGCTCTCTGGGACCTGCTAGGTAGGGAAACTGGTAAGCCCGTCTACGAACTGCTTGGCGGTCCGGTACGGGACCGAATCAGAATCTACCGGTACAGCAAACCGAGCCAAGATAAACTGTTTCTTGAAGAGGCTTGGCGCGCTTTGGGGCGAAAATTCTCCCATTTCCCGGGTGCCGCCGTGAAAATAGATCCGTGGTTAAACTTTGAAAGATTTAGCGGCAAGAAAGCTTGGGAGGATGGTTACCACGAGGGTGACGGTAAAATGCCGACCGAAGAGAACATGGCATTTAACGAAATGGTTTTCCGTTGCCTTCGCGAAGGGGCGGGCGACAAGCTGGACCTGATCCACGGCGGGCACGGTCAATGCTCTGCTGACGGGGCAATCGCGACCTGCAAACGGCTCGAACAGTTTGACCTTCTCTGGATAGAAGAGCCTGTATCCCCAATAGGCAGCGTGGATGAAATGGAGAAAGTGGCAGCTGCCACCACCATACCTGTTGCCGCAGGAGAAAACCTTCAGGGCTTGGAAGATTTTTCCCGTCTCATCGATAAGCGTGCCGTATCAGTTCTGAACCTGCCACCACCCAACGTCGGGGGGCTGACGGAAGCACGCAAGATCGCAGCCCTGGCCGAAATACGGGGTATGCAGATTGCGCCGCATTTCTTTTCCTATGGACCTTTATGCTGGGTGGCAATGGCCAACCTTTGTATGGCCACCCCCAATGTATTGATTCTCGAAGCAAATTCGTTACGAGAAAGTCCGTCCGGGCCCAAAGGTCTCAATATGAATAAGTTTTTTAAGGAACCGATCAAAATCGACGGCTACTACTTCGTGCCTTCCGGCAAACCAGGATTGGGCTATGAATACGATGAGAAGTTCGTCGTAAACCGGAGACTTTTGGCGTGAACAACGAATCATGTTTCATCCCTTTGCCGTGCGGCAGCGAGCGAAAACACGGTCTTGGCCCGCACCGCAAAACTTTGGCAGGGGTTCACGCGGGTGTTATTTCAGGCCGACTCATGCTAGTGTTATGCGAAGCATTTCGTACGAAGTAAGCGATTGCCTGACTCTTGCCGTCGGAAAACAATAATCCAACTTTCAACCTTTATCTACCAAGAGTCCCCAGCTATGAAATACATGGCCAACACATGCACAGCAATGCTCTGTAGTGCACTCCTGTGTCTCTTCACGTTCGAAGCATCTGCCGCCGGCCCACCTGCTTTCAAATCAGAGAGTTTCAAGACCGGAACGCTGATCTACTCCGACGAGTTTGATGGTGAAATTGACCGAGGGCGATGGGGAGTACCGACGAAGGACAAACAGATCGCAGACGGCAAACTGATCGTGTCGGCGAAATTCAAATCGAAAGAAGAGGCGATGAGGGTACTCAAACGCGATCATCATCTCGGACTGGAACCGATCGTCCACCTTAATGGGATCCCCGAAAGGTTCGTCTGTCACCTGCGTTATAAATTTGTAACGGACAAACTCACATCTGGCAGACCCAGTGTTCAGATCGGCCACCATATGATCGGTCTCGGATACCTCGAAGGAGGCGGCCATCGGGTCAAACTGCCAGATGGCCCATCGTTCGGCGAGCCGGAGTCAGGTATGCAACTCGGGGAATGGATCGACCTGACCATCGAATACAGGAAAGGTGAAATCACCATTGGCGTTAACGGTTACAGCAAAACCTACAAACACGAGGCGGTCACCATTATCAACGAAAAAGACAAACTCGGGCCAAGGTTTACGTTCAAGGGAGGGCCGAACTGCCGGATTGTGTTTGACTCCGTCCGTCTTTGGGAATGCCAAGAGTGAACTAAGAAACAGACAAGAATAGCAAACGTTAACCAGCTCGACCGAATGGCAATAGAACTTCGAAGGATCGAGCCTCGAAATCGTGGAAAGCCTTTCAAAACATCAAGACAACAAGAAAGCGGTCAAATGAAAACAGCAATTGCTCTAACGCTCCTTCTTGCACCCTCGACAGGCTTTGCAGAAGACAAGCCCGTTCATTCCAAGCCGAATATCATCGTGATCATGCCCGATGATATTGGCTATGGCGACATCGCCAGCCTTGGTAATCCAGTCGTGCAGACTCCCAATCTCGATTCCCTGAAACGCGAGAGCCTGTTGTTTACCCAATATCACGTCAGCGCCCGGTGTTCTCCAAGTCGCGCGGTTCTGATGAGTGGGCGTCATGAATTTATGAGCGGGGTTACCCATACCCAGCATATGCGCGAACGATTGAGCCTGGACACCGTAACACTGCCTCAGGGCCTGAAAAGCGTCGGCTACACCACCGGGCATTTTGGAAAATGGCATATCGGAAGGGAAAAACCCTATCGTCCCGAGAATCGCGGATTTGATGAGAGCTATGGTATCGAAGGCGGCGGTACTCCAAAACTCTCTCCGACGATCTATCACAACGGTGCCCGCCAGAAGAAAAAAGACGGTTACGCTACCGATATATTTTTTGAAAGAGCCTTTGCCTGGATGAATGAAAAACGAAAAGAAGACGCTCCTTTCTTTGCCTATATCGCCCCTAACGATGCTCACGGCCCCTATACCGGACTCCACAATGTGCCAGGGAACGACTACAAGAAGTTTCTGGGCAAGCATCCGGAAGTCACCGAAGACACCGCGAAAGTTTATTGGATGATCGAGAATATCGACCGCCATGTCGGCACGATGCTCAGCAAGCTTGATGAATGGGAGATCGCGGATAACACGCTCGTGATCTACATTGGAAGTGACAACGGGAATTCGACGGGCTGGAGGGTGTACAACGCCGGGATGAAAGGGAATAAGGGGCAGCCCTATCAGGGGGGAACGCGGGTTCCGGTCTTTTTCAGATGGCCGGCAGGAAATATTCCTGCCGAGGCGGAATGCTCTGCACTCACCAGCCAAATGGATATCATGCCGACACTTCTGGAAATTACCGGTGCTCCTTTGACCGATCAGATCAAGCAACAGGTCGAGGGGCGCAGTCTTGTTCCCCTGCTTAAGAACCCCGCGGCCGATTGGGGGGACGACCGGCATTTGGTTCACCACGTCGGTGCCTGGGAACAGGGGCAGGCCGCCCAATCGAAGCACGAAAGAGTTTCAATCCAGAACAAACGATTCACCCTGGTGAATAACGAGGAGCTTTACGACCTCAGTACTGACCCCGGTGAAACTGAAAACGTGATCGCTGAATATTCCGAAGTCGTGGATCAACTCCGTACTGTATACGATCAATGGTGGATCAGGATCCAGCCGAGGCTGGTGAACGAAGATGCCTACCAGCCGACAGCGAAAGTCCGTTCACGGTAATGTTTGGAGAAATTATGAAAATGACGAAACTGTTTTTTACAATCTTAGCCTTGGGTGTGATTTCTGTCTTAGCAATAGCTGACGAAAAGTCAGATCACCCCGTTCATCTATTTATCCTCTCGGGTCAATCGAACATGGCGGGCATGAATCCGGAGACAGGTTTTATGCCTGAGGCAAAAGAACTCTTTAAAGACGAAAAAGTCGTCTACATCAAAGTCGCAAAAGGTGGCCAGCCAATATGCAGATGGGTCAAGGAGTGGGAAGATATTGCAAAAGAGAAGGGACTGGATTCCAAACACATCCAAAAAATCACGAAAGGTGAAGGAGTCCAGTTCTATCAGCCTATTCTTGATCAGTACAAGGACATGCTGGAGAAACACCCCAATCCGACTTCAGTCACGTTTTGCTGGATGCAGGGTGAACGTGATGCCAGTGGAGGAGCGGATGCGGCGTACAAAGAAGCGTTGAAGCGATTGATTACTAATCTTCGACGTGACTTGAAGCGACCCGACATGAATTTTGTCATTGGTCGCATAAGCGATGCTGCTCCAGAGAGACCGAGTTGGGTGGCAGTACGAAAAGCTCAACGTGAAATTGCTGACGAAGATCAGCGCGGTGCCTGGTTGGATGTAGATGATCTTAATAATCGAGAAAAAGACGGGCAGGTCATCAACGCAGTTCATTACACAAAAGAAGGTTATGTCGTTCTCGGACAACGCTTTGCACGTCAAGGGTATGCACTCGTAACCGGAAAGAAATCCGCGGAAAACGGTAGACCCTAGATGAAGAATACAATCTGGCTGAATCGAATCCGAAAGTCATTGATCGCCTTTCAAAACGCCTGGTACAACTTCAAGGTGACTAAATCTAATTAAAGGAACGCTTGCTGTTTTTTTGATCCGTGAGGACTCTAACGCTCATTCCGCTGAAAATTTCCCGCTTTGTTGGAAACAATTGCCCCTTTCCTTTCATTAGTAAGCATGAAAAGTCCTAAAATGAAGTCTCTCAGTATCCATTTCACATCGATTGTCTTGCTCGTAACTGCGGCGCCCGCTGTGGCTGAGTCCTGGGTGGTGGAGAGTCAGCCAGACTGGACCGCTGCCAGGAGAGCCGCGAAAAACGTGGAGATCGCCGATGGCTTTGGGAGAATAAAGGCTTGGCCGAAGCGGTATGTGTAGGCTGTGGCTGCGTGATTCGAGTTGATTCTTAATGAGGCCTCGCATGCTTGACAAGTCAATAAAAACGCCTGATAGAGTTGCAGGAAATTCGGTGATGAAAAAAGTCCTACTAGGCACCATTGTAGGTTGCTTAGTTGCGACCCTCCTTGCCGTTGGGGGTGTAGCAATTTTAATTGCGCATTTAATGACTAGCAGTGCGGGAGGCGGAAGTGGGGGGGTAGGTGCTTTCATCGTCGCGATTGCTATCTTCATCCTTTGCTTGCCTGTTGGCGTAATTTGGGGTGTGATTTCCGCAGTCAAAGGTTGGTGGCCGTTTTACAAAGGTTCATTCTCGGCGGTCAAAGGCTGGTGGCCTTTTCGGAAAAAAGCACATAATCAATAGCTATTGGGTAGCTTACCAACCACCCAGAGCTTGCAGAGAAGGCTTTGGAACACGCTTCAAGCATCACAAAAATAGGGATGCGAGGTTTATTCCGCATCCCATCAGTTGATATTACTCCACGCTGGTTGCTGCATCAGCGGGAGGGTAATGGTAGCCGAGGCGGGACTCGAACCCGCACGTCCTATCGGACACAGGATTTTAAATCCTGAGCGTCTGCCAATTCCGCCACTCGGCCATTACCATTGGCTTGTTGAAAACGATATCTTACCGCAACAGCGTGCTGCGTCCAAGAACAGCGCCTTGAGTTTTCTATGTCTAACTTTCGATTCTATTGACGGCATCCAGAATGGCCTTAATCGTAGATTCCACGGTATCAGTGGATGTACCACGGCCGCGATAAACCGTGCCCTGATACTCAATCTCTACCAGTACTTCCCCGATGGCATCTCGACCCAGCGTCGCACTACGAACTTGATAGTCTTTACAAGTAATTTCCA